>ERZ1370068.4890-contig-3939_pt1 | contig 58514 bp, 87 predicted proteins | sample MGYA00561227_ERZ1370068 | MGnify/ENA primary metagenome ERZ1370068 (study PRJEB38410, sample SAMEA6850437) | metagenome | study: Metagenomic assessment of the ecological functions of the soil: analysis of the soil microbiota associated with the... | reverse complement strand
TACGTATTGCGTTGCATGGTTTCGCCGCAGCGCAGGACTATCGCCGGGCCATCGCATGTAAGTTTACTGATTGCGAATCACGCGCGCCGGTTGCGCCTGGATCTCGTCCAAACCAGCCTTGATCAGTCTTGGAACGAGAACGACTTCCCGACTTTGTCTCGCGCCGTCCGAGCGCATCAAACACCGGCGCGGACTTCGTGCTGACTCGTCGTGGCTGCACCCTTGTTCCAAAAGTTGAATCGCCATTTCTCAACCAGATGGTTCGGTAGTATGTAACGTAGGCGTTCTTTCTTATCCTCTTGTCATTATGAAGCCACCGCAAAGCTTCTTCGATTGTCGCCGGTATTGATGATCCTCTTCCAGTGCGATTAGTCGAGCTCGGGTCGGTTTTGGCGTTCCCCGCAATTTCTGGCAGAGTTTCGTGTAGTTTTCTTTCCCAACTGAACGCCTTAGTTCATCCTCGTAGTTCTTGCTGACTCGCCAGACATGCGCGTTTGCGCCGGAGTCGGCTAATGCATCGAGCTGTTTGTTAAATTCGCTTCCTCCTGTTTGTCCTCGATAAGCTCGGAGGAATCCTCGCCGTACATAACGCCCGTTGGAATACCGAAGGACCTAGCAATCAATGCGAATTCCATTAGATTTCGCTTCCCGCCAACCTCTACAATGGTTGCACCTCATGACGATCCAAGTCTAGGCCTTCAAACTGATCCGCATACACGGGCAGAGCCATTTTTTCCGTATCCTCAACAAGTAAAAGTCGGCTGGCGAAGAACAACTCGCTTCTTTTCAGGATCTACCTTTTTAATCGCTTTCGCGGCGTTTCGATCCGTCGGCAGGATTCGAGCGTTGCACACCTTGTTCCGTTATCGTCTTTCCTGACTAACAAGACCTCGTGGTATCTGGGACAGCAACAAATGAGATGAATGAGTGGTATAATGAGTAGTTGCTTCGCTTTCGCCGATACGCCGGATCATCTTGTAAAGCGAACGCTGCATTTGCGGATGTAGGAACATCTCTGGCTCTCAATCAGCAGAATCGCCCCCTTTCTTTCGGCGCTCCTCAAATGCCTGCAAAATTGATATAAAGCACCAGTGCATTTTGAATTCCTTTCGCCAAGCTCCGTCGCACTAATGTTGAATTTGCCCTCCCGTACTCTAAGATCCGCCAAGCTTTTGGCAGCCCTGACGTTCAACGGAGCAAAGTAGAAATCTAACTTGTCCGTACGATATCGGGGATCAAAGCCTAACTGTAAGAGGGCATTGCGCTTGACGGCAGTTTCAAGCTGATTGAAGGCGTCCGTTTTCAGGAGAGCTAGCACTTTCGGTCATCAATAGCTCGTAAAGGTGTTCAATCCTAGACGTCTTTGTTTCTAATACCGTTTGCTGCATTGAACCCTACGGTATTCGCCGATCATGCAAATCGCGTCTATATCCTGGAAAAGCTGGCGAAGTAGTGAGTATCTTTGCACTCCGGCAGGTGTTCCTATGATCGGTTCGTCCCGATGTAAATAACAGGAAACGAACTCCCTACGTCAGCTGAATGTTTACTAAAGGTTGATAATTATGTTGCTCACCCTTGCGTGGTGCTTAACAGAGTACCATTGCGTATTCCGCTCTTACTGTCAAAACATTTTTACTCCAGGCGCCTTTCACCTTCTGCCCAACCGGTAGCGCGTATATATTCAAACGAAAATTTTGAAATCTACCGGGTCAGAGTCTGAAACTTCTCGCGTAGCGAGTGCTGGTCTGAAGGAGGATATTTTTGCGCTTTTTCAGAGGCTGGATCGCGGCCATAAACATCTTCATCAAATGTAATTCACGCTAACCCACCTCGCGGCCGAGTACCCGTTGTATCGCCAAGAGAATATTGCTTTTTCCTGTGTTGTTAGGTCAACAATAAGCGCACAGATTTGTGGCAACGCGATATCAAGGCTCCCAATTGATCGAAAGTTCGGACACTTGCAGCCTTGATATTCTCTTCTCGTTAAGCCGCCTCAGATCCGTTGCCTGGACGTGCCAAAAGCCAGATCGCCAGACAACAAACGCGGCAGGAGAAGGTCGCGCGTGCGCCGGAGGTTGGCGGTCTGGTCGATCAACAACACCCAGCAGAGCTGCGTTGTGGCGAAGCTCGGTAATCTTGGCCCAAACGCACTGAATGTCTTGCTTCGGTAGAAGAATTCTGAAATCGCGCTTGAAATCTTGTAAAATAATTCGAGGAATTGCCGCGCCAGTCACATAATTTTTGAGTCGACCGCTTTGTTCTCTGGGCTTGTCGTGAATCGCAGCAAAGCAGATGAGGATTGATCCCCGGCATTCAGAACGCAGAATCGCGATTTCGAAGCAGAGAAGTACCAACTGTTGATCGCCTAGGCACTGACGAAAATGTGCTGGAGGTAGTCGGGCGCTTCGTCCTCTGTGACGAGCACGTCGAAATCTTTGTCCGGCTTGCAGCCGTTTTTACAAGCCGACGTCAAAGTCTTCCCGGCTGATGTACCGGCAAAGTTTCAAGATTCAGACCCCAATCGGGCATGTCTTTCGAAGATGCCATCGGAAGTCCATCATATCTTCGACTGATTTTGGGACTAAAATGCGACCCATCAGTGACGCGGCCGCAGACATCTTCAATGGTCGCCGACCTCCTCCACCCCTTCCGGAATCGGCCCGAGCGAGGGGAAGCGACGACCGAGACTTTTCGTGTCCGGGAAACCGGAATTTGAAGCGAACCACTTCGTGATAGAGCGAGCGGGCCATTTCTTCCCAAAATCTTGATGCGCCGCTGGTTGTTTTCGATGAGATCGTCGTAGGCCGACAAAATACCCGCAACCCGGCGTTGGACTGGAAGCGGAGGCGCAGAGATCCACATTTTGCGCTGATTCGTCGGGCTCACACGTAATCCGCCATGTCCGTCAGACCCTTGACCTCATTGAGCTGATTCACAGCTAACCGGCTCCCTGCATCCAGTAGTAGAAAACGGCGGTCAATGACTCCATCCTTCTTAATGCGCCGAGTAGCAGAGTTGAGGCGAGCAAACGAATCGAGGGGTGTGTCGTCGCAGGACAAACGCGAAACCCTCCAAAAGTCCCTTTGGATGTGAACGTAATGTCCCCGGGGCGCGGAAGGTTTGTCAGCTGCGCCAACTTTTAACGCTTTCTTCACCCAGGATGTCGGCATCGTCAAAATGGAAAACCGTCGTCCGGGAACAGTTACCACGCGCGAGCGAACGGAAGCCCCGCGAGCTGCCCATCTCGTGAATTCCTTGGCGCGATAGCCATCGCCACGATGTCAAGCACGCCATCACGGATTAGCTCTGCGGCTTCCCCCGGTAATACCAAACCGGGCCTCGCGAGAGATCACTTCGGAGGAATCTCCGCCATGTTGCGTGCGATGGTTTCCTCTACCTCAGTGGGCTTCGAAGTTGAGTGCTTTCGAGTTCCTCATTGAATTTCTTCCAGTTGTTCCTTGAAGTCCTCGTCCCTGACGTTCTCCACCTGGCATGACTCCAACATAACGACCGGGATTCAAAGACCAGCCTCGATAGCTTCTATTTTCTTTTAGAGTGGCGACTTTGCAAAGACCCGGAACATCTTTGCCTTCCTGTATTTTCGATTTTAGATTTTGGATTGCTTCCTGAAAACGCTCACTGATTTTCGCCCTCACCTCTTCACCGCCGAGAGTAAAGTCGAGATGCTTCGTCGCGATAAAGGCGAAACGATGTTGGCCAGAAATCCGATTTTGCGCTTCGGTCCAGTCGCGATGGGCCCTATCCAGCTGGCGGTAGATGTGCCGGACGTCCATGAAGAGCACTTTGTTTGCGCGCGGCGTCCTGCTCTTCCGCGGTCGAGGAACCAGAGCATGCGGGGGTGACGTAACTGTGTAAAAACATATTCGGGCCGACGGTGACCATGACGTCCGCGGCGGTGAGATTCGATAAGCTGTCTCTCGGAAAGTTCTTGTCTCGGACGCACGCGTCCGACGCCGAGTTGGCCATGACGAAGCCGGCGCGGCCTTTGTCGTTTCGGCGCTGAATAGAAAGGCTGAATCCAGAGATAGTTGCCGTTGTCCGTCTCGCGGCAGGCCGAAGGGATAACGGCGATTTTTGCCGGCTGCATCTTTTGCGAGGCGGTCTTTATCCACGGCGTTCACGTTGACCGGCGGATTGGCGAAGACAAAAGTCGAAACTCCCGATGCTTTTGTGAAGGGGTCCTCGTAGTACGAGTTCGCCTCGCGGATATCCCCTTCAAGTCCGTGAACGGCGGGGATCGTGCGGCGCAGAGCCTACGGTGGCGCCGACCCGCTCCTGGCCATGAAGATTGCGAGATCCGCTGATGGGTTTTTGCGGTGCTCGTGCACGAGGCGGGCGCTTTGCGCACGAACATACCGCCCGGAGCCGCACGCGGGTCGGCGCGCGCCGTGATAGCGGTTCGAGAATCATCGGACCAGTGCAGGCGGACGATGCTGCTCGGCGTGAAAAACTCGCCGCCCTTGCGGCCCTCGGTCCGGGCGAACTCGCCAAAGGGAAGTATTCATAGATCCTTCCGAAGGCATCGTATTCAAGAGTCTCGGGAATTTCGGAAACTTTTTGAGCAACGCTCCTTGAGCAGTGCGGCTGCTGAAAATCTGGTACATTGCGCGGCAGCACGCCGGCAAGCTGCGGGTTGCGCTTCTCTGATGTCCGCCATCGCTTCGTTTATCTTCTGGCCGACGTTCTCGCCTTCCGGGCAAGTTGAGCAGATGATCGTACCTGGCGTTGGGAGTGAGATGGACCGCCCTCTCCGCATGGTAAGCGCCCGGATCGTCGATGCGCGACGGCCCGCGTCGCGACGAGGTGGTGGACTTCTCCACTGCGCGCGCGGCGCTCGGCAAACCGCGCCTCCGCGAACCGAGGAAGATCAGGCCGAGAACCGGCGTCGAGGTACACTGCGCCGAAGTCAGGCCGGAGTTGGCATCGAAGCCGGGATCCGCCGCCTCCCACAGCCGCTTTTCCAGCGTTTGATTTTGCAGTGTCCTTTCTCCAGAAGGTGCAATCCATTGCATTACTGATGTTACCTTTGCTTATGCCGCACAGCCCAACCGGCCGGGGTGAGCAAGCCGGTCGATGTTGTCTCTGGCCTTGTCCTCCGGGGGTCGGCATTCCGGATATTACTGAAAAGCGGACTAAGCCGCGCTAACCGGAGTGCAGGATCTAAGTTGGCTGAAATTAAGGGCACTTTAGCGATTTGGCAGGGAATCTGACAAGGACGAAATTTCTAAAGGATAAAGGCAAAAGGATAAGGGATGAAATCGAAATGGTAAAAGCCGTGATCGTGTTCGTGGACGTGAATGGAAAAAAGCTTGATCGGAGATCGGAGGAACGTGATCGTAATTACGCTGAAGCGATTCGCGTTCCAAATGTTCCACCGCTGCGCTCCGTTCCAGTCGTTCCAATCGCTGGCGGACTCACGAAATTTTGGGAACTTGCACGTTTTGACAATTCTCTAAACATAAGCTGAGTCGTCCATATTATTTCTGTAAACTTCGACATGAGCGACTCCCGTAAGTCTCTTATGGTTTTTGAGCGACGGTTTTGCCGTCTTTCCACTTCCTGCAGCGGTTCGATGTAGCCTGTTTGCTCTTAACGCAATACTCGCTACTCTTACCTATAAGATAAGCGGCTCATTGCGACTGCTAACGGACGGACCGGGAAAATAAACGATGGGCAGCCAACTTTCAATGCGCACCACGATCCAGTTGAACAACGGCAGAGACATGCCCGTCCTCGGCCTCGGCGTTGCGCGAATGGCCGAGGGAGCAGAGACGGAGCAATCCGTTTTATGGGCGCTGGAAGCGGGCTACCGTCTGATCGATACCGCCAAGATCTACGGCAACGAAGCCAGCGTGGGCCAGTGCCGTCAGGAAAAGCGGCATCGCCAGGGAAGAGATCTTCGTCACGACCAAATTGTGGCCCAGCGACTTTTCAGAGTGAAGGCCGCGTTGCAAAAGCCTCGACAAGCTGGGGCTTGCTTACATCGATCTTTACTTGATCCATTGGCCCATACCTCTGGTGAGAAGCGGCATATGGAAGGACTTCTGAAAAATCTACGCGGCAGGCCTGGTTCGGTCCATCGGCGTCAGCAACTACAGTGTCAAGCAATTAGCAGCGTTGGCCGCGGCAGCCGACATCCCCGGCTGTCAATCAAGTGCTGTTTCATCCCTTTTCCTACAAGAAGGAGTTGCTCGATTACTGCAAGTCAAAGAATATTGCTCTTGAAGCCTACAGCCCGCTGGCCAGGGGCAGGGAAATTGAACGATCCGGTCATCGCCGAGATCGCCGGAAAATATGCGAAGGCGCCGGCTCAAATCATGATCCGGTGGTCTCTGCAGCACGGCCTTATCCCAATACCGAAATCCAGCAACAAAAAGGATTTTCGAGAATACCAAGGTTTTCGATTTTCACATCGAAAACGATGATATGAAGGTTCTTGAACAATCTCAGCTAATCCGCAGCGACCGCCAATAGGCCTATCTCCTCTGCTGCGGGCCGACTTTTTCTATCGTGAGCGCGGATCGCGATGCGGCCTTCGGCCAGCGTTTTTCTCGATTTCTTGCCAACTTTTAGGTTCACCGCGAATCTCTCCGATGCCAGTCCAGAACGATATCCATGGCTTGGGGATGGGGATAACTTCGGCCTTGCCGTCGACCTGATGTAATTGGAGCCGTTGAACTTCTCGCCGTAGACCAACAAAGAAATTTGCGGGTTGCGTTGGATATTCTTGACCTTGTAGGTCGTGTCTCTCGCGGTGATGATTACGTTGCCGTCGGCGCCAAGCACCGGCGACACGAGCGTCATTTGCAATGAGCCGTCTTTCTTGCGGGTCACCAAACAGCCACGATGGTTATTCTTCAAAAACTCTTGCGCTTCAGAAATTTCCATAACACCTCCGCTGCCTGACGTGGGTGAGAAAAGAGCCGTGAACGTGGATCGTGATCGTGACTCGTTATTTTTAGGAAGCTCCAAATTTCGAGAATTCTCGAACATCGAATGACGGACTATTTTCTTCCGTAGCGAGCCGCCCTCTCCTTCGCTAGAAATCCGATCTTTCGTTTGTTGGGCTCCGGTGGAGTCATCAGCTGGCGAATGGCGTCGAAGACCACCTTGAATTGAGCATCGTATTGTTTCTCCAACATTTCGAGCTTGTTTGCCAGATCTTTGTTGAGTTGCTAAGATTTCCCTCAACCGTACAAAGGCTCTCATGATTTCAATGTTAACATTTACGGCTCGCTTACTTCTTAGAACGCTGGATAGCATAGCGACACCTTGTTCGGTCAAATGCGTAGGGGAGATATTTTCGATGGCGTCCCCGACCAGTTTCTAAGGTCACAATTTGTGACCTTAAGTTATCGAATTCCTCCTTTGCGAGCTGGAACATAAAGTCGGAAGGAAACCGGCTTTTGTTTCGTTTTACTGCTTGGTTGAAAACTTTGGTCGGAACGTCGTAAAGCTCCGCCAGATCGCTATCTAACATCACTTTCTGACCTCGGATAAGAAAAATCGACTTCTCGATCCGTTCAGAAGGAATGACTTGTTCCTTGTGCGGCATAGTAGGCGCGGATATTACGCGATTTGGTTGTGGGACGGGCAAGAAGGTTGGCTCGTGAAGTCTTTCCACTCAATTCCGAGACTACGCGCTGCTGATGAAGATTCAGGCTGACCCTGAGACCAGGAAAGTCGTCTCATGCACCGAAGGGCTCGCCTCTACACAAACGATAAATTAGTCGGTAGAATTCTTCGGTCCTTAGATTCGTCATTATGAATTTCTCAAAACGCGTTTTCTTCTGTTGGGGTCTTCTGTCCTCAGCCTCGGGATTATCCTCGGGACCTTCTTTTGGCTGAAGTTTGCGCCGCGACCGGGATTGACGGGATGGGATGCCAAGCCCCTCGAAGGGTTGCAGCGTTACGGTTCGGTGCCCCAATTCTCACTGGTCGAGCGGAGCGGCAAGGCGACCACTCTGGCCGATCTCCGGGGATCGATTTGGATCGCCGACTTTATCTACACCACCTGCCAAGACACTTGCCCGATGCAGACCGCGGAAATGGCCCAGCTTCAAGAGCAATGGAAAGACAGAGCGGGACTCAAACTGGTTTCTTTCTCCGTGGATCCCGAAAAGGATACCACCGAAGTGCTCTCCCGCTACGCGAATCGCTATAAGGCCGACGCGCAGCGCTGGCTTTTCTTACCGGGGCGAAGGAAGAAATAAGTCGCCTCGTGCAGGAGGGATTCAGGTTGAGCGCGGTTGCTTTATCAAGCGACAGCAACAAGGATAGCGTTATCATGCACAGTCCCAGATTCGTCTTGATTGACAAGCACGGCGAGATTCGCGGTTACTATGACAGCCGAGACCCGCAGGCGATGCAGCGGCTGAAAAAGGATGCCGCCTCTTTAATGAATGGATAACAGGAGTAGCTTACATGGCAAAGCCAGCCAAGAATAAGAAACCCAACGCGAGAACGGACAAGCAAGGCTTATTGCGCGACGGCCCGAACTGGCCGCTATTCATTCTTGCTTTGATCGGCATGGGGTTGACCGCTTATCTCACTTTCACTGCCTGGCAAGGTAAAGAGGTGGCCGGCTGTACGGTGGGCAGCGCCTGCGACATTGTCTTGAATAGCCGCTGGTCGACCTTGCTCGGCATGCCGACTTCCTTCTGGGGCTTTCTTACTTACGCTTTGCTGGCGGCTATCGCATGGAACAAATATGCCGACAGCCAGTGGAAGTTCGCCTGGTTCCTCACCGTCGTCGGACTTTCTTACAGCTTATATCTGACCGGCATCTCGTTTTTTGTGTTGCAGGCCGCCTGCCCTTATTGCCTGACCTCACTGGGGTTGATGACCGCGATTTTCGTCACCTTGCTTTTGCAAAAGCCCGCTAATATGCGACGTTTCGCCTGGGGCCCATGGCTCGGCAAAACGGTGGGCGCGGCCCTCGTCATTGTCGTCGCGCTGCATCTTCACTATGCGGGGTATTTAGGTAAAGCGCCTGGTCCCGAAGATCCTTGGATCCGCGGCCTGGCCGAACATCTCGCCCGCACCGACGCCAAATTCTATGGCGCTTCCTGGTGCCCTCATTGCTACCGAGCAGAAGAAACTGTTCGGTAGTTCCGAGCGCCGGCTTCCTTATGTAGAGTGCGCCTCCGCGGGCCGGGGTCGCGGCAAACCGCGGTTTGCAACGAAGCAGGGATAAAGACTTACCCCACCTGGGTGATCAACGGCCAGCGCTACACGGGTACCCAGAGCCTGGATACCTTGGCGCAGTACAGCCAGTACAAAAGCGATGGAGGCAAACCATGAAACGGCGCTCCTCCCAACCAACATACTTTTCTTCATCCTTGCGAGCTTGGCGGGTGTTCTTTTCACCCAGCAGCCGGGGCTAGCCGATCCGTCGAAATATCCCCAATTTGCCCAGCAATCGCCCCCGGCGAACGTTTCACTGATTTCCGTCGATGATCTCGTGAACGATATCCAGGCGGGGAAAAAGCCGCTGATCATCGACGTGCGCACCGAGGAAGAGTACCGTGAGGTGCATATTTTAGGCGCGTTGTCCGCGCCCCTAACGGAGTTCAATGCTTATTTGCAAAGCATTCCCAAAGACCGATTAGTCATCCTGTATTGAGCTTGCCCCCACCACCTGGCCAGTTTGGCCTATGGCATCCTCTACGAAAAGGGTTACCGGAACATGAAGGTCCTCGACGAGGGCATCGTCGGCTGGCATCAAAAACGTTATCCAGTGGAAGGAACAAATATCACCTCGCCGCAAAAATGATAGGCACAGACGCGGTCATTCTCCTTAGCGGCGGACTCGACTCCGCCACCGCCGCCGCCATAGCCAGACAGCAAGGCTTCCAACTTCACGCCCTGAGCTTTCGCTACGGTCAACGCCATGAGCGGGAAATCGAGGCCGCAAAAAAGTAGCTGAATTTCTAAAAGCGAAAACCCACCGGGTGACCGATTTCGATCTCCGCGCCATCGGTGGCTCAGCGCTCACCGATCAAATCGCAGTGCCCAAAGGCCGGAGCGCAAACGAAATGGCCGGCGGTATACCCGTCACCTATGTGCCGGCCCGAAATACGATTTTCCTCGCTTTTGCTCTCGCTTTGGCGGAGCGTCTCGAAGCCAGCGATATCTTCTTCGGGGCCAACCAGCTCGATTACAGCGGCTATCCAGATTGCCGGGAGGAATACATTCGCGCATTCGAGACGATGGCCAATCTGGCGACCAAAGCCGGAGTGGAAGGCAAGAGCCGGGTCAAGATTCACGTGCCGCTGATTGAATTGACCAAGGCTCAGATCATTAGAAAAGGCATCGAACTTGGCATAAACTATGGTCTCACCTGGAGTTGCTATGATCCTGCACCCGATGGACGGGCTTGTGGGCTATGCGACAGCTGCCAACTCCGGTTGAAAGGTTTTAGGGAGGCCGGGCTCGACGATCCAATTGCTTACGTCGGTTCCCTAACCCCACAACGTCTAAATGCTGCCAGAGCCATTTACGCCGCAATTCCTCAGCCAATTGGAAACTCTCAGGCTGCGGACGAGAAAAGAGTTCTTGGGCAGCCACACGGGGAACTATTCTTCCCCCAGACGGGGCACCAGTCTGGAATTCGCCGATTACCGGAGATATGCGCCAGGGGATGATCTTCGCTATCTCGATTGGGGTATCTACGCTCGTAGCGACCGGCTGTACATAAAATTATTCCGCGAAGAGGTCGATCTCTTCGCCTACATCTTTGTCGATACCAGCGCATCCATGGCCTTTCCATCGCCCAAGCAGAAATTTCTCCCGGCGAGCCATATCGCCGCAGCCCTGTCCTATGTCGTCTTAGCAAATCACGATCACGTCAAGCTCCATCTGCTCGGCAACTCCTTCGCTCATAGCGCTTCGCCTTTTATCGCGGGCGCCGCCGCATCACGGATTGCATCAAATTCATCACGTCACCGATTCCAGAGGGGCCTTTGGAGCTGGCTCCGGCACTGGCGGAACACTTAAGAAGCTTGCGCCGGCCCGGAAAGGCAATTCTGATTTCCGACTTTTTGATGGCTGCGGCATCGTATCAACAAGGGCTGAACCTGTTGCGCGCCTTCAATCTCGATATCGCGGTTATACAAGTATTGACCCGGCAGGAAGTCGATCCGCCGTTCTCTAATGGCAGCCTGAGGGTCGTTGACAGCGAAACCAACGCCGAAATTGGCTTCCAATGGGACGCCGCAGCGCGCCAAGATTACCAGGCGAAATTGGCGCAGCATAATTCACAAATCCGTAGCTTCTGCCATCAAAGCGGTATCCATTATTCACTGTACGTGACGGACCGCGAGCTGGACGATTTTATCTTCGCAACCCCTGCCCGCCATTGGGCTTTTCAAATAGACCATGGAATTTTTAAATCCCGGGGCTTTGTACGGCCTTTTGGCACTGCCGCTCCTGATAATTCCATACCTGATTAGACGCAAGCCGAAGCGGGTCATCTTTTCGAGCCTACTGCTGCTCACCGAGCCGGGTACTCGCGCGGGTGGCCGACCGTTAGGAAAACTTCGCCTACCGCTAATTTTCTTTCTCCAGCTCTTGTTGTTGACCTTGTTGATTCTCGCGTTGGGAGAACCTGTGTTCTCCCTCCGGGCGTCGAACATCGCCATTGTCTTGGACAATTCTGCAAGCATGCAAACTCTGGAGAACCAGCAAACGCGCTTCGCTCTGGCACAGGAAAAAGCGCGCGAGCTGCTGGCCGATCTGGGCGTCACCGGCAAGGTGGATCTCTACCTTACCGCGCCACGGCTGGAAAAAGTACGCGGCGCGACCTTTGAACCGGCCGAAGCGGCCGGCGTTCTGGCCGCGCTGACCCCATTCGATTTGGCGGATGCGCCCATCGACTATCAGAGCAGCCTCAGCCAGATGGCAAAAGAACGGAAGTATGACCGGGTCTTTCTTTATCACTGACCACCCTGCTGCAGGCCAGACAGATACGTTGCGGGTAATCAGCGTAGGACAACCAAGAGACAACTTTGCCGTCAGCTCTTTCAATGTTTCTCATGCGTCCTGGTTGGCTCGCGCCTGGAAGCCGCGGCCGAAGTAGCCAACTCTCGACCAAAGATGAGCGGATTAAAGTCGCGCTCCGAGGCGGCGGTGCGGTGATTGCTAGCAGTGAACTGTTCGTCGCCGCAGGAAAAACCGCGCAGGCGACCTTCGTGGGCTTGCCGGCATACCCTTACTACGAGGTCGAAATCGAGGCCCGTGACGCTTTACCTGTCGATAACCGCCGTTTTGCCGTGCCGCCGGCAGCGCAAAATCTCCGCATCCTTGGAATCTCTCCCAGACCCCAGGCGCTGAATAGTCTACGCTCCATTGCGGGGTGAGCTTAGACCTCATCGCTCCTCAAGAATACGAAAAGATCGATCGCAGCGCATATGGTTTGGAAATCTTCCACTACGCAGCACCCCCGTATTACCCGAAAATCCCGCCCTTTTCGTGCTTCCGCCCGAGAACAATCCATTGGTGGATTTGGAGAAGCCCGTTTCCCGACCGGCCGTGTCCAGCTGGCGCGAACCCCATCCACTGACCCGCTATGTCAATTTCGCTCTCTTTCGACCTGCGTTTTCACGCCCATTGAGGCCGCGGATATCCGGCGAGTCAATCATCGAGAGCCCCGCGGGACCACTCGTTTTTGCAGCCGAGGGGCGCGGGCTTCGCCAACTGGTCCTGGGCTTCGATATTTTCCCTTATTTGGGGCGAGAAAACTTACCGGTGTCAGTTTTTACCCTCAATCTTCTGGACTGGTTCTTTCATGGTTCGGGGGCGGAAGGCAAAGTTACCGGAGCGCCCCTCACCTTTGGCTATGCGCAGCAGGAAACTTTCTCGTTACTCCAAGAGGGGATAAGATAACTCTTCACCCGGGAGTCAATAACTTTCCCTCGACCTATTTCCAAGGCATCTATCAAGTCGATCGGGGCGCTCAAAGAGAACTTTTCGCCGTCAACCTAAAAAACACCAGCGAGTCCGATCTGCGCCAACCAACTCCAATAGAACTCCGGGACGTAAGCAGCGGTGGCGGCAGAGTGTCGGCGCTATTTTCTATCTGGCCTTATCTATTATTGACCTCGTTGTTTCTTTTATTGGTCGAGTGGTTCGTCAATCCACGTCTCCTGCGAACCCGTTCCGGCTGAGATAAGTCTCAGGGCCCATGAAAGAACTTCTCTCGGATATTCAATTTGCCAAGCCGCTGTTTCTCTGGCTTCTGCTCGGTCTGCCTCTCCTCTGGGTGCGCGTCCGTGATCAGAGGCTACCTGTCATTCTGGCACGAACCATTATTTTTTTGCTCTTGATTTTTGGTCTCGCCGACCCTCAGTGGGTTACCCGACAAGCGAAGCAAGAAGAGCGGATCTTCGCTTTTGATATTTCTCGGAGCGTAACTAACAGCATGCGTCGCTGGATGGAAGCCACGGCCGAGGGAAGGTTTGCTCCTCACCCATGGGGATCGCGTCTTCGTTTTCGCCTCCGATACGAAAGAAGCCCCAGACTGGCGTGAGTGGCTCAAGCAGGACGGCGCCCACGCAGACGCGATTCAGCCGGCAAAGACCGACATGGCAAAGTTGTTCACTACCTTGCTGGCCCTCCCCGCCGCGCCGCGAAGCCTCTTTTTGTTCACCGACGGCTGGGAGACGCAGGGGAATATTGAGCCTTTGTTACCCGCAATCGCAGCTTCCGGGCTCAAGATTTTCCCGGTTATTCCAACCGAGCAGCCCAAGATCGACAATGTTGCCGTAAAGAGACTGGTGATCCCCAATCAAGGAAAGAGCGGCGAAGCCGTAAATCTAAGGGTGGTTCTTGAAAACCAAAGCGAAGGTGAAGTTGAGGGAACTCTGACATTGACGCGCAACAACCAAAGCCTAAAGGCAGAGAGCATCAAACTCAAACCGGGAAGCCAGATCTACACCTACCAGACCACCCTTCCCGATAATCCGGTTACCTCATATCGAGTCCAGTTTACCCCGCGACAGGCTGGGTTCGATATTAACTTGGCGGACAACCAAGCCGTTGCGTGGGTGGCGGTGAAAACGAAAGCGAAGGTCTTGCTGCTAAATGGGCAAAGCAGCGGCGGTCGCTATTTAGAAGAGATTCTCAAACGGCAAGGCTTCGAGGTAACCTCACACAATGCCGATAGCCCGCCGTCACCGGCAGGCTATGGAATCGTCATCTTCAACAATGTCGACCGAAGTAAATTCTCCCTAACTATCTCGCCGCCATCGAGCGGCACACAGCTCAGGGCAATGGTTTTTTGATGCTTGGAAGCGATCCCAGCTTCTCCCCTGGAAGCTATAGCCGTACGCCAATCGAGGCCGTACTCCCCGTGGAGCCGAGGGAACCAAAGCGAGAGGAAAAGAACCGAGCCGTTGTTCTGGTCATCGATAAGTCAGGCAGCATGCGCGAAGAAAACCGTATCCTCTATGCGCAGGAGGCCGCCAAAGCCGTCGCTCGCCAGCTTAAGGATAATGATCTCCTTGGGATAATAGGCTTCGATGTTACCCCCTTCGTGGTTGTACCGCTGGAACCTGTCGGCAAGCTCCGTGGCTTAATCGATGCTCAGATCAACCGTCTTAAACCCGGAGGACAAACCTACTTTTATCCCGCGCTCATCGAAGCCAAACGCCAGATCGAGCGGGCCAACGCGGCGCGAAAGCACGTTATTTTGCTAAGCGATGGCGAAACCCGAGGCACCCAGGGTGAGCTGATCGATCTTGTAACCGTTATGAAGAACGAGATGAAAGTCACCGTCTCGGCGATCGCCATCGGCGCGGAGGCCGATATACGAATCATGAAACGGATTAGTCAATATGGTGGTGGGCTATTCCATCAGACCATCGATCCTACGTCCCTGCCGCAAATCGTCCTCGCCCAGCTCCAAGACACTCCTCCAGAGGATCCTAAGGGCGAAAGGGAATTGATCCCAGTTCAGGAAAGGGGTCAGAAGTACTGGGTGGCTTTTCGGTGAGACCCTATCCAAGGCTGCTTGGTTACATGGATACTGAATTAAAGCGGGGGCTCACTTGGATCTCATGCTTCCAAGGGACGACCGAAAAATCCCTATACTGGCATCGTGGCGATATGAGAAAGGAAGATCTGCAGCTTTCACGACCGACCTGGAGGGCCGTTGGACCAAGAACTGGATCCAGTGGAGCCCTTTACAAGCGTTTTGGGATAAGGTCCTCAGTTGGCTGCGCCCTAACGACGAGCACGACTCAATACCCCTGCACGAGGCACGGGTGGGTCTTTCTGCCAACCGACCCTTTCTGGATTTGTTTGTCTACGATGATATCAGTGCCGACAGCCAGTTCCGGTTTTCAGTAAATGGCAAAGAGAGCAAGACCGAAGGAGTACTGCAAAAATCGCGGCTGGCCATTACCAGGTCGCGCTACCTTTAACGGCTCCAGGAGATTATCGCGTTGAGCTGACAGAAGAGCGCCGGGGGCGGCGGGTTGCCTATCCGTCCATTGGCTACACCTTGCCCTACGATCTTAATAGCGAACTTCCGCGACCTGATTTTAACCTCCCTTTGTTGAATGCACTGGCTCAAGCCAGCGGCGGAGAAGTTAATCCGAAGTCTATAGAATACTTGCAAAAACAGGACTTTACGAATATCTACCGACCGCTGCGTCAGGCCTTAATCATGTGGGCAGCGGCTCTTTTTCTCTTTGAAATAGTTGCCAGGAAGCTGTTTTTTCTGAGACTTAAGTTCCTCCGGCCATCCCGACATCAATAATCTCCCAAGTGCTCGAAATCGAACGGCCTAGCCGACGAATTTTTCGTTTGACACGGTAAGCAAAACGGTTTATTCAGTGAGGACTTCTTGTTATGGGCCTGGAAATCAAACATACAGGCACCAGGGGAACGTTCTCCGGCCAACGCCACTTTTCAGCATTTCCCTCTGTTTTTAGAACCTTAGTTTGGCTGTGGGTTATCGGCTTTGTTTTCGCGATGAAACCCATGGCAGCTCAGGGATCTAAGCAAAAACTCTCCGCAAAGAAGCTCCCAAAAGTAAGGCAACCGCCCCAGCGCCGCCGATTCGAAGGTTGACCAAGACTCAAAGCGAAATCCCGGCGGACGCCATGGAAAGGCGTGAGCATGTCATCCAGCAGACCAAAATAGGCGATACGCTGCAGGAGCTATTGAGCCGTTTTGGCTTGTCGAATGCCGAGCGACAGCTTTGGACGCGGTCGATTCAGCGCGATATTGGACCCCGGGGAATGCTGCCCGGGGGAAAAGAAGTCCACTTCTACTTTACCAAGCCAACACCCGGCACTCGTCAAAGTCCGCAGCTAAAGGCGATGGAAGTCGACTTTTCCGATACCTCAACGCTCGCCTGGGAAAAGGGAATCAGAGGAATTCTTTTCAGAAGCGCGAAAAACCCTACGACGTCGAGCTGAAGACTGTCGGCGCATCGGTGGAAAACTCGCTTTTTGCAGATGGCCAAAAGGCAGGTATCCATCCGACGTTGCTCTCTCAACTGGCTGATATTTTTACTTGGGACATCGACCTTGAAAGGAAGTTCGCAAAGGGGACAGCATCAAAATACTCTATGAGCAGAGAAGCCGAAAAGGACAGGAGGCAAAGGCGTCACTTCATATTCTGGCAGCGGAGCTGGTTAGCGCCGGCCAAAAGCTCACCGCCATCTATTTTGAGAAGCAAAAAGGCCAAGGGAACTATTACAATTTGGAGGGACGAAGCTTAGCCCGATCCTTTCTCCGATTCCCGCTGGAGTTTACCAACATCACTTCTCATTTTGCTCACTCTCGCTTTCACCCTATCCTGAAGGTTAATGTTCCGCATACGGGGATAGACTTCGCTGCCCAAAGAGGTACCCCGGTCCGGTCGGTCGGCGATGGTATTATTACGATGGCAGACTGGAACGGTTTCTACGGAAAAATGGTTGAAATCCAACACGATGCCAAATACACAACCCGCTACGCCCATCTCGATAGGTTTGCCGAAGGGGTCCGAAACGGCACAGCTATCACCAAAGGACAGATCATTGGCTACGTTGGTTCCACCGGCAGAGCGACCGGTCCGCATCTGCATTTCGAGCTTTACAAGGATCAGCAGTACATTGATCCTTTGAGCGTTGATTTCCCCGCCGAGGATCTGATCGAGCCCACCCTGCAGACAGTGTTCGATAACCAGAAGCATATTTTTCTCGTCGAACTTACCTCCGCCCCTCAGTCTTAGATCACGTTCTATTCTTTTCGGTTCACAAGTCGGTCTGCCCGTAATAGGCAGCAATTCAGCAGTGCCTACCAGCACCCAGGTTTGCGGTGCTATTAGGCCCGACTCGAGCGGCTCATTCTGCTCAATCGAGTTATTGCCGCTTACGATCACTACGAGTATTCCTAGCCCTTACTCGGCACGGCTTTGTATTGTTTCGTTTTTTGATATCGAAAAGATGTTTCCGATGTGCGAAGCCTAGGCTAGCATATGATTGAGCGGGCGGTAATTCTGAGCACCGGGGATGAGCTCACCACCGGCAAAGTTGTCGATACCAATTCCTCTGCTATTGCGGATCGCCTTTTTTACAATCGGGGTTGAGGTGGCGGCTGTGCTCACGGTCTCTGACGATCGACAAAAACTCCATTGGGCTCTGCGCCAAGGCAAGCGAGCTAGGGGATGTGATCATCGGCACCGGAGGGCTTGGGCCAACGGCGGACGACCTAACCACCGAAGTCGTGGCCGAATTTCTTGGGTCCAAACTGGTACAGGACGAGCCAGTCGCGGACGCCCTGAAACGACGCTTCGAGGCCCGGGGCATGGCGTGGACACCGAATAACCTGAAACAAGCCCTGTTCCCGGAGGATCGGTGATAGTTCCCAATCCCATTGGCACGGCCCCGGGTTTCGTGTCCCCATTGGCCCTGGTAAGACCCTCATTTGGCTATCCGGTGTGCCGCAAGAGATGACGGCGATGTTGAACGAGACGGTAATACCCTGGATCGTGCAACAGACAGCCGGCGCGGAGCAGATTACCGCCTGTACATTCAAGATCTATGGCCTTACTGAGTCAAAGCTCGACGATCTGGTGAAGCCCGTGAAACTTGGATCGGATGCCAGACTTTCATTTCGCGCCCACTATCCGGACCTATCTCTTGCGTCTAACGGTTAAAGGAGGCAAGGAAAGCGCGGAAACTTTTGCTCGCCTCAAAGGATCAAATTCGCGGAGTCTTGGGATCTTTCATCTATTTTGAAGGAGACGCAACTTTGGAGGAAGTTGTCGGACAGCTACTTTTGGCAAAGCAGCAAACCCTGGCCCTCGCCGAGTCCTGTACCGGCGGCTACATTAGCCATCGCATCACACGAGTGGCCGGCAGCTCAGCGTACTACTATGGCGGTGCGGTAACCTATTCCAACGATGCCAAAATACGCTTCCTCGGCGTCAAACCGGCAACCCTGGAAAGCTATGGAGCCGTCAGCCGTGAGATTGCCCTGGAAATGTCCCGAGGGATCAGAGAGCGAACGGGTGCCGGGATCGGCCTCAGTGTTACCGGCATCGCCGGTCCCTTGGGCGGCAGCCCGGAAAAGCCCGTAGGTACCGTCTGGATAAGTATCGCCCAGGAGGGTGGCCAGGAAGCGAGGCTTTTCGGTTTCACGGCGACCGCGAGCGAATTATCATCGGCACGTCGCAAGCCGCCCTCCACTGGCTGCGCACGACACTCCTGTCAGAAACCGCCGGGCCATAATCCGTGATTCGCGCCTTTATCGCCATTGAGATCGATCCGCAACTTGTCCGACAGATCTCTGCGATGATCACCGATCTCAAGCCCCGGATTGCCGGGTATTCGCTGGGTTCCCCGGCCAACTTCCACCTCACTCTCAAGTTCCTAGGCGACATCGAGGAAAGCAAAATCGAACCCATCGCGCAGGCCTTGGAGCTTGCGCTTCGCCCCTTTCCGCGCTTCACCATAAATGCTAAAGATTTAGGAGTATTCCCGGATCTTAAACGGCCGCGCGTGCTGTGGATTGGGCCTGGAAGGAAAGAAATTACTAGAGTTAGCGTCAAAGGTAGAAACGGCCTTGAACTCTTTGGGCTTTGTGCCTGAGAAAAAGGGTTCAAACCGCACTTAACTGTAGGGCGTTGGCGACAGTTTGATCGCGCTTCAAGAAAATTCTTAGAAGAACTTGAAAAATGGCAGGGTCATGAATTCGGCGAATCCACGGTGGCAGAGGTGATCTTTTTCCAGAGCGAACTCAGACGAGAAGGAGCTATATACCACCGACTGAGAGTCGTAACCCTGGCGACGTAAGACTAGGGGCACAACGGGACTTTTGTTTTGAAGGAGGCGGAAGATGGACGTAAATCGGGAGAAAGCACTTGATCTCGCCGTAAGCCAGATCGAAAGGCAATTTGGCAAAGGGGCGATCATGAAGCTGGGCGAGGGGGCATAGTAAAAGACGTCCCCGTAGTCTCGACCGGTTCTCTCGGACTCGATATTGCTTTGGGAATCGGCGGTGTGCCGCGCGGCCGCGTCATCGAGATTTATGGACCCGGAAGCCTCGGTAAGACAACGCTGGCGCTGCAAATCGTGGCTGAGGCGCAGAAGCAGGGCGGCATGGGAGCTTATATCGATGCAGAACATGCGTTGGACTTGGGATACGCGAAGAAACTCGGTGTCAAGACCGACGATCTTTTAGTCTCTCAACCGGACCATGGCGAACAGGCCCTTGAAATCGGGGAAACCCTGGTCCGTAGCGGCGCCATTGATGTATTAGTCATCGACTCAGTCGCCGCGCTGGTGCCGAAGGCGGAAATCGAAGGTGAAATGGGTGACGCTCATATGGGGCTACAGGCCCGCCTGATGTCCCAAGCTTTGCGTAAACTGACCGGGACCATTTCTCGATCCCAAACGGTCGTCATCTTTATCAACCAGATCCGCATGAAGATCGGCGTTATGTTCGGCAATCCGGAGACTACGACGGGAGGTAACGCGCTGAAATTCTACGCCTCAGTTCGGATGGATATCCGCCGCATCGGCGCGCTCAAAGACGGTGATAATATCGTCGGCGGTCGCACGCGGGTCAAAGTCGTTAAGAACAAGATGGCCCCACCCTTCAAGGAAGCGGAGTTTGATCTACTTTACGGAACTGGAATATCCCGTGATGGCGAAATCGTCGATCTCGGCAGCGAAATGGGCATCGTGGAGAAGAGCGGCGCCTGGTATTCGTTCGGTGGCGAAAGAATTGGTCAGGGCCGTGAGTCGGCGAAGCAGTTTCTCAAAGAGCATCCTGAAACGGCCGAACAGCTTATGGTCAAGGTGATGGAAAAGGTCGGGCTGAAGCGACCTGAACTCGAGGCGCCGGCTGCCGAGAAAAAGGAAAAAGCAAAGGCAGGTAACAGCGAAAGGTTTTATTGAATCCTGAAACGAATAAGCTCCACGTCCAAGCCATCCGACTCGCAGGAGGAAGCGCTTCCACGCGCTCTGCGATTTCTCGGCTATCGCCCGCGCAGTGAAGCAGAACTACGAAATTTTTTAGTCCAGAGAGGCTTCTCCACTGCCATCACCGAACGGACGTTGGAAAAGCTCTGTTCGCTGAACTATCTTAACGATGAAGCCTTTGCGCGGAACTGGGCACGGTCCAGAGCTGAAACACGTGGCTATGGTCCAAAAGAATCGAGCAGGAGTTAAAGACCAAGGGGATTGGCCAAGCGCTGATCCGAGAAGTTATGCGCGAGACCTTTGGTCAAGTAGACGAATCAGCAAGAGCAAACTCGCTTTTGGAGAAAAGATTCAAAAGCAAACAATTTGACGACCCGAAGATGGTTCGGCGGGCGGTGGGCTTCCTGCAACGACGCGGCTACAGTAGCAAAGTGATATTCGATTTGCTCAAGTATCCCCTCGAAGACGATTGAAAAGAGCATGATTACCGGAAACGAAATTCGCAAATCTTTCTTAGACTACTTCGTAAAGCAAGGCCACACCGTGGTGCGGAGCTCCTCCTTGGTACCGGATAAGGACCCGACCTTGCTTTTCACCAACGCGGGGATGGTCCAGTTCAAAAACGTCTTTCTCGGTCAGGAACGTCTGCCCTACGTGCGGGCTACCAGCTCGCAGAAGTGCCTGCGCATTAGTGGAAAACATAATGATCTGGAGGCAGTCGGCCGGGATACCTATCACCACACCTTCTTTGAGATGCTCGGCAATTGGTCCTTTGGCGATTACTACAAAGCCGAGGCCATCCAATGGGCTTGGGAGCTTTTGACTAAGGAATGGGGACTGCCAAAAGATAAGTTGTGGGCGACCGTTTATCTCGATGATGATGAGGCAGAGCAACTCTGGGCCAAGATCAGTGGCCTTCCGGCGGAGCGGATCAAACGCTTCGGCGCAAGGAAAATTTCTGGGAAATGGGCGAAACCGGTCCTTGCGGTCCGTGCAGCGAGATCCATCTCGATCGTGGACCGGTGGCCTGCGACATGAAGGGACAAGCCGGGCCATATCTGTCAAGTCAACGGCGACTGCGCGCGCTATATCGAACTGTGGAATTTGGTTTTATCCAATACAACCGCCATGAGGATCGGAGTCTGTCCGAGCTGCCGTCCAAACATGTCGATACCGGGATGGGACTTGGAACGCATCACCGCGGTACTGCAAAACGTCCTGTCCAACTACGATATCGACTTCATGCGCGCTCTCACCGCAACAACGGAAAAACTGACCGGCAAGAAATATGGCGCCGATCCGGTGGCCGACGTATCATTCCGCGTTATCGACGATCACGCCCGTGCCGTCAGCTTCCTCATGGCCGACGGCGTGATGCCCAGCAACGAGGGACGCGGTTACGTTCTCCGCAGATTGCTCAGAAGAGCCTCGAGACACGGCCGCTTGATCGGCCTGCAGGAACCGTTTGTCCACAAGGTGGCCGCTACGGTGGCAACCGTCATGGGCGATGCCTATCCTGAACTCCGCACGGAAGAGCAGCGGATCCGCGAAGTGATTCGGAGCGAGGAAGAACGTTTTGGAGAAACTTTAGAAAAAGGGTTGGTCCTGCTCGAAAATGCCACCGCGAAACTCAAGCAAGATAAAAAAGCCGTCCTTCCCGGCGATGTCGCTTTTCGCCTCTACGACACTTACGGCTTTCCCCTAGACTTGACCGAAGACATTCTGCGCGCCGACGAGATGTCCGTCGATCAAGCGGGCTTCGAAAAACTGATGGAAGAACAGCGCACTCGTGGCCGCGATGCGCGAGAAGCTACCAGCATGGATGCTAAGATTCAGCTGGACCGCCCAGTCTCTTTTATCGGCTACGACCGGTTGGACGGCGAATCCAATATCCTGGCTATCTACAGTGACGGCAACGGAAAGCCCGAGGCAGTTGAAGGCGAAGAAGTCGATGTCATTACTGCCGAGACCCCTTTTATGGTGAATCAGGCGGTCAGGTGGGAGACCGGGGAACCATCAGGACTGCCCGCGGTGATATTATGGAAGTCACGGATGCCCAACATCCAACGCCGCAACTTACGGTCCATCGGGGCCGAGTAAAGAAAGGTCGCATTCAGATTGGTGACGCGGTTCAGCTCGCTGGTAGACAGTAAATTCCGCCGCAGAACGGCACTGAATCATTCAGCGACGCACATCCTCCATGCCGTTCTGCGCCGCGAGCTCGGCGACCACGTTCGCCAGGCCGGATCTCTGGTGTCACCCGAGAGACTGCGCTTCGATTTCAATCACACAGGGGCCATTCCTGACGAAAAACTTGCGGCTCATCGAAGCTCATGTCAATCGAGCATGTTCGAGAGGATGCGGGTGTTTCAGTCCAGGAGTCGAGTTACGAAGACGGCCATTCGCCACGGAGCTCTAGCATTTTTCGGCGATAAGTACGGCGATCGGGTGCGTGTGGTTAAGATCGGGGACTTCTCGACGGAACTGTGCGGCGGCACCCACATCCAACGTTCTGGGGAAATTGGCATTTTCAAGCTTCCTTTCGAGAGCGGTGTAGCAGCCGGTGTCAGACGCGTCGAGGCTTTTACAGGTGAGGGGGCCCTGGATCTCATACGAAACTATGAACAAAAGCTCAAAGAGATCGGCAACCTGGTTCGCGGCAGCACTGACGACACCGTGGAGAAAGTCAAGAAACTCTTAGATCGCCAGAAAGAATTGGAACGAGAGATCCAAAAATTGCGCGGTCAGTTCGAGAAAGATCAAATTCCCGAGTTGCTGGCCAAGAAGCAATCAGTCGATGGTACAAATGTTTTAGTGAGCCAAGTCGACGGCGTCGATGCCAAACAGTTGCGCGATATGGTAGACCAATTGAAGGACAGGCTCGGCTCTGGTGTCGTCGTGTTGGCCAGCGCCGGCGAAAGTAATGTCAATCTGGTCGCGTCCGTTAGCGCGGACTTGACGCGCCGCTATCATGCGGGAAATATTATCAAAGAATTAGCGCGCATGGTAGGCGGCGGCGGTGGTGGCCGGCCGGATTTCGCCCAGGCGGGCGGCAAAGAGCCCGCGAAGATCGATGCAGCGCTAAAGCGCGCGGAGGAACTAATCCGAGAGTCAAAATGATTGTAACGATTGGATACGCACCAAGTATTTTCATCACCTCACACTCTTACCCCCTTTCATTGCCAACTTCCTCCTGACGCCGACGCCTGACTAATCGCGTGATCAAGATTCACACCAAGAAACTTTCAGAGAAGACTGCCGGTTTCTGCGACGTCATTGATATCACCGCCAAAGTCCGGGAACAGATCGAACAGGAAAAGATTGACTGCGGGGTAGTGACTCTCTTTGTCTCGGGCTCCACTGCCGCATTGACCACCGTAGAGTATGAGGCCGGCCTGATCCGCGATCTTAAAGAATTCGTCGAGCAGCTCATTCCGTCGGACCGAAGATACCACCACGATGATCGTTGGGGCGACAACAACGGTTTTTCTCACCTGCGTGCGGCTCTTTTCGGCCCGTCGCTGGCGATTCCCATTGAGAAAGGCCACCCGCTGCTCGGCACGTGGCAGCAAATCGTCTTGCTGGACTTCGACAATCGTCCGCGCACAAGAGAAATCATCATTCAACTGGTAGGAGAGACTCAGTGAAAGACGAGCAAGAACAAGCGGCGACCGTCACAACAGACATCGAGACCAGTCATCTCGAATTTAACGACCCGCGGCTTCTCCGTGATCTTTTGAGGGCAACACGATCAGCACATCAAGATCCTGCAGCATGCGCTCGGTGTCAGGATCCGTGTCCGCGGTTCCGACATTGAAATCGAAGGTGATCCGCTTCAAGTGGAGCTCGCCAGCCAAATTATCCGCCAGCTCTACGGTCTCCTGGAAAAGGGCTATCCGGTCTATGCCAGCGATGTTGACTACGCTATCCGCATTCTAAGCGGCGATGGTCGGGCCAAACTTCAAGACATTTTCCTCGACACGATCTACATTTCGGCGCACAAGCGCACGATCACACCGAAGAGTATCGCTCAGAAGGCATACATCGATGCCATCCGGCGTTACGATATCGTCTTCGGTATCGGCCCGGCCGGCACCGGTAAAACCTATCTCGCCATGGCCATGGCCGTAGCCGAACTAATGAAGAATAATTATGTTCGCATCATTCTCACCCGGCCGGCGGTAGAAGCCGGGGAGAAACTCGGTTTTTTACCGGGGGATCTCGCCGAAAAGGTCAATCCTTATCTTCGCCCTTTGTACGATGCCCTACATGATATGGTGGATTTCGACCGGGCCCGAAAGCTGGTCGAGCGAGGGACCATCGAAGTCGCCCCCCTCGCCTTTATGCGCGGTCGAACTTTGAATGACTCCTTCGTGATTCTTGATGAAGCCCAGAATACAACGCCGGAGCAGATGAAAATGTTTCTCACGCGGCTGGGATACGGCTCAAAAGCCGTTATCACCGGTGATGCGACTCAGATCGATCTCCCAGCCGGTAAACCCTCAGGCTTGAAGGAAGCCTCTCGCATTCTTAGAGGCGTCCACGGGATTCGATTCGTTACCTTCACCGAAAAGGATGTTGCGCGTCACCATCTGGTACAGGAGATCATTGCCGCCTATGAGCGTGACGACAATCAGTCGAACCCAAGAAGATATTCTAGAAAAAGCTTGATCGGCAGTTGCGAGGAATCTGCTCGCGATTCCGGCAATTAAACAAAATCCTATTGAACCGCCTCCAGGGTTACCTTTGTCTGAAAGTTTTTCCCGTCGCGCAGCAAGGAAATATTGACGACGTCCCCGACTTTGTAGTTCTCAAGCAAGATGAAAAGCTCGTTAGGTGATTCTACCTTCTTACCATCGACGGCGGTGACAACATCACCTAAGAGCACGCGCCCTGAACCTTCTCTGCGGGTCGGCCGAATGCCGGCTTTGGCCGCCGCGCTCCCCGGCACCACATCGACAACCAGAATTCCTTTCACTCCGAGTCTGTCGGCGATCTGCTCTTCTGCTACCTGTACTCCGATTCCCGGCCGTGTGACTTTTCCATAACGAATCAGTTCTGCAACGATGCGGTTGACGGTATCCACCGGAATCGCAAAACCGATTCCCGCGGAAACGCCGGAGGGACTATAGATTGCCGTGTTCACACCAATCAGGCGGCCCGCGCTATCGAGCAAGGGACCACCGGAGTTTCCCGGATTGATGGCGGCGTCGGTCTGAATAACGCCTTGAATCGGCCGGCGCGTCACCGACTCAATTTCTCGGCCTAACGCGCTGATGACGCCTGTGGTGAGCGACTGGTCGAGCCCAAAGGGATTGCCGATAGCGAAGACGCTTTGGCCGACCTGCAGATCTTTCGATGTACCTATGGGAATGGGCTGAAGCCGATTTGTCGGTGCATCGATGCGCAAAACGGCGAGATCCTTATCGGGTGCCACGCCGACGCGGCGCGCCTTCCATGTCGTCTGGTCCCCGAGCGTTACTTGGGCGACGTCAGTATTTTGAATCACGTGAAAATTCGTAATGATATTTCCGTTGTGATCCCAGATGAAGCCGGAACCCGTGCCTTCGGGTATCTGATAAAGATTGAGAGTGAAGAGATCGCGCTGGACCGAGATCGCTGTAATGTGCAATACCGACGGAGAAGCCTGGCGAAATAACGCGATGGTTGATTTTTCTCCCGGCGCGAGGTCACCCCGTGGAGCAACCGCGCGGGTGGTCGCGCGGGGTCATTCAGGGATGCGCTGTCCACCCATGATTGTTTCACGAACAAGAAAACGAGTAAAAGAAGCGCCGCAGTGGCCCATCCATACATCCAGATGGATTGGCGCGTGCGGCGTCTAACGTCTAACTTTTGCATTATTACTGGATCCCGATAACGATTAGGGATCAGAAACAGATTCGAACTCCCGATATCATTCAACGGCGCCTGCGCATTTCGACTCCGACGAATCCTCGGAATTTTATATCACTTCCGGAACCAATTGCCAAAATTCCGAAGATCCGGCAACGCGAGGGTTTGCAGTTACCTTGAACTATTCTTGGACCCAGGAAAAGGCACGACACACTCGGAGCGATAAGGCACAACAAAAAGGGGGAAGCCGATGGCTTCCCTTTTCTATTCTTGGCGAGCCCGCCAGTTCCGAATTATTTCTCAGCAAGGAAAAATACGCCAAAAAAGGGCGCCTGATTTCGCAGGCGCCCTTTCCGAACTCATGTAATCGTCAATGGCTCAATAGTCTTCGTGGTCGTGCGGCATTGCCGGAGCATCCTTCTTCTTCTCTGGCTTATCGGCGATCATCGCCTCGGTCGTGATCATCAAGCCGGCAACCGACGCCGCATTCTGCAGCGCGATACGAACGACTTTGGTGGGGTCGACGATTCCTGCTTTGACGAGATCCTCATACTCCTCGGCGGCAGCATTAAAGCCGAAAGCGCCTTTTCCGTTCTTGATCTTGTCGAGAACAACAGCGCCATCCGCCCCGGCATTACTGGCGATCCAGCGAAGCGGTTCCTCAAGCGCCTTTTGAACGATCCGGACCCCGATCTTCTCGTCCTCCGATACCCTGAGATTACCGAGACCCGCTGAAGCGCGGATCAAAGCGACGCCCCGCCTGGAACGATTCCCTCTTCCACCGCCGCTCGGGTGGCGTGCAGCGCATCTTCTACACGGGCCTTTTTCTCTTTCATTTCGACTTCAGTGGCTGCGCCGACCTTGACCACCGCAACACCGCCGGCGAGTTTTGCTAACCGCTCTTGCAGTTTTTCGCGGTCGTAATCAGACGTCGTGTCCTCGATCTGAGCGCGAATTTGAGCGATACGGCCTTCGATCGCTGTCTTCTTGCCGGCACCCTCGACCACCGTGGTGTTGTCCTTGTCAATGATCACCCGCTTCGCGCGCCCGAGATCTTTTAAGGTAACGTTCTCCAACTTGATGCCCAACTCCTCAGCGATCATCTTTCCATCAGTCAAAATGGCGATATCTTCCAACATCGCCTTGCGCCGATCACCAAAGCCCGGAGCTTTAACGGCCACGACTTTCAGCGTGCCGCGGAGCTTGTTAACCACCAGGGTTGCCAGCGCCTCCCCTTCGAGTTCCTCGGCGATGATGAGCAAGGGCTTGCTGGTTTTCGCGACGTTCTCAAGAACGGGCAGAAGATCCTTCATGCTGGAGATCTTCTTCTCATGGTTGAGGATGTAGACGTCTTCGTAGACGCACTCCATCCGTTCCGGGTCCGTTACAAAGTAAGGAGAGAGGTATCCCCGATCAAACCGCATGCCTTCAACGAGATCGAGGGTTGTTTCCAAGTCCTTTAGCTTCCTCAACCGTGATGACACCCTCTTTTCCTACCTTGTCCATGGCTTCGGCGAGAATATCGCCGATGGTCTTGTCATTGTTGGCCGAGATCGTCCCGACCTGGGCGATCTCACCTCTGTCGCGGGTAGGTTTGGACATCGATTTGAGCTCGTCCACTACCTTCGCGACCGCCTTATCGATACCGCGTTTGATGCTCATCGGATCGTGCCCGGCGGCAACCAACTTTAGCCCCTCGGCGAAGATCGCACGGGAAAGAACCGTCGCCGTGGTCGTGCCGTCACCTGCCACATCCGAGGTCTTACTCGCAACCTCCTTTACCATCTGAGCGCCCATATTCTCGAATTTGTCCTCGAGCTGGATTTCCTTGGCAACGGAAACTCCATCCTTGGTCACCGTCGGGGCCCCCAAGACTTCTCGAGAATGACATTACGGCCTTTAGGGCCGAGTGTCACGGTTACGGCATCAGCCAATAAGTTCACACCGCGCAGAACCCTGCTGCGCGCCTCTTCACTAAAGCGAATATCTTTCGCGGCCATGTTTCCTTTACCTCCCTCTATTCAATTACTCCGAGGATGTCATCTTCTTTCATGATGAGATGCTCCTCACCGTCAAGTTTGATTTCGGTGCCAGAATATTTTCCGAACAGGATCTTGTCCCCAGCTTTGACACCCAACGGGATAACCTTTCCGTCATCTTGTTTCCCAGGACCCACAGCAATCACGCGACCTTCTTGCGGTTTCTCTTTAGCGGTGTCCGGGATAATAAGCCCGCCCTTGGTTTTCTCCTCCTCTTCGATTCGCTTTACTATCACCCTATCGTGTAGGGGACGAATTTTTGTTGCCATAAAACCCTCCTGAAATAAAACGTGAATTTACCTGGGTCCAAACTACAGGTTGGATGCAGCAAATATAATTTCGCTTATCCAATCGTCAAGGGGGAACGATAAAAATTACAAATTTTTATTTCCCCGCTGGCTTATAAGGGGATCCGCGATGCTGCGCACGTAAGCCACGATGTCCCGAAGTTGATTTTCTTTAAACTGACCTCCCCAGGCGGGCATCATGGGAGACTTTCCGACCGCACTTCCACCCTTTGAGATGATCTCCATCAGGAATTTATCGGTAAGCTGGTTCATTACAGCCCCAGCCGTATGATTGGCAGGTTTCACCGGGAGAGATTGTGCAGCAGGCCCGTCTCCTTTGCCGTTATCTCCATGGCAGCTGGAACAGTAGGTAAGGTAGAGCTTTTTCCCTCGGCTTGATTTTGTGCCCATGTGGGGTCCGTTCCAGATAGTAATAACAGAGCAGAGAAGGCGAATATCCAAAATGACTTTTTCTCATAATAAGCAACACTTTCGCTACGATTATGCTCTTCTTAGCAGATAAACGGACGAGATGGTAGGGCACCCGCTTCGCTTCCCGGAGCCGGACGAATTTACCACTGTCCATGAGACGGAAAGGATGATAAGAACCGCACAGGAAAAGCATTGAAACTTTACGGAGGGAAACATGATCAAGATATGGGGCAGAACGGATTCATCCAACGTGCAGAAAGTTCTCTGGTGCTGTGGCGAACTGGCTCTAGATTTCGACCGTGTCGATTTTGGCGGTAAGTTTGGCGGGAATAAGGAAAAGCCTTATCTCGACATCAATCCGAACGGTCTGGTTCCGACGATTCAAGACGGAGATTTTATCCTATGGGAATCGAATAGCGTTATGCGGTATCTGGTCGACAAATACGGCCAGGGAAAGCTACTTCCGTCCACACCCGAGGGCCGAGCCGACGCTAATCGATGGATGGACTGGCAACTCACAACTCTGGGGCCTTCCATTGTCCCTCTATTTTGGTCTTTAATCCGCACGCCGGCCGACAAACGCGACCCAAAGGTAGTTAACAGTGCATTAGAAAAAACCAGCGGTGCTTGGACGATCGTCGATCGTCAACTCGCTAATCGGCCCTATGTCGCCGGCAACGATTTGACTCTCGGCGATATCCCTTTGGGAGTGTGGGCCTACCGCTGGTTCAACTTACCTATCGAACGACCGAAATTCGCTAATTTTGACGCTTGGTATAAGCGTCTTTGCGAGCGGCCGGCTTACCAGAAGCACATCATGATACCGCTGACGTAACTACAGCCATCGTCGCGCGAAAAATCCCTGGGGCGGGGATCCCCTGGTACTCAGTTTGATCCGCCCACGGGAAACACCACATCGAACTTTGCGCCGCCGGAAGTTCCGTCGGAGACAATGATCTTTCCCCCATTCCGTTCGACAAATTTTCTCGCCAGGGGCAAGCCAATGCCGGTTCCGTCAGGTTTGGTAGTAAAAAGGGGTCAAAAACTCGTTCTCTGCTATCAACAGGGATACCTTCTCCCGTATCTTCGATGGAAATATGAACGTTGGTGGCGGATCCGTTGTCCATAAGAGTATTTGTCCGGATAGTTACGCGACCCCCTTGGGTGTGGCCTCCAGTGCATTGGTAACCAGCCCCATGAAAATCTGTTCCACATGATTGGCATCCAACTGCACCTCGGGAAGGCTCCGGTCTAAGTCCAACTGCGGACTCACGCCTGCTTCAGCAAATCGCGGCCGCAAGACCTCAACAATGTCACTCAAAAGTGAGTTGATTTTCATGGGAGCCGGACGGGGTTCCATGGGTTTGGCAAAATTCAATAACCCTCGCATCCGCTTCTGCACCCGATCGACTTGTTGGATAATTTCATCGAGCGTGGTTAAAGTCTTCTGCTGCAGATCCGGTCCCTCACACTCGTCACAGTCGAGCTTTGCCACCTGGGCGGCCGCCCGAATGGAAGACAGCGGGTTACCGATGCCGTGGGCTACCGCCGCCGCTATTTCGCCCACCGCCGCCATGCGCTGCGAAGCTACCAGATCCGATTGTACCTTGAGAAGATTTTCCTCTTGCTCTTTAATCTTCCGCGCCGCCTGCCGAACGATGGCAAATAACGAGAGATACAAGAGCAAGCCGCCACATAGGGCTCCCAACAACACGACGATTCTTGCTTCTCGAATATCCCGGTCGATGGGATCGGCTCGTTTATGGATTTCCATCACACCCAACAGCTCTCGGGTTACCTCGGAGTACACCGGAATAAAGACTTCCACCACCTTCTTAGGAGAGTCGCGTTCAGAAACATTCTCCTTCTGCCTTAAGGAGCTCACATCCGCGACCACCTTTCCCTGAATAGCCTCCTGAAGCTTTTCGTTATCGACAAAAGAGCGCCCGACCAATTTCTTGTCGACCGCCGCCCAGATCGCAACTCCCTGAGGGTTGTATACGTTGAAGCGCAGGATATCGGGCATCAGCGTGATGTGACGCAAAAGGGCAGCGAATTTAGGGCCCACCGGCTTTCGATCTTTGGCGGTAAAATCTTCCGCCGTTAGAAATTCTCTCACTTCCGTCCTTACAAACTGAGCGGTAGTCTCCCACTCCCGCCGCAAGATCCCATTGATCAAATAGTTGGAGACCAGGAACCACAAGGCCACCGTCATAATCCCGATACAGATAAGACTATGGACGGCAAACCGTGTAGTAAGGCTGGCTTGTTGGAATAAAAAGAGTTGATTTTTGCCGCTATCTTCATCGGAGCAATAGGGCCTCCAGATCGGCTCTTAAGCTAGCACCGGCTTGCTGACAGGGTCAAACCGAAAAAACGGGAGGCCCTCGGCTTGGGGCATATCAATCGCGGTGCGCCAAATACTATTTCATGAAGAAACGTAGGGATTGGCTGGTGTAATAAACCAGGGGTGAGAAATAAACCCCGAGAACAATCGTGAGTGCCGTTAGAGGTATGAGGAGCGTGAAATTATTCGCCGCGATAGTTAACGATTTGTCGCCGGGGTCGGGTGTGTCGAGAAACATGGTTTTGACGATTTTGGCGTAATAGTAGAGCGATATGACACTGTTCAAGATAGCGACAACTGCAAGGATGACGAAGGTCCCGCCTTGATTGATCACTACGGCGAAGAGCAGGAATTTGCCGATGAAGCCAGCGAAGGGCGGGAGTCCCGTCAAAGAGAAAAGGAAAACCGCCAGGCAGGCTGCTGGAAGGACCGCGCCACGCCAAGCGAGTCCTCGATAGCTCTCGATCTCTTCGTTGCCGGTGGCGTTGGCAATCATCACCACCACGAGAAAGGCGCCAAGATTCATGATCAAATAAACCACGACGTAGAAAAGGACCGCCTGCAGACCGTCATTGTTTAGGACCGCAAGTCCCATCAGCATGTAGCCGGCATGAGCGATGCCCGAATAGGCGAGCATCCGCTTGAGATTCCTCTGATTCAGAGCGCAGAGATTCCCAACCGTCATGGTAATCATGCTCACGAACAACAGCACCTGGGGCCATTCGACACCCGAGACAAAAGCCCAATCGCCGCCCGCCACCATGCGCGAAACGCCGGGAAAGAAAAAGCGAATCATGATCGCGGCGCCCGCTGCATTGGAAGCGACAGAAAGAAACGCTGTGAAAGGCGTCGGCGCTCCCTCATAAACGTCAGGCGACCACATGTGAAAAGGAACAAAGACCATCTTGTAGCCAAATCCGGCCAGGATAAAGATAAAGGCCATGAACAGAGTGACTTTGCTCACTTGCTGTTGCGCCAGAGCCGACTGGATCGCAGCATAGTCGAGGCTGCCGGTCATACCAAAAATCCAGCTCATGCCATAGATCATCGTACCGGACGCAACGCCGCCATAGATAAGATATTTTAGGGCCGCCTCGCTGGAACGTCGGTTGTGGGGCAAGAAACCGGTCAAAACATAAGACGTCAGGCTGACCAGCTCCAGGGAAAGATAGGCAGTCAGCAGATTGCTCGATGACGCCATGAAAAAGATGCCCAAGGCGCACGTCAAAAGCAAGGTGTAATACTCTCCTTGATGGACCTGGCGAATCTCGTTGCTTCCCAATGACATCCAGACGGTTAAGATCGCCGCCACCAGGGCGAAGACTTTGAAGAAAAGACTGAAGTTATCCAGGACAATCATGCGATGGAAAAGCCAGCCCTGCTGTGCGCTGTAAAGATCAAACGTGGCCAAGAGAGAGCCGACGCAACCGATCACGGCAATCGTCGCGAGGGTCCGCTGGCTCCGGACGAGCAGATCCACCACGATCAACAAAAGGATTGTGCCGGAAAGAATAATCTCCGGGTAAAAGAAGCTCAGGCTTTCGAGGTTCTTGAGATCCATGGTTATCCGTGAAGATGGGGCAAGACGATCTGGTTAATCTGGTCCAAGGATGCCCGCAGAAGATCAAGCACAACGTTCGGATAGACACCGACGAGAATCACGATGGCTCCCAACGGTACCAAGGTGAACATTTCTCGGCCGTTGATCTCGGGCAGTGACTTGTATTTCTCGTTAAGAGGACCCAAGTAAACGCGTTGGATCGTCCACAGGAGGTAACCTGCGGTCAGGATAACACCGCTCGCGCCTATAATGGCAAGCACCGGAAATTTTTGCCAACTGCCGAGTAAAACCAGAACTTCGGATATGAATCCGGAGAGACCGGGTAAACCCATGGAGGCGAAGAAGGCGAGCGCCGTGACGCCCGTATAGATGGGCATGATGGCGGCCAAGCCACCGAACCCATCGATGTCGCGGTGATGAGCACGGTCGTATATCACGCCGACCAAAAGGAAGAGCATGCCAGTGATGGTGCCATGGTTGAACATCTGCAGCACGGCGCCGTTAATGCCTTGGGTTGTAAAGCTCGCCATGCCCAGCATCACGTATCCCATGTGACTGACACTGGAGTATGCGACCAGCTTCTTTAAATCCTTCTGCGCCATCGCGCACAAGGCGCCATAGATAATGTTCCAGGCACCTAACGCGCCCAGGAACCAGAAAGCAAGATCAGCTGTCGCCACGGGCAGCATGGGAAAATTGATCCGCAAAATCCCGTAAGTGCCCATCTTGAGCAATATGCCAGCCAGAATAACAGAGACGGCCGTGGGCGCTTCGACGTGAGCGTCCGGCAACCAGGTGTGAAACGGAAAGGCCGGAATCTTTATTGCAAACCCGATGAAGAGCGCCATCCAAACTACGTGCTGGAAACCCCAACCCCATTGATTGAACGGCCAAATGGGTAGAGTTTGAGTACCGAATTTGTTGGCTTGAGACATCAGCACCGTCATATCGAAAGTGTGGGGCTCGCTGGTAAAGTACAGCGCCAGAATGGCGAGCAACATCAAGCCGCTGCCAAAAAGGGTGTAAAGAAAAACTTGATGGCGGCATACTCCCGTCGTGGCCCGCCCCAGATGCCAATGAGAAAGTACATGGGAAGGAGCATCACTTCCCAAAAGACAAAAAGAGGAAAAATCGAGGGCGACAAAGACGCCCATCATGCCGGCATCCAACAACAGAAAAAGCGCGAAGTATCCTTTAACCCCCTTATCGATGCCCCAGGAAGCAAAGATGCAGAGAAAGCACAACAGAGCGGTCAGCAGCACCATGGAGATGCTGAGGCCGTCGACGCCAACCAAATACTGAATGTTGTAAGCGGGAATCCATGGAGCTCTTTCGACAAACTGCAGGCCGGGCTTAGCCGGGTCGAAGTTCGCTAACAACCAGCACGCCATGAGCAGCGGGGGAACAGTAAAAGCGGCAGAGACCCAGCGGATCAGGTTAGGGCCCTTGCTCGGCAGAAGCAGCACCACAACCATGCCGGCAACGGGGATAAAGGTCATGTAAGTGAGCACGTGTTCCATCTTTTACATTCTCCCGTCAGAATCAGCTCCAGTAACGCAACTTGACGATGATGGCGATGACCACCGCGATCAAAATCCCGTAGAGGTAACTATTGATATTGCCCGTCTGCAATCTGCGAAAGCGGTTGCCAATCCAGAAAGTGATATTCGCGACGGCATTCACAATCCCGTCGATGATGTAGTTATCGAAAAGACCGTTGAGCCATGAGATAAATCTGGTCAGGCTGGCGGAGCCGTCGACGATGCCGTCAATGACATATTGATCGAACAGAGAGCCGATGCGCGCGAGCAGCAACGTTCCATTAACAAAGATCGCTTGATAGATTTCATCTACGTAGTACTTGTTGTAGGACAAACGATAGAACAAACCGCCGGCGAGAGAAGAGAAGCGCTCAGGAGCAAGGCTCTGTCGGTAGTACATAAGGTAAGCCAACCCGAATCCCGCCAGCGCCACGACGACGGATATCACCGTAAGCAGTATGGCTGTCTCGTGCGAAAGATGCGCCGCCTCACCATGCCCATGGCCGAACACAGGTTCCAGCCATTCCACAAAACGATGGTGACCAAGGAACGCCGGCAATCCGAGGACACCCACCGGAAAGGCTCCTAAGGCGAGAACCACCAGCGGCCAAGTCATAACGCCTGGCGACTCGTGCAGATGGTGCTTGGTGTGCTCGTCGGCACGGCTTTCGCCGAAAAACGTCATAAAAACCTGGCGCCACATGTAGAAGGCGGTAAAGCCGGCACCGCACAGTCCCGCGAGCCAGAGCCCCATTCCGCCGCGGGCATAAGCTTCCTCGAGAATGCCATCCTTTGAGAAAAATCCCGCAGTGCTCGGAAAGCCCGTTATGGCGAGGGTTGCCAACAGATAAGTAATGAACGTGCGCGGCATATGCTTCCTGAGGCCACCCATCTTTGTCATGTCCTGCTCGCCACCCATCGCGTGGATGACGCTGCCGGCGCCGAGGAACAGGCAGGCTTTGAAGAACGCATGCGTCACCAGGTGAAAGACACCTTGCGCGTAGGCACCCACGCCCATCGCTATGAACATGTAGCCAAGCTGGCTCACGGTGGAATAGGCAAGCACTTTCTTGATGTCGTTCTGGGTAACGGCGATGGTCGCGGCGAAAAGAGCGGTGGCTGCCGCGATGACGGCCACCACGTGCAGTGTCGCCGGCGCCATAACGAAAAGGAAGCCCAACCGTGCGATCATGTAGACACCGGCGGTCACCATCGTCGCGGCGTGAATCAGCGCGCTCACGGGCGTCGGTCCTGCCATGGCGTCGGGCAGCCAGACATGAAGCGGGATCTGCGCAGACTTACCGGTGGCGCCGACGAAGAGAAATAGAGTCGCTAGGGTTACGACCGGCACTCCCCAGATCATCTGCCCTTGAAGGGTCGACGCCCACTTCGCTATCTCGCGGAAAGTCAAGGTGCCATGGCCCTGCCCGTCGAGAGTCCAGAACAACAGAAATATGCCCAAGACAAAGCCAAAGTCGCCGACTCGATTGACGATGAAAGCCTTATTCCCGGCCCGCGCATTGTTGTGGTCCTGGTACCAGAATCCGATCAGGGCATAGGAGCAGAGTCCCACCCCTCCCAACCCACGAACATCAGCAGCAAGCTATCACCCAAAACCAAGGTGAGCATGGCGGCGGTAAAAAGATTGAGGTAGGCGAAGAAGCGCCAGAAGGCTTTGTCATCATGCATGTAGCCTATGGCATAAATATGGATCAGACCGCCGATGCCCGTTACCACCAGGATCATCACCGTGGAAAGTGGATCCGCCAAAAAGGCCATATCGACTTTCAGCGATCCTAAGGTGATCCAGGAATAGAGGTGATCGATGAGAAATCGCTGCTCCGGGTTCAGTCCCTTGAGTTGAAAAAGACACTCAGCGAAATGCCGAAAGCGATAACCACCGGCGTACAGGCAATGAAACTGATCGCCCCCTTGCCCATTTTTTCTGTATGATCGCGCCCAAAAGACCGTTGATGATGGCCCCGATCAACGGTAGGAAGATAATCCAGCGAAGAGTGTCTGTCGGTATCGGATGATCCACTAAATTACCGTATCTCTGTGCTCGCGACTCGTGCTCGATGGAAATTCGATCGAAGCAATCCGCAATAATCAACATACGCGCACGAATCACGAACACTGATCTATTCTCTGAGCGTCTCCACGGCTTCAACATCGATGGTATGGAAGATCTGGAAAATCGCGAGGACGATCGCCAATCCAACCGCGGCTTCGGCCGCAGCGAGCATGATGACAAAAATGGCGTAGATCTGGCCATCTGCGTTGCCGCTGCCGAAATGCGAAAACGCGACATAATTGATGTTGGCGCTATTTAATATCAGTTCGACTCCCATCAGAACGCTGATCGCATTGCGCCGGGTAAGAACGGTAAAGAGGCCGAGAGTGAAAAGGATGGCGCCGATAATGAGATAAGAAGAGAGCTCGTTGGGTGAAAATCCTGGCATGGCTACTCTTTGATCTCCTTGCGGGAGATAACCACGGCACCGATCAGAGCGGCTAACAAAACCAAAGAGGCCAGCTCGAACGGGAGCAGGTAACTGTCGAGGAATAGATCGCCGATTATTCGCCGTCGTCGGCTGGTAGACGATTTCTTTCGCCTTTACCCACGGTGTCTCACGAACTGTCTGAACGAGAAGATAAATGAACACGCCGGTGGCGATGAGTGCCGGAATGCGCCCTGCTGCGCGGTTGGTGATTTCGACATCCGTGATGCGATGAGTGAGCATTACGGCAAAAAGGATCAGGATCAAAATACCGCCCACATAGATGAGCAGCTGCACCGCAGCCACAAAGTCGGCGCCGAGAAACACATAAAGTCCCGCGACACCCGCGAACGCCCCGAGCAGCGAAAACGCGGAATAGATGATGTTCCGCGAAAACGCTACCATAAGCGCAGAACCCACCGTGATCAAAGCGACCAGATAAAAAACTGCCGTCGAGAGATCCATAGCTCTTTTATTTTTTGGGGTCTTAGAAAGCCAAAGACTTTTGGCTCAAATACCGGAAGATCGGTCTGGGATCAAGAGGTGCTGAGAGTTTTTACAGGTCTCGCCCCGCTTTTTGCTGCCTACCCCTCCTCGGCGGCTGCCCCTCCGTCCGGCGTGGCGAATTCATCCAAATACTTCAGCCCGTTGTCGACTTTCTCCGCCAGCTTCGGATCTGTCTCCCGCCTTTCTTTGGTTTGTAAAGCGGTGCTGGCTGCGTCACGAAATGGCGAACTAACCCGGCCGGGTTGTAACTCGCCCCCTCAAATTCTTGAGAGTGACGAATCGAACCGGTGGGACAAGCCTCCGCACAGAGCCCGCAGTACATGCACTTGCAAATATCAATATCGAAATGAGTAAAATTCCGTTGCTTAGTCTCCTTGTCCATTTCGATGCCGATCGTGATGCAAGTAATCGGACAGTCTCTCTCGCAAGCCAAACAACCGGTGCAGATATCCATATCGACTTCGAGAATCCCCCGATAGCGCCGCGGCAGAGTTTCCTGTATCGGCACCGGAATCTTGTCCGGGTACTGGATCGTCATCGGACGGCGAACCAGGTGTGAAAAGGTAATGCTCATCCCCTCGAAAACCGAGGTTACTGTGTCCTTGATATTTTTAACGTAACTCGCAACACTCATAAGTCCTCGAACAAAAATTAAATATGCGGTTTAAAATAAAGCTCCGGTCGCGCATGGCGGATTTGAAAGACCACGCGCTTGAAAAAATAAGCCACGATCAGCAGCCCCAAAACAAACATCGCGACGCTAAAAATCTGATTGCCCTTCGGGAACGCAAGCATCCAGCAGATGGTTCCCAGTAAGCAGAGAAACGATAGCGGCACCATGTACTTCCAGCAAAGCGCCATGAGCTGATCGACGCGAACTCGCGGCAACGTCGCCCGCACCCACATCGCAATGAACACCCAGAGATAGGCCTTAAGGAAAAAACCACAAACTGAAGCACGCCGAGAAGAATCGGATCACTAGTGACCGGAGGAACCTGCCAACCCCCTAAGAACAGTGTGGTTGCCACGGCGCCAATCACGTAAAGATTTCCCCATTCGGCAAAGAAGAAAAACAAAAACGCATGCCACTATATTCGGTGACGTAACCGCGCAACGAGCTCCGACTCGGCTTCAGGGATATCGAAGGGTGTTCGGTTACCTTCGGCCAATGCCGCCGTGAAGTAGAGGAAAAAAGCTGCGAAGGTGAAAGGATTGTTGAATAGGAACCAATCCCACGGTGCCCAACCTTGGGCTTTGATAATTCCCTGCATGCTCATCGTGCCGGCGAGAAAAACGATGGTGAGGATCGATAAACCGGCAGGAATTTCGTAACTCACGATCTGCGCCGCTGAGCGCATGCCGCCGAGCAAGGACCATTTGTTGTTGGAGGACCATCCGGCCATCGAGAATTCCGACGACGACGAGAGAAGTCACCGCCAAAATATAGAGAATGCCGATATTGAGGTCGGCGACGATGAGCTGCGCTGCCGAAAGGAATGACCACGAAGGCGCAGAGAAATCCCATGAAGACGACATAGGGTGCGAGCGAAAAAAGCTTTGCGTCTGCCGCAGAGGGTATCAGGTCTTCCTTGAGCAAATTCTTGATGCCGTCCGCTAACCACTGAAGAATCCCCTGGGGTCCAACCCGATTGGGGCCTACACGGGACTGCATTCTGGCCCATACACGCCGCTCGAGCCAGCTTGTCACTCCCGCCAGCGGTGCAACGAAAACGGAGAGTACGATAAATGCGAGCGAGCACCATGGCGACGGCATAAACAACCTCTTTGGGCATCCCCGCAAAATAGCCGTCTCGTATCAGCTGGTCGATATAAGGTTGCATGATTGACTCGAAATTCTAATTTACCGATCGATTTCCGGAGCGTCGACGTCGAGGCTGCCGATGAGAGCGATAAGATCGGCGACCATGATTCCTTTGCTGAGCTTGTCAATGATGCTCATGGCCGTGAACGAACCGGTGCGGATTCGCACGCGATAGGGATACTCGCTGCCGTCACTGACGACGTAAAAACCCATATCGCCGCGTGGCGCCTCGACTCGGGCGTAACATTCTCCCACCGGCGGTTTGAATTTGCGCGGCACTTTGGCAATGGCCGGCCCCTTGGGCAACATCTTTAATGCATTGACGCAGGATCTTGCAGCTTTCCTGTAACTCGCGGATACGCACCCAATAACGGTCATAGCTATCGCCGAGGGTGCCTACTCGACCGGTCCCAACCGGGACCTCGAACTCAAGTTCGGGATAGACGGAATAGGGAATATCGCGCCGGATGTCCCACTTTATCCCGCAACCGCGCAGGTTCGGACCCACAAGATTGTACGAAAACGCATCTTCCTTGCTGATCACCGCGACGCCGGCAAGCCGCTCGATGAAGATCTTGTTATTCGATAGCAGGCGATTGAATTCATCGACAATCGGTTCGAAATGATCCAAGAACTCGGCAATCCGAGTGCAGGTCTCCGGCAGGATGTCGTACCCAACCCCGCCGATTCGAATGTAATTGTAAGTCAGCCGCGCGCCGCAAATCTCTTCCATCAGGTTATTGATGGTCTCCCGCTCCCGGAGTGCGTGGACGAACGGCGTCATGGCGCCGATGTCCTGGCCGAAGGTGCCGACGGAGATCAAGTGACTGGCAATCCGATTGAGCTCGCACGCGATCACCCGGCAGAACTCTCCCCGGCGCGTAACTTCCGTCTTCAGCGAGCTTTTCCGCCGCCATACAGAAAACTTGGTTGGCGAACATGGCCGCAAGATAGTCGGCCCGGTCCGTGTACGGCACGTATCCATGCCAGGTGACTTTCTCGCCGATCTTCTCGATGGACCGATGCAGGTAGCCGACGTCGGGAATCGCCTCGCTGATCACTTCGCCGTCGGTCTTGACCACGAAGCGCAACACGCCGTGGGTGCTGGGGTGTTGCGGCCCGACGCTGATGGTCATCTCTTCCGCGTAAAAACCTTGGCTTTGAACCGGCGCAGTCTCGTTCATATATTGTTTTCTAGCGGAGTAGTTTTTCTACCAATGGCGCGCGCTGGGTACTGATGCCGTCGTACTCCTCCTCCTCGACGTAGTCCTTGCGCAGCGGATAACCGACCCAGTCCTCCGGCAACATGATCCGTCGGAGGTCACTGTGACCTTCGAAGATCACCCCGAAGAGGTCGAACACCTCACGCTCGAACCAATTCGCCACCTTCCATACCCCTTCTAGGGTTGGAACTTTAGGGTTGTCTCGCGGCAAATCCACCTTTAGGACGATCTGTGACTTATTGGAGTAGGAATAGAGATGATAAACGACCTGTATTTTTCTTCTTTCGGCCAATCAAGCGCGGTGAGATCGGAGAGAACTTCGAACTTTAGGTTGGAGTCATCGCGCAAGGAGCGACTGATTTCCACAATCGCCTCGGGACTTACCGAACAATAAGGCTCCGGCACGTCCCCTTTAAAGTCACCGACCTTGCCGGGAAACTGCTTCTCTAGCTGTTGATAGACCTCTTTGACCTCCATCCCCTAGGCCTCAGCCCCATTCCCCGCTGGACGCGACGGCTTAACCAGCCAGCGTTCCCGCATCATTTTATCCTGAATCCGCAGGAGCCCCTCCGTGAGCGCTTCGGGTCGTGGCGGACATCCCGGTACATAAACATCCACGGGGACAATTTTGTCGACCCCCTTACATACAGAGTACGCCAACTGAAAAAGGCCGCCGCAATTGGAGCAGCTGCCCATAGATATAACGTATTTCGGATCGGGCATCTGGTCGTAGAGGAGCTTTGTCCGCTTAGCCATCTTATAGGTCAACGTACCGGCCACGATCATCAGATCCGATTGACGCGGCGTCGCGCGCGGAACCGCGCCGAAGCGGTCCAGGTCAGCCCGCGGGCCACCTGTCTGCATAAGCTCGATGGCGCAGCAAGCCAAACCGAATAGCATGTACCACTGCGAAGAGGCCCGCCCCAATTGAGCAAGTCATCAACTTTGGTGGTAAACACCGTTTCCGGTAATGAGTTAAGTAAAGGCTTCATGCAATACCCTCACTGCAAGGACTCAAACCCTGACTTTCTTTACCCACTCCAAGTCGCCCTTGACCCAGGCGTAGATCAAGCCAAGAAATAGGATCCCGATAAAAATAAGAATCTCTGACAAACGCAAAAAGCCCCTGTCCGTTCTCGATCCAGCGGCGGAACACGGCTGCCACTGGGAAAATAAAGGCAATTTCCACTTCGAAGATGATGAAAATCAGCGCTACGAGGTAGAAAGCGAATATTAAAATTCACCCAGGCGCTCCCGCTTGCCGGCTCCCCGCACTCATAAGTCGACAATTTACGCACCTGTGGATTCGACGGCCGTAGCAGTTTGCCAATCAGGAGGTTGACACCGACGAATCCGAGGCCCAGTACGGTGAACACCAGGACGTTGGCGAAATCAAATAACATATTGATTTTCCGCAGTTAACCTACTCAAAGACTATGCTTTCTTATAACCATAAAAGTTCTTAATAATCAACCAGAACGATTGTTCGAATTCCGCTGGCGTATTTGCCATCGCTACCTTTTTGACTAAAGTCAGCCCGATCGCCACTGTGAATCTGTCTCACGCGAGACAACCCTCAAGAAGTTCACTGACGACCGGTTTGTAAGGCCGATGACGTCATGGAGCGTTGGAATACCGGGGTTTAATGTATCCCATCGTTCGAGTATACCAGAACTCTACTCTGGAACGGAGTCGGGCGAGCGCAATGAAGAAGATGGCTCTTTTTCATCGGTCTGGAGGAGAGATAAATGAGAGTTGAAACTGAGCGCAAAATGCGCCGATGGCGTGACCAGCGGTGGTTGCTGGATCAGGTCATTCAAACCCGTGGACTGGACTGGGACCAGGGGCGGACCGGGAAGATCTTGCGCAACTGCGGTCCCGGTGTGCAAGGGGACGTGCAGGAGATTAGCCGCCGAGTGCAAAAGTTCGTGGATATCCCGCGTGAGTTCGCGCGTGCCGCGGTACGGCGTGAAGATTTGGCTCGGGAGGCGGAGAATGCCGGCCATCTCGTGGACGCCCGCGAGCACTATTACATCGCGGCGACTTTTATACCAATGCCATGTGGGGAGTATACGAAGACGGTAACGACAAGCGCATCGCCTGGGCCGAACGCAAGAGGAACTGCTACGATAAGTTTATTCAATATGCCGGCCGACCCATTGAACGGGTCGAGCTTCCGTACCAAGACAAATCCATCGCTGCGCTGCTGCACCTGCCTTCCAACAGGAAATCCAGTGAACGAGTTCCGTGCGTTCTCTACATTCCCGGCATGGACGGGGTCAAGGAAGACACGCCAATGCATAACGATCCACTGTTGGAACGCGGCATCGCCGTTCTTGCCATTGACGGCCCCGGCCAGGGTGAAACAAGAGAGCGCGCCATCAAATGCACCGCCTCCAACTACGAAGACGCGGGAAAGCTTGCCTGCGATTATTTGGTGAAGCGCCCGGAAATCGATCCCGACCGCCTCGCGATCATGGGCTCCAGCATGGGCTCCTATTGGGGGCCGCGGGTTGCCGCCGTCGAGCCCCGCTTCAAGGCTTGCGCGGTGAGCGGGGTCAACGTCGAACCCGGCCAGAATACGATCTTCAATTCCGGCTTCGCCCACCTTCAAGCTCAATTACATGTACATGGCCGGGTATGACGACGAGGCGGCTTTCGATGAATTCGCGAAAACATTGACCCTCAAGGATGTGGCTCCCAAGATCCGCTGTCCTTATCTCATCGTCGCCGGCGAAGACGACGACCTGTGTCCCATCGAGTTTGTTTATCAGTTCATGAATGCCATCCCCGGTCCCAGACTGCTGGTGGTCTATGAAGGAGAAAAGCATTCCATCCGCAACCCCCGCGCCCGCACGTTGCTCGTCGACTGGCTTGCCGACCGACTAGCCGGCAAGCCGTTTAAAACGGAAAAGATTTACGTCGAGATGAGCGGCAAAGAAACCCTCACATGTCGTGGCGTAAGAAACGAGGATGGAAGATAGAGGATCGAAGATGGCGATTGCCGATCCTCAATCCTCGATCTTCAATCCTCAAGGAGGGGGTCGGAGGAGTGAGGATTGCCTATGGAGATCTAATCGGCGGCATTAGCGGCGACATGTTTGTCGGCGCCATGCTGGATCTCGGTTTGCCTCTATCCACGCTTAAGGCGGAGCTCAAGAAAATCCCCACGCTTCGATACACGCTCACAGTCTCAAAAAGACCGTTCACAGCATCCGCGCAACTCGATTTCAGGTAGTTTCTCCGGACAAAGAGCCGGCGCGTTCGTGGAAACAGATTCGGCGCTTGATTGCCGGAAGCAGTCTTCGCCCCAGGGTGAAAGAAACAGGCATCGACATATTTTCGCGCCTCGCAGAAGCCGAGGGAAAGATTCACGGCGTTGCCCCAGAGAAAGTCCACTTTCACGAAGTCGGCGCTACGGATTCAATCGTGGACATCATCGCTGCAGCGATCGGCGTCCACGAACTCGCCATCGATGCCTTCCATTTTTCCCGCATTCTCTTAGGTCGAGGCCTGACCCGCGCTCTGCATGGGCCTTTGCCGATTCCAGGGCCGGCGACCCTGGAACTCTTAAAGGGCATCCCGGTGCAAGGCATCGATGTCGATAGCGAAACTGTGACGCCCACGGGAGCTGCAATTGTTCGTACCTTGGCGAAGGGGTTCGGCGTCCAGCCGAGCATGACTATCGAAAAGATCGGCTACGGCGCAGGTCAGAAAGACTTTCCAAATCGGCCGAACCTTTTCCGTCTGGTTATCGGCACAGACTCTATCCCTTGGAGCCAAGAAGAGATGCTCGTCATTGAAACTAACATCGATGACATGAATCCGGAGCTTTACGATTACGTTTTCGATCGTCTCTAGGCGCCGGCGCTCGCGATGTGTTCCTAACACCGATCCAAATGAAGAAGAATCGCCCCGGCACATTGCTCCGTGTCATTGCCGAGCCGAAGGATCGAGACGCGCTCGCGCGAACTATTTTGAGCGAGACCTCGACCATCGGCGTCCGCTATTATCCCGTCGGTCGGATCATCCTCAAGCGCAAATCAGAAAAGCTCAAGACACCCTACGGAACGATCAGAGTTAAAGTTGTTGAAGAGCCAAACGGTACAAAACGGGTCGCCCCGAGTACGACGATCTGAAACGACTTGCCGCCGCGAAGAATATCCCAATCAAGCTTCTTTACGACGAGGTCGTTAGGAGCAGTAAGAAGTAGAAGCTTCCGACTCGCTCCCAATGGCTGACGATCCGCTGGACAACAACCATCCGCCCACGCCACGATCGCCGTGGGCTTCCTGGAGTTACCGCGATTACCGTCTGCTTTTTTCGTTGCGCTTTTGCCACGACGGCGCAACAGATGCGCCTGACTCAGAATCTATTTCAGGTTTATGAATTGTCGGGCTCTGCGTTTCAGCTTGGACTGACGGGTCTAGCTCAAGCCATTCCCCTGTTTGCCTTAGGATTATTCGGGGAACACTGGCAGACTTTGTTGATCGTAAAAAGCTTCTCATCATCACTGTGGCCGGCAACTTGCTCGTTGCCGTTGCCTTGGGGCTCTTGACCTTGAGCGGGACGATTCGCGTTTGGCATATCCTCATCGGCACCGCTCTGACTTCAGCTTTGAATATCGTCCTCAATCCGACTCGAATGGCGCTGATCTCGAAGCTGGTGCCCCGTTCGCATCTTACCAACGCGGTATCGTTAAACTCCAGCGTTTCTCAAGCGGCCCATTTCATCGGCCCTATGATAGCCGGCATCAGTCTTGAATGGATGGATATCGGCAACTCGTACCTCTTCAATGCTTTGTTCTATCTCCCGGCAGCAGCCAGCATTATCCTCATTCACACGTCGGGAGCGCCGGATGGCAAAAGGAGCCATTTTCCGTTGGGAGTTTTTAGGCGGCCTGCGGTTTCTTTTTCGGAGCCCATTGTTTTGGCCATGGTCTTGCTCGACTTCATAGTCGCCGGCGTTGGCTATTACCGCCCTCTGTTGCCGATCTTTGCCAAAGACATTCTGTACGTCGGGCCTGCCGGCTTCGGCGTATTGTCCTCAGCTCCCGCGGTGGGCGGGATTATCGGGACCGTCCTCCTGCTTGTGATCGGCGATGTCGAGCATAAAGGACTTTTGGCACTCTGGTCGTTTCTTTCTTACGCTGTGGCTGTCGGATTCTTCTGCAATATCCACGAACTTTTGGCTGTCGGTCTTTCTGCTTGGAATCCTCGGACTCGTGAACTCACTGCAAGCGGTAATGCGTCAAACCACGTTTCATCTTCTAACTCCGGACCAAGTTCGCGGCAGAGCTTTCGCTGTCTTTAACATGTTTTCCCAGGGCGCCAACTCGGTTGGAGCCACTCAAGTCGGCTTCATGGCCGCACTCCTCGGAGCTCCCGGCTCTTTGCTCTTCGGCTGCGCCGTCGGTTCAATACTCACACTCGCGTGCTGGGCCGCGTTGCCGGGGTTGCGCCGGTTTGGCGCCGAGAAGGCGCTATAGGTAGTGACCTATGCAACTCTATCCGGATAATCGGCAAACTTGATACAGGCCGCCGCCTCATCCTGCCAGCGCTCGAGGCTGCAACCGGGAGCGCCGTCATAGCCATGGCCAGGCCTGCGGGTATCGTGATTGACGGCCAAGGCATTGAGCGGTGGCCAGCTGTTGTCATGGCACCACTGCGCGATTTCGCGCAAAAACCTACCAATGTTCGGTTTTAAATGAGAGAGACCGGCCCCTCGCACAGGTCTCCGTAGCCGATAAGACAAGGCTCTACGCTCGGGCTTGCTTTGCTTTGAGGCCGCCAAACTTTTCGGTGGTGATCAAGCAGCGCTTGGGCAAGCTTTTGCGCTTCGGGACTCATCGAATGCTCTTTTTAAATTGCTGGGAATCAAGGCTGCTGGGGGTAGCAGCTTCATCCTCCCGCTACAATCACTCTAGCGCGGACGCGATCGCTCTTGCCTTTGAGATCCAGCTCGCGGCAAGGCGCGTTGGGAAATTCCGACTCGACATGACCATAAGTCTCTTCCGTAACGAGGATCTCGCCTGAAGCTGCGGCTCCCTGCAGACGAGCCGCGACATTGACCGTATCTCCCAGCACGGTGTAGTCCGTAACCGCGCCTTCTCCAACATTGCCAACGAAGGCCTCTCCCGTCGCGATACCCGCGCCGACGTGCAGGGGCTCACCGCCGGCGAGGCTGTTCATGCCGCTGATAATCCGCAGCGCCGCTTGCACGGCTCGTTTGGGATGATCCTCTGTATAAAGTGGAGCGCCGAAAAAAGCCATGACCTGATCACCCACAAGTTTATCCAAAGTACCATCGTAATCGAAGATCGTGTTGGAGGCCAAAGAATAAAAACGGTTTAGACGTTGCATGACTTCAGTTGGCGGGAGCCTCTCCGCCAGGGACGTAAAGCCGCGCACGTCTACGAACAAACACGGATATGACACAGACCTCCCCACCCGGGGAGCGAGTTCGTATCAGAGGGTGCAGAGGTTCGGTTCTTTCGCGAAGGCCGGATTTGTACCAGACTAAACGGTACGGAGAACAGTCCCAAGAAGGGCACCAGACACTCTCTTGCACCTCTTGGCTGACGGAAGCCGGCGATAGAGCCGTCGCGTGATCTTTGTCGGTACCCAGCGACTGCCTGATCCGTGATTAATAATCTTCTCATACGCTCCCTTTGTTGGAATCTTCTGCGGAGGTGATTTCTGCCGGCGCTCATCATAGGCGTAAGCGAGAAAAAAGGGAATTGTCTGCAGAGGCCTCAATCCATCCCAGAAAAGGGACGCGAAAGGCGGGAAATACGGGTTCCGGAGCAGTACTGCGACCAACGGCGTTTATTGTAACCGCAATTCCTTTTGTACTTCTCGGAGCAGAGATAGGTCACGGACTTGCGAAAGCGGAATTGGCTTATCCGATTTGACCGTCGCTTTGCGCGCGTCAATGGCGAACTCGAAGGTTTTGTCGATCGTGCCACCGTCGGGACTAAATGACGGAAGGATCAGGTCGTAAGAGTCCCGGGCCACGTCCGGCGTCTGGTTCAACCATTTGACCATGATGGGAATCACTTCTTCCTTTCGCTCTTGGATGAAGCGCAATCCGCGCACAACAGCTCGCAGGACCTTTTTGGTTTCGTCCCGGCTGCTCTTGATCCGGGAATCCGTGGCCGCTACAGCGGAAATGGGGCTGCCAATTTGCAAGTCCTTCGGTCCGCCGAGAACGTTGAAACCTTCCCGCGCCAGTCGATTTGGGCCAGGAGGAGCAACACAGATTGCATCGACCAGACCCTTTCTTAGCATCTTCCGACCGCACGGGCTCGTCCGCCCCAAGGGTCACGAACTGGACCTCCTTGAGGTCGAGCCCTTGGCTTGAAGAATCGCCTCAGCCGCAAGCTGGTCAGAGCCGCCGATCCTCTGAGCCCCGATACGTTTGCCGCGCAGATCTGCAATGGTTTTGATTTCAGGTCGAGCCACAATGTGGTGCAGCGGCTTGTCCGTCAGAACCGCCAATATTTTGAACGGCATACCCTGCATTGCCCCTGCTATGATGTTGCCGAAACTCAGCGTGTAATTGACTTCCCCACTCAGCAGAGCGGGCACTGTCACCTGGCTTCGCATCTGGATCAACACCGGATCGAGGTTTTCGTCTTTAAAAACCCCTTGGCGACCGCGACCTGAGCAGGAAGAAAAGCATACGTCCGGCTGCTATAGGAAACTGTGATTTTTTCCGCCGCATTGGACATGGTGGATGGGATCACGGAAACGGAGTATCGACAGGGTTGAAATCATGCATGTAAGGTTCATATGCATCTATCTTGGCTCCCTACCTAATGATTCATAACCGTTTCAAGGATCCGCAGATCAAGCTGTTCATCAATCAAATCGAATGGCGGCGCTTTTCGTCTTTGGGAATCCTCAATGTACGGCACCTCTCCCATGCAAGGAACTCCGGTCAGCGATACCAGCGCCTCCCGGTTCGTCTCAGCCGCAAGCGATGGATGACTCTCGATTTGATTCAGCACGTAACCCAGCACGCTCAGCCCTTTGCAGCTTGCGTGCTCAAGCGTCAGAAGCAAAGTGGTTGACCATACCGAGTTTGTTCTCTGCGACGACGATAACTGGAAGTTTCAGGACTTTTGCGAAGTCTGCGTACGTGTAGCTTGGTAGCAACGGTACGAGTAGTCCGCCGGCACCCTCTACAATCGTAATGTCGTGCGTCTCGCTGATCTCGCCGTAGCCGCTCATCAAATAATCGATGTCGATTCTAATTGCTTCTCTCGGCTGCGACACTTAGGCGCCAACGGTTCACGAAACCGGTACGGGCAGATTTGCTCCAATGGAAGCTCGCAACCTGAAGCCTCTTTGAGCGCCGCCGCATCTTGCGGCACGAGCTTGCCACCACCCTCGACACAGCCGGTCTCAACGGGTTTCATCACGCCAACCTTATAGCCCGATTTCTTCAGCAGCGCGGCTAGGCCACAGGCAAAAAGTCTTGCCCACTCCGGTATCCGTGCCGGTGATGAAGATGCCACTACCCATGGTCTTCCACTCTCGAGGATGGAAGATGGAGGATCGAAGATCGATCCATCCTCTATCCTCCATCCTCTATTCTCGACCCTTCATCATCCGTCACGACCCGAATGCAATCGTAGGTGACATCTAGAAGGGTCTTAAGCTCGTCATCGGCGATAGTCAGCGGCGGCATGAGGATGATCACATCCCCCAACGGCCGAATCAAAACACCCCTCTTACGCGCCTCCAGGATCACCTTGTGCCCCGTTCTTTTTCCGGCGGATAGCTTCGGCGTTCGTTCTTATCTGCGGCCAGCTCGATGCCGACCATGAAACCCCACTGACGGACATCGGCCACGTGAGCGAGCGGGAGAAAATCCTGCTTCAGCCTCTGTTTGAGATACGCGATCCTGGGTTGCATCCGCTCGATGATATTCTCCTGCTTGAACAGCTCAAGGCTCGCCAGAGCGACAGCGCACCCCAAGGGGTTACCTGTGTAGGTATGACCGTGAAAGAAGGTTTTGAATTCCTTATATTCTCCGAGAAAGACCGAAAAGATCTCCTCGGTCGTGACGGTCGCAGCTAACGGTAGATAACCGGCGGTGATTCCCTTTCCTAAGCAAAGGATGTCGGGACGGATATCTTCATGCTCGCAGGCAAACATCTTTCCGGTCCGGCCAAAGCCCGTGGCGACCTCGTCCGCGATAAAAGAATCTTATTCCGGCGGCAGATCTCCCGTAACGCCCAGACAAACCCTGGCGGCTGGGACCACATTCCCGCTGCTCCCTGCATCAAAGGCTCAACGATGAGCGCCGCAAGCGAGCCCTTTTTGAGTCAGCTTTTCTTCGGCCTCACGGATCGCGCTCTTGAGCGCTTCCTCCTCGCTCAAGCGCTTCAAATAGCGAAACCCGTGCGGTGGGTTGATACGCAAGACTGGAAAGAGCAAGGGAAGATGAAAACGATGGAAGATTTCGGAATATCCGACGCTCATGGCGCCGACAGTATCGCCGTGATAGGACTCTGCGAGCGAAGCAACCTGAGTGCGCTTTGCTTCTCCCTTGAGTTGCCAGTATTGGACTGCCATCTTGAGTGCAATTTCCACCGCTGTGGCGCCGCTATCTGAGTAGAAAACCCGTTGCATGCCTTTAGGCGCTATCTCGATCAGCTTCTGCGCTAGTTGGATACCGGGCGGGTGACTCAAACCGAGAAAAGTGGAATGAGCGAGGCGGTCGAGCTGCGCTTTGACGGCCTCATCCAGCTCTTTTTCGATGTCCATGAACATTGCACCAAAGCGATGAAACTCCGTCCAGATACTTCCGACCCTGTACATCGATGAGATAATGGCCGTCGCCTTCGGCTGATGATACACGGCTCCTCGCCCATCCACTCGCTTCATCTGAGTGAACGGATGCCAAAGGTAAGTATGATCTAACCGTTTGAGCTCTTCATAGTTCATAACGTCCGAGGATCGACCGGATCGTCTATCTTCCATCATCTATCTTCGATCATCGACCTTCATCTCCTGCGCGACTTCCTTGAATACTCTGAGGGCTAGGTCGATATGCTCGGCGCCTGTGGGTTGCCATCAGCGTGATTCGCAACCGTGAAGTTCCCGCCGGCACCGTTGGCGGGCGAATTCCTGGGCGAAGATTCCCCATCGAGCAGCTTCTCTGACAATCGCATGCACGCTGTCGCATCACCGACCATCAGCGGCAAGATCTGGCTCTGGCTGCCCCCAAGTGAATACCCAAGCTCTTTCAATCCCGCTCTCAGCCCCTCACAGTTATTCCACAGAGCCTGTCGCCGTTCCGGCTCCCGCATCACCAGATCGATAGCTGCCATCCCCATGGCCATCACCGCGGGAGGCAACGAAGTAGTAAAGATGAAACTCCGGCAGCGGTTGATCAGAAGCTCGCGCAATGCTTTGCTGCCGGCAACGTAGGCGCCGAAGCCGCCGAGTGCCTTACCCAATGTGCCCATTTGGATCGGCACGCGATCACCCAATCCTAATTTCGCGACCAACCCAGCACCACTAGGCTCGTAGACGCCCGTTGCATGCGCCTCGTCAACCATGACCATAGCACCATGCTTCTCAGCTAGATTTACAATATCCGCGAGCGGTGCCTCATCTCCGTCCATACTGAACAGCGACTCGGTAACGATGAGTTTTCGAGCATTGCTGGGTGCATCCCTTAGGCTTCGCTCAAGTTGATCTATATCGCAGTGACCGTAGACCACAACTTTCGCACGCGATAGGCGGCAACCGTCTATGATACTTGCATGATTCAGCGCGTCGCTCAGAACCACGTCTCCTTCGCCAACTAGTGTAGAAAGAATCCCCGTGTTGGCTTGAAAGCCGGAATTGAAAACCAGGGCCGCTTCGGTTCCCTTTAGCTCGGCGATTTTGCTCTCCAGCTCTTCGTGCAAGGTCATGTTCCCGGATATCAGCCGCGAAGCGCCGGATCCGCAGCCATAGCGATCGATCGCTTCCTTTGCCGCCTTGCATAACGAGGGATGATTCGCCAGTCCCAGGTAATTATTGGAAGAGAAGTTAATCACTTCTCGACCATCAGAGCCACAGCGTCGGTCCCTGGTCGCTTTCCACGCGCCGGAGTTTACGATACAGCCCCGCATCTTCAATGCGGAGTAATTCAGTGATGATCGAATCGTAACCCATGATTTTCGCCGATTATTGCACCAATCGGGCAATTATCAACCGCCGCTTTCGTATTCATCATGAGCCTTTCCTGCTATAAATAGGACCGCTACGCCGGTTATGCTGACTGTTCACCTCAATCAAAATGACTTATCTTATCCTGCCGCCTTAAGATCTTATTTAGGAGAGGATGTCCCAGCCTCTTTATCGGCGCTGGGAAACCTGGACATACTCAAGCAGAGTAAATTAGCGATCTTCTGTTCAGCCGAATGTCCCGCGGAACTCATCACGCAAACACCACCTCTTATTCAAACCGCATTGGCACTCAGGCATGACAGTGATAAGCGGCTTTCACTCGCCAGGGGAGCGGGAGTGCCTGAGAATTCTTCTGGGCGAGAACCACCCCATTATCATTTGCCCGGCGCGAAGTCTTACCAAAATGCGAATTCGCACCGAACACAAGAAGGCCCTGGATGAAGGGCGCCTGCTTTTTCTTTCCTTTTTTAGAAGCCATCGTCACCGCTCCGACGTTCCTATGGCCCTAAGCCGCAATCGATTTGTAGCAGCACTGGCAGACAGGATTCTAATTCTCTATGCCGCTCCTGCCAGCAAAACAGAAACATTCTGCCGCGAGATTCTCCACTGGAAAAAGCCCTATTTACGCTTGCAAACGATTTAAATCAAAACCTGATAACTCTGGGAGCGAAACCCTTGAACCCCAGAGAATTGGAAAATTGGAGCTATGGCTAAAGTCAAAATTGTCTATTCTTGCCAGAGCTGCGGGTATCAGTCTCCGAAGTGGCTGGGCCGCTGCCCGGATTGTAACCAGTGGAACAGTCTGATCGAAGAAAAGCAGGAACGAGCTGCGCACCCGCGCGGAGAGCTTAGCCTCGGCAGCAAGGAAGACCCTTCGCCGATTCATGCCATCGCCACGGACGAAGAGGGTCGGGTATTATCAGGCATCGGCGAGTTCGACAGAGTTCTTGGTGGCGGGCTGGTCGCAGGCTCCGTCATTCTCATCGGCGGCGATCCCGGCATCGGCAAATCGACCCTGCTCTTGCAAGCCTTCGCCGCCATCAGTCAAACGGGTCTTACTTGCCTCTATGTTTCCGGCGAGGAATCTCAGCGACAAATCAAGATGCGCGCGGAACGGCTCGGCATTGCAGCACCGAACTTGCTCGTTCTGAGCGAAACCTCTCTGGAACGAATCATCGAGCAGGTGAAGAAGCTTAAGCCCGGCGTCCTCGTCATCGATTCGATTCAAACAATCTTTACTTCAACCCTTCCCTCCGCCCCCGGCAGCATCGCGCAGGTGCGGGAAAGCTCCGGTTCCATCATCGTGCTGGCGAAGAAAACCGGCCTGACGACGTTTTTGATCGGCCACGTGACCAAGGACGGCGCCATCGCCGGCCCCGCGTGCTCGAACACATGGTCGATACGGTCCTCTATTTCGAGGGCGAGAGCGGCCACAGCTTTCGCATCCTAAGAGCCGTAAAAATCGCTTTGGCTCGACCAACGAGATCGGCGTTTTCGAGATGAAAGAAGCCGGCCTCAAAGAGGTCACGAATCCTTCAGAGATTTTTCTGATGGAGAGACCGTTGGAAGTGCCGGGGTCTGCCGTAGTTTGCAGCATGGAAGGAACGCGACCGATCCTGGTGGAACTCCAGTCTCTAGTCAGCCGCTCATTCCTGGCGGTGCCGCGACGCACCACTATTGGTGTGGACCACAACCGAGTGGCATTACTTGTAGCCGTCCTGGAGAAAAAATGGGTGTCAGGCTCTTCGACCAAGATATCTTCGTCAACGTCGCTGGCGGTGTCCACGTCGACGAGCCGGCTGTCGATCTCGGTGTCATCGCGGCCGTCGCGTCGAGTCACAAGGAAAAATCATCGATCCGAGGACGGTCTTTTTCGGCGAAGTGGGCCTGGCTGGAGAAATTCGGGGCATCTCTCAGGCCGAAGCCCGCGTCAAAGAGGCAGGAAAGCTAGGCTTCGAACGTTGCGTCCTTCCAGCGAGCAACAGCTCTCAACTCACGCATATTAAGCATCCAGAAGCTCGCCGGCGTGAGTTCATTACAAAGGTGCTGGAAACTACTCTTCTGAACGACTAAAGCGCCTGCCGCTTCTTCTGCCACTCTGTCAAATTCGTTCGACGCACGGCAATGATTTCGCTCCCGTCAGCGTCAACGGCTTTGACGCGAGCGAAAGTCCCGCCCGCCCGGCAGCCTTTATCGTGGCGTTTCCGGCAAGAACGACACCTTTCTCGTCGATGACGATAGAGCGGGCAGCGCCTGCGCCACCATGCAACGCATCGCGACAACCATCGCGGGTTTCGAGGCGTGTGTTTGCGGGCGTTTTGCAGGTCAGGCTTTAAGTCATAGCGATTGTTTCCACGTTCTTACTCATCCAAGCTCCTCCCACCCGGGCAAATTTTTTATAATTTTACCATGGAAGGCCGAAAGCGCAGGCGGTTTTGACGAGTTCGCCAACTGGACGGTATAGACGGGCGGCTACGGAAGACTACAAAGGCTATTTGCATCTCCGGTCAGCGGTTCCAACATATTTGAAAGGACGGAAATCCAAGTCGCTGGGTATCGTTCTGAAGTCAGGGCGCTTGGGTTCCAAGGTGGAACAGCATAACATCTCCGATTCGATAACTCTCGCCCGGTGATGCACCTTCTCTTCATAAGACCACTTAGAGCCGAGAGTGCTTCATTTCGTGCCTCAGAGAGAATTCGAACTCTCGGCGCGTTTGGCGAGAATCGGAAACTATCTGCCCAGTTTGCACGCCTGGCAATGCGGCAGCCCAATCCGCGAAGAAACTCCATCATACTCTGACTCGAAGCTGCCGGTAGCTCTATCAGGTGGAGTCAGGTGGTGTTGTTATTATCGAAGCTCCATTCGTCTCCTACAGCCGCACGATCAGCCAGACGCTCGAATCGCGCGGTCGCACGGTCGTAAGCGCTGGCCAGAGCTGGCTGGCGACTGGCTGGTCGCCGAATCCCGCCACTGACCCAACGCCGCGGGCACCGGGATGCCGAAGTTCGTGCGCGGCCCGGCAGAATGCCGGTTGCCATTGCGTCCGTGCTCGCGAAGAGATCGCCGTTGGACGCCCCTGCCACACATCTCTCAACAGTCGGCGTCCGCGACTCAACGCCCGAGTCCGAAGGTGTCCACGCCTTGCAGGATGATGCGCGTGTCGATTGGCAATCCCGCGACCTGCATCCCGTCGAGAAATCCCTGCCGGCGTTGCTGCGTGCTGTCGTGTTCCCTGGGGCCGCAAACGAAGCCAATGCGCTGGCGGCCGAGCGACGCGAGGTATCGCGCTCATCTGGCGGGCGGCTTCGCGGTCGTCGGACGAAACGCTGCGCTGCAGCCCGGCGCTTTCGTTCCGATTCGGACACACGGAATCTTCTGGGCATGGAAGGCCGGGGCGAAAGTCAGCTGTTCCGACAGCGGCGCGCAAAGCGATTGCGCCGCCGATCGGAACGACTCGCGCCAGCGATGCGGAGTTCCTCGGCCGCATTCAGCGAGCGATGTTCACTCGAACAGATGAGCGCCCGGTACCGTTCGCTGGCCATCGCGAACAGTGATCTGCTCCACCAGCGCCGCATCCGGGCGGCGTGCACACCGAAAGTGAAACAGCCCGATGAGATGTGATTTTCCACTCGCGAGCCGGCGTGCGGCCGGGCTCCGGCCGATAGCCGAGCCGCTCGATCACCTTGAGGACGCGGTCGCGCGTGTCCGCGGCCAATGTTGGGCTCTTCGTTCATGACGCGACCGACCGTGCGATTGGAGACACCGGCACGCGCCGCAACGTCATTGATCGTCGCGGTGAAAAGTCCGTGAGTGGCGCTGCGCGGTCTGGTCAGCGTTGCTAGTGCGTCCGGTATCGAAGCGTTCCCACCGAATCGTGACGGGCTTTCCCGCATCGTGAAGGCCTTGCGCAGGCAGTAGACCTTGGTGCGCAACGCGCCTGGGGTGTGTGGTAACGAATGTCGTCGAGCGCCGAAGACTGGATTGACAGGAGTCCATTCCGCCAACACTGAATTTCGCGCGCCAAGCCTTCGCCGAAACGCGTCGTCAGTTCCCGCGGCGACCGGACTACCCGAATGCGAGCCGAAGGCCATCGCAACGCTTTTCACGTTCAGCGGCCGCCTGGCGGTGTAGACGTCCGTTCGCGTGATCACACCCGGGTTCGAAGACATAGGTCGTCGTCACCGCTACCCGGTCATCGGGTTTGGGTGCCATTCCCACCCACGCGATCCAGCTCTGTCTGGCGATGGCAGCTGACCTGGGTGCAGCGCCCGTGCGCTGACTTCGACGTCGCGAAAGTACGCGAGCGGCATGAGGCACCGGGCCGTCTTCGAGTTCGAAGCGTGGCAGCAGGAACGGTTCGGTTTCGTCCGCGACACCATCGAGCATTCCCGGCGAGAACGGAATCGGGAAGTACGGAACATGCATGTGCTGACTAACACCGCCGTTGACCAGCGGCAGACCGAAGACCCGACCGACCTTCGCGCAAGGTGAGCAGCATGCGCGATCGTACTTGCCACAGGAGAACCAGGTCGTGGAGCGTTTCGGCAGCCGTTCCAGCTTCGCGGCGAAATCCCGCAGCGGAGGCTTGTTGCGAAAGCCCATGCGATTCCACGCGGCATTGGTATAGGCGCGCTGGTGTCCCAACGAGAAGTCCTCGCCCAGGATGCGGAACTTGCCGCGATATTTGTCGGTGCGTCTGCCCTCGTCCCACAAGGCAAGTTCACGGAACCGGTGCGTGCGTCCAGCCAGAAGTCCGCGTATCGCTGCAGCAGCGCGACGCAGCAGGCATATGCCAACGCCTTGTCGTCATCGTTGAGCAGGTTCAAGAGTGCCGCGGCAGGTCAGCACCTCCTCGATGATGGCCGTTCTCGCCGTATGGACCGGTGCTACGGCCGTACTTCGAAACCTTCGCCGCGAGCGTTCAGGCGCTGCCGCATGACCGCCGTGGACTTGCGCAACCAGTCGATCACCTCGGCCGGCGGCGCAAACGCCGGTTTCCATGAATCGATGCGCGATTTCTCCCGCGAGCAGGACGCTGTGGCGATCGAATCTGCCATCGCCGTCCGTCTCATCGGCAAGCGCCGTAGTCGCCTGAGTACTCGCGGTAGTGAGAAGTCATGGCCGCGTACAGATGCTTTGGCGCCTTCGCCCTCTTCCCGGATTCAACTGATGGCGCAACCGTGCGATCGCAAAGGCGACGCAGTAGTAGTTGTTGGGATGTTCAATGAGAGCGTAGTTGTCGAGATCAACGAAGGTGCGCCAGTCGAGTCGTACGCGCAGCTTTCGCGGCGTCAGCGGCTCGAGCGCCTCCTTCCGGGTGGCCGCCACGATCGAGCGCCGCGAGCGCCGAGAGATAGTAGTAGATGCCCCAGCTGTCGTTGGGATCGTCGACGGTCAGTTTGGCGACGCACGAAAGTCCGCGATACCCTAACGCGCGACGACGCGGATCGCCGGCCGGCAGCGACGCGATCCAGGTCGGAGAGCACCCGAGCGCGATCTTGCCGGGCGGGAATTTGTCCGAGCCGTTGAGAAGACGGGAGTGCCGTCGATGCGCATCGCCCCGCCCCTCTTTCACGAGCTGCTGCAGCAGCCGCGCTCGAGTGGTCGGCTGGACGCGCCCACCACGCGACCTCGAGTTGAAGGACGGCGCCGTCAGCGATCAGCCCCAGCATTGCCACCGCCCCACAGCGCGAGCGCACCAGCGAAATCAGCAATCATCCGTAATGTCATCGGTCTCAAAAGAAGACGCGGAGGCCCCGCGGGCCGTAGTAGCGCGCGAAGTCGCGCGCCGGTTTTCAGTTCACCGCGTTGCCGCCGGCCGGGATGTTGATGTTGCGCGTCGCGTCCACTGCGTCCAGCGCATGGCTCTCGTCGAACACGTTGTTGGCGAAGCAGGCGGTCACCTTCCCGTATACTCGGCCTTGCAAGCCGCCGGAGAGGTTGGCGACCCCGTACGCCTCCTGCACCGAATCCGGATCCTGCAGCAGGTTGAATATGACGTCGGATTGCCAGCGGTATCCCAGGTTGACGAAGCCGGCAGACGATCCCGCCGAGCGGAAATTCGTACTGCGCGTTCACATTCATCTTCCACTCAGGCGCGTTGAACAACGGTTTTCCGGAAAGGTCCTGCACGTTGCCGACGCAGCCCTGCAGCGGCGGTCTGGCGCGGGAAGCAGCCCGCATTCCGGGAAGTCCTCCATGATCGCCTCGTTCAGGCGCCGGCAGCGCTGATGCTGAAATTTCCGAACAGCGCGGCGAACTCCGTCTCGACGCCGCGCGACGTGACTTCGCCGATGCTGTTCAGCAGGTTCTGATTCAGGTTCTGGTCTCGGCTCTGCGCCTGGAATCCCTCGGAACACCATGTAGGAAGGCGGTGAAGTTCCAGGTGAGCCGGTGGTCGAGGAAAGACGTCTTGAAGCCGAACTCGTAGCTGTCCACGGTTTCCGCGGCACGGGCTGATTGGACGCGATGACATCCGCCAGCGGCTGGCCCGCCAGTGGGCCGTTGGCGACGGGCGTGCGCAGTGGTCAGGTGCTGGTGAGGTCGTACGCCATACCCTTGTATCCGCGCGAGTATGTGGTGAATGCCATCACGTCAGGCGTGATTGGTACTGGAACCGGTGCGACCCGTCACCGACGTGTCTCGTGGTTGCAGGTTTCGATCGGTGTGCCGGACGGCGCGGTCATCGAACACCGCCTTGGCGGGCTTCGAAGGGTGCGACGCGTTGTTGCCAGCGAGGTCATGGAACGTGTACAGCAATACGTAACT
>ERZ1370068.8434-contig-7288_pt1 | contig 58547 bp, 69 predicted proteins | sample MGYA00561227_ERZ1370068 | MGnify/ENA primary metagenome ERZ1370068 (study PRJEB38410, sample SAMEA6850437) | metagenome | study: Metagenomic assessment of the ecological functions of the soil: analysis of the soil microbiota associated with the... | reverse complement strand
TGTTATTACTTCCGTTCGGTTACGTATTGCTGAAAAGAACCGCGGCAAGGGGCGGCGATCCGCACAGGCGTCCTCGCTTCCTCCGATCCCGTCCTCGTGTCCGGCGCGGACGCTTTCGACGCCGCTCACCGAGTGGATCGGGCTCGCCGACCGGCTCCCGAGCCATCCGTAGCGATCGGCTCCCGCGGGCTCGGGGAGGCCTCGGTGCGCCTGAAACAGCCTGTCCACCGGAGGCTGCTCAGGGAAGGCCGGCGATCTCCTCGTGCGGCTGCTCACCGCGTCCCCGGCATCCACGACACGCGGTGCGGCCTCAGAAGCTCTTCCGCGGCGACGTGGCCCGCGATCTCTTCCGCGAGGCGCGCATCGGTAGCGAGGTTCGCCACCACGACACCCATGGAGATCCTCTTCCCCTCGCGCGCCGCCACGGCTTTTTCGATCGCCGAGGTCCCCGTTCTCTGGTTCAACTCCCTCGGAGTCCGAGAAGGTCTCCGTCGTGCGCGACTCGCTCCGGACGCTCTGGGGACCTCTCCTGCGGTTGCGTTGGCTCCACCCGTCACTCCGCGCGGAACCCGTGACCTGCGCCTTCCGGCGCGCCGGCTCGCGGCTCGGCCGGATGCGGCCTCGACCGCGAACCTGGTCCGCGTTCCGCGCCTACGCTCCCGCGGCGCTGCTCGCCTCTCCTCCATCGGTTACTTCCAGGAGACTTCGCGCGCGCCGCGAGTACTGTTGCAGGCGATAGTGGGCCATCAAGTCTTGTCTCGGCGTTCGGTTGCCTGGCACCGGCGGCCCCGAAGAAGCCCATATCCGCGCTGTCGCGTAGCGGTAAAGGGAGAAGCCTGCGCAGAGCTCGTCCGACGGTCTTCCGCACGGTCCTCCACTCCCGGCGTCGCCCAGGCCGCGTCCGAGCGCCCGGCCGATGCAGTCGGCGATCGTCTCCATCTCGGCCGGTCCCATGCCGCGCGTCGTGACGGCCGGCGTCCCGATCCGGATGCCGCAGCGCGACCATCGGCGGGCGCGGTGTCGAACGGGATCGTGTTCTTGTTGACGGTGATGCTCAGCGCGGTCGAGCGCCTTCTCGGCGTCGCTTCCCGGTGAGTCTCGGTGCCGCGCACGTCCACCAGCATCAGGTGGTTGTCGGTGCCGCCCGAGACCAGGCGGAAGCCGCGCGCCGTCAGGCGCCGCCGCGAGCGCCTTCGCGTTGGCGACGATCCGCCGCTGGTAGTCCGCGAACTCCGGCGTCGCCGCTTCGCGCGAAGCGCCACCGCCTTGGCCGCGATGACGTGCTCAGCGGGCCGCCCTGGATGCCCGGGAAGACCGTTGCGAGTCGAGGCTCCTTCGCGACTGCCGACGCGGCAGAGAACCAGCCCGCCGCGCGGGCCGCGCAGCGTCTTGTGCGTCGTCGTCGTGACGAACTGGCGCGTGCGGGACCGGCGAGGTGTGCAGCCCGGCGATGACGAGGCCCGGCGATGTGCGCGATGTCGGCCATCAGCGTCGCGCCGACCTCGTCGGCGACCTCGCCGAAGCGGCGCGAAGTCGATCTCGCGGACGTAGGCGGAGGCGCCCGGCGATGATCATCTTCGGCCGATGCTCCCGCGCCAGTCGCGGCAGAGCTCGTCGTAGTCGATCCGCTCGTCCTCCGTCGCGCACGCCGTAGGCCACGACCTTGAAGTCCTTGCCCGAGAAGTAGAGCGGGCTGGCCGTGCGTCAGGTGGCCGCCGTGCGAGAGGTTCATGCCGAGGATCGTGTCGCCGGGCTTCGACCGCCGTCAGGTAGACGGCCATGTTCGCCTGGGACCCGAGTGCGGCTGGACGTTGGCGTGCTCGGCAGAAGAAGAGCGCCTTGCGCGGTCGATCGCGAGCTGCCTCGATCTTGTCGACGAACTCGCAGCCGCCGTAGTAGCGCCTGCCCGGGTAGCCCTCCGGCGTACTTGTTCGTCAGCACCGAGCCCCTGCGCCTCGCGCACCGCGCGCGAGACCCAGTTCTCCGACGCGATCAGCTCAGGTCCTCGTTCTGCCGCCGCTCTTCTCCTCCGGATCCAGTTCGCGACGTCAGGATCGACGGCCGACAGGTCGCGGTCGAGGAAGCGACGAGGACGCCAGTCGCGGTTCGGCTTTGCTCATGACTGCTCCTGAGTCTAAGGTCACAAAGTCTACGGTCGGGCACCAGGCTCGGGACTTTGGGCCTTGAATATGACCACTGAGCCTCACCACGGTGCCTCGTATTCCGCGTTGCAGTAGCTGTCGGTCATCCCGCGATGTGGTCGGCGATCGCGCGGTAGTAGGCGGGCGCGGCCGGTAGTGCTCGGCGACCTCCCGGTCCGACGGCCGCCAGCGGGACCTCGCGCAAGGCAGCGCACGCCGAGCTCGTCGCGCACGCCGCAGGACCGTCGTCAGGCGGAAGGCCGCGGGTTGTCCGCGGTAGGCCGCTGTAGACGCCGGCGATGACGCGCCGCGCGTGGCCCGTCGTGTGCGGGAGACCGGTAAAGGAGTGGATGCACGTTGCCGGTAGACGAAATCGCTTCAGCTCCCGGTAGAAGCGCACTCCCGCAATCGCGAGAACCGCGACGAGGTCGCCCGGCGAGCCGGTCGCGCCAGCGCGTAGAAGTCGTCGGCGGTCGCGATCGCCGCTGGCCTCGAGCCACGCCTCGATCCGCGCGTCGCGACGCCTCGACGAGATCGGCCGCCAGGATGCCGATCATGCCGCGGATCAGCGACGCCCGCGCGGGCCGCCCGGTTGAACCCGCGGCGCGCATGCCGGCGCCGACGCGTCGCGATCTCCAGCGCCTCGATCGCGTCTTCCTCGGCCAGCGGCAGGCCGTCCTCGAGGTCGTGCGTCTGCTGGGCGATCTCGTCGGACCAGTTGACGAGCTGGGCCTCGAGCGAGTCCCGCCCGACTCGAACCGCAGCCCCTCGCGGAAATCCAGCGGAAACGGGAAGGACTCCTTCCACGTCGGTGTGCTTGAAGATCCCCTCGCGCACGTCGTGCGTCAGGTTCAAGCCCGGCTCGTCCGTAATCGCTTCTCCAAGCCGGTCCACGACACGCACGCGACTGGTAGTTGTGCTTGAAGCCGCCCGCCTGCGGGTGGCTCTCGCGCAGCAGGCGGTCCAGGATCCTCTCTCCCGGAGTGCCCGAAGGGCGTGTGGCCCGAGGTCGTGGCCGAGCGCGATCGCCTCGGTCAGGTCCTCGTTCAAGCCGAGCGCGCGGGCGGCGCTGCGCGCGATCTGCGACACCTCGATCGAATGGCGTCAGGCGCGTCCGGAAGTGATCGCCCTCGTAAGGGGATGAAGACCTGCGTCTTGTGCTTCAGCCGCGCCGGAAGGCGCGTGAATGGATGATCCGGTCGCGGTCGTGCGCGTAAGTCCGGTCCGCGCGTCCCCCGGGGCCATCGGCGATCGGGACCATCGCGGGCCGCGCGGGCGCGGCGCGCTGCTTGGACGCGCGCGCCGGAGCGAGGCGCTCCTCTCTCGAGCCGCTCGAAGTGCTCCCGGGTGAATTCGGCGGACGCGGTCGTCACGCAATTGTCGTCCTTCGAGCTTTCGGCGAGGAGCAAACGCGCGCGCCTCGCCGACGAGATACAGAGAGCCCGCGACGATTATAGGGGCGCTGCCGGCCTCGGCCGAGGAGCGTCTCGGAGTGCGGCCTCAGGCTCGCGAGCCGACGCTTGACGGGAGGACAGACCCGCCGGCGCGGAGGGAACAGCGCCAGCCGGATTCCGCCGCAGTCGCGACGACCCGGGCGAAGCAACCGTGACAGGCCACGCGAGCCGGCGCAGCGGAGAACAGGATCCGCCGATCCCTTCGACGTCCTTGTCGGCCATTGCGCCAAAGACGAAGGCTGATCGTCCCTGCGAGCCTCGGCGTCCGCGCAGGAAGCGCCGCGAGCGCGTCGCGCGCCTTCCGGGTTGTGGCAGCCGTCCGAGCAGCACGGCGCGCGCCGCCGACCACGAACGCGCTCGAGGCGTCCGGGCCAGCGGACCGCACGCGACGCCCTCGCGCCAGCCTGCCTCCGTCCGGGGCGAAGGCGGGCTCGGCAGAAGCTCGGCCGCGCCGCACGGCGGCGTGATTCCACGCCTGGTGCTCGCCGGGCAGCGGCGTCGCCGAGCGCGATCTCCCGCCGGCGGGCGTTCTCACGGCGCGAACCGCGTGCCTTCGACTCCCGGTCCCCTCGATCCCGAGCCGTCAGCTCGGCTGAGGCGTCGTGCCAGATCGGCGCCGCGCTTCCGCGGCTTCGCGCGCAGGTCTCAGGCCTCGGGGCGCCGAATCGCGCCGCGCGGCCGAGCGCCGGCCGTCCGCTGCGGAAGATGCCGGCCTTCTCCCGGGCGATGTCGACCTGAGCGTCGTCGCCGAGGTCCGCCATGTGGTCGAGGCCGATGGACGTCACGACGGAGACGGATCCGCCGGCGCGACGTTCGTGCGCGTCGAAGCCGGCCGCCGGAGGCCGACTTCGAGGATCGCGAGATCGAGCGCGCTGCTCGGCGAAGAGAGACGAAGGCCGCGGCGGTCGAAGCCTCGAAGTACGTTGCCGGGATAGCTGGAGGCGTGCGTCGGCGGCTGCAAAGACCTCGCGCGAGCGCCCGGTCGAGCTCCTCCCCGCGGACGTCCTGCTCCTCGACGCGAGATCGCTCCGGTGACGCCGATCAGGTGCAGGAGGTGTAGAGCCCGCGCAGTCAACGCCCGCAGGCGGCGGCGATCGACGCCAGGCGTCGCGGCCGTCGAGCCCTTGCCGTTGGTGCCGCCGACTGAGCACGCGACGGGAAGCGTCCGCTCAGGCCGTGCCCAGGCGCGGCGCAGACCGCGTCGATCGCCTCGAGGCCGAGCTTGATGCCCCGGACATCGAGGCCCTCAGCGCGATCGAGCGCCGAGAGCAGTCACGAGCGGACGGCCCTACTCCCTCGCCGTTGCCCGACCAGAAGTTCAGGCACGCGCACCAGGGTCTCCTTCATCTCCAGGCGATCCACGACGAAGTCGAGCATGCCGTGCTCGAGCAGGAACTCGGCGCGCTGGAAGCCCTCGGGCAGCGTCTGGCGGATCGTCTGCTCGATGACGCGCGGGCCCGCGAAGCCGATCAGCGCGCTGGGCTCGGCGACGTTCAGGTCGCCGAGCATCGCGAAGACGGCGGTGACGCCGCCCGTCGTCGGGTCGGTCATGACGGAGATGTAGCGGGATCCGCGGCCTCGCGCAGGCGGGCAGCGCGCCGCAGATCTTCGCCATCTGCATGAGCGAGAGGATCCCCTCCTGCATCCGCGCGCCGCCAGGTCGAGACGACGATGAGCGGCCGCTCTCCGGCGCGGGCACCGCTCGGCCGGCGCGCGTCGACCTTTTCGCCGACCACCGAGCCCATCGAGGCCCCCAGGAAGAAAGAACTCCATCGCCGCCGATGACGACGGGGATGCCGCCCATCGTGCCCAGTGCCGACGCACGACGGCATCGGACGGCCGACGGTCTCCTCGTCTGCTTCAGCCGGTCGCGGTACCTCTTGCGCAGTCGCGGAACTTCGAGCGGGTCGGTCGACCGCAGCTCCGCATCGAGCTCGGTGTACCGGCTCGTCGTCGAAGAGCATCGCGCAGCCGCTCGGGCGCGCGAGAGCCGGAAGTGGAAACTGCACTTCGGGCAGATCTTGAAGTTCCGGCGCAGTCTCCTTGTTGTAGAGGATCTGCCGGCAGCTCTCTCGCACTTGACCCAAGGAAGCCCCTCCGGGACCTTGCTCGGGCGCCTCTCCCGCGGCTTCCTTGGGCACACTGGTCCTTCTTGAACCACATGGCGAGCCGCGAATCCTACCAGCAGCGGGCCCCTTCAGGTTGACGCTCCGTGGCGGGAGAGATCCGCCCCGGCGTCGAGCCCGCCTCCCTCGTCGGCACGCGACGGCACACGGGTTTCGGAGAACCTGCCGTCGCTATGTTGCGAAGAGCGCATTCTCAGCGTGGCTGATCAACCTTGTCGGTGGTACGCCTTCGCAAAATGCACTCCTCCGGGAGGCGGTCCCGCCGCCGGGGCTCCAGCGTGGCGAAATAGCCGCACTGGAGCCCCGGAGCCAGCGGCGTTCCCCGTAGAGTGATGGGTGACGAGCATAGAACGCCGCACCCGGCACCACGGTAGACTGCGAACCCTCAGCGAGCGCCGGTCCTCCGTCCAGCGGCCTGCGCGAGCGTGCCCCGTAGGAATGCCGACGGCGCAGGGGCGGATTTGTCGCCAATGCCGCAAATCGAGCTAACCCGGAATCTGTCGTGCTCTCGCAGCCACCGGGTCAGGGCGACAGGGGATCCAGCGGCGGCGGCCGGTGGAATCCGCCCCTCGACGCGCGACTCGACCGCTGCGAACGCGCGGCGCAGGTTCTCCCCGCGTCAGGACGTCGCCGGAGGGGTCACCTGCGCGAGCGATCCGGCCCTGCCGGAGCGGGGGGACCCGGTCCGCGATCTCGCCCGGCGAGGTCCATTTCGTGGCGTGACGAGCAGGACCGTCGCGCGCGGTCCCGGTGAGCGTTCGCAGGCAGGATCTCCAGGCAGCTCCAGGCGGTGCCGCGGGTCGGGGCCCGACGCCGGACTCGTCGGAGCCAGAACGTCGGCGAACCCTGCGCCGGGGCCGCGCGCAGGAGGACTGCGGCGCTGCTCGCCGCCCGAGAGCGCCGAGGCGTCCCCGCTCCGGCCGGCGCTTCGACGTCGCGGGCCCGCATGGCTGCCCCGGCCGCCAGGCGCCGGGGTCCTCCGGGGCGAGTCGGCCGGGAGAACCGTCCGCTCGCGCGGCGCCCGGCCCTGGAGGGACGGGGTCGAGCGCGGCGGATCGGGAAGACGAGGTCCGCGCTCTGCGGCACATGGGGAGCGTAGGCGGTCCGCCGCGCCGTCTCGCGCCGCGGCATCGCCGACCGCGACGGACGGCGGCCCTCGAGGCAGCACCTCTCCCGCCGGCCGCGCAGCGCGGTCCGCGGCGGTCACTCTTCAGCAGCGTGGACTTGCTCCCGAGCCGTTCTCACCCAGGACCGCCGCGATCTGCCCCGCAGAAGCGTGGCATCGAGGCGCCGAGGCGCGGGCGTCGGCCCGTAAGCCGCCCGAGGCCGCGGTCGACGAGCGGCGTCCTGGGTTGCGTCATAAAGGCAGCCACGCGAAGAGCGGCGCGCCGATCGCCGGCCGTCACCGCGCCGATCGGGCAGCTCCGCCGGCGCGAACGCCGTCCGCGCCAGCGCGTGCCGCGACGAGCAGCGCCGCCGCAGAGCGCGTGAGACGGGCAGGAGCACCGCGCTGATCGTTGCCGGCGACCGCCCGCGCCGGCGTGGGGGCGAAGCGAAGGCCGACGAAACCGATGACTCCGGCGAACGCGACGGCGGCCCCGTCAGGAGCGAGGCGGCCAGGAAGACGGTCCGCTTCATTTCTCGGTGTCCACGCCAGGCGGCGGCGTTCTCCTCTCCCCACCGCGAAGAGGTTCAGCCGCGACGCCGGAAGAGAGCCAGAGCCGCTCCCGCGGCGGCGGCGTAGAGCGAGGGCGCAGCGCGCCTTTCCGCCGTCGCGTCGGAGAGGCTCCCCATCATCCAGAAGAGCATCAGTCCGCGCCGCCTCGCCAGAGGCGACGAAGAAGACGAGAAGAAGGGCCGAGAAGAGGAGGCGTTCGCGATCAGCCCCGCGAGCAGCAGGCGCTGCAGGTCAGAGCCGCCCGCGCCGCCGCGCCAGCGCGGCCACGCCGAAGGAGGCCGGGACGCGCGCCCGCGAAGGCCGCCGCCGGCGACAGAGAGTGGTGACAGGCCGGCGAGCGCGGCCAGGGCCGCTCCGGTCGCCGCTCACGAAGGTGCCGAGCAGAAGGGGTCCGCGAGCGGGTTCTTGAGCAGCGCCTGGAGAGCCGCGCCCGCGAGCGCCGAGGCAGCCGCCCACGATCGCGGCCAGCGCGCGACGCGCGGGAAGCGCAGCGACGCGAGGAGGCGGGCGGTCTCGCCCCTCGTCGCGCTCCGACCAGAGATCGGGAAAGGAGAGGGGAACGCCCCCGATCGCCACGCGCCGAGGGCGAGGCAGAGAGCGAGCAGCAGCAGGGCGGCCGGAACGCCGCTTCCTCCCGTCCGCCGATCATCGCGCCGACTCCCGCGCCAGGCGCTCCAGCGCGTCGAAGACACGCGGGCCCGGCCGCGCGTCAGCGCCGACTCGCTCCACTCGACGCGCGATCCTCGCGGCGGCCGCCGACGCGCGCGAGCGGGCCTGCAGGAAGGCGCGACTCGTAGGCGCTCGCAGCGTCTGGCGCGAAAGTCAGGAACGACGAGCACGTCAATGGGCGCGGTGGCCGCAGCCATTCCAGGGCGACACGGGCGGCCAGCCCCGCGCGCGCGCGCCGAGCAGGTTGTCTCCGCACCGGCCTCCAGGCAGTCGCTCAGGAACGTTTCCTCCGCCCGCCGCCTGGGGCGGTCGGGCCGAGATCGGCAGAATCACGCCGTCTTCAGGCCGGCGTCCTTTCGCGAGCGCCACCGCGCGCGCACGGCGTCCCGCCGCTTCACGAGGTCCGCGGCGAGAGCGATCTCCGGCGGCCGGAATGACCGAGGCGGCGCCCGACGAGCCGGATCCCGGCGATCACCGCGTCGAGGGATCCGGACGGGACGGGAGGACGGCCGACGCCTGCCGCGGCCAGCGCGTGACACGGGCCCTTGCGGCGGCTCCCCTCCTCCATCGCGAGCACCAGGTCGGGCCGGAGCGAAACGACTTTCTCCGCGCTCACCTCAGAGCCCCCACGCGGGCAGTCGCCCGCGCCTCAGGCGAGAAAGTCCGGAGTATTCGGACACGCCGACGAGAGCAAGGCGCCGGCCCCCACCGCAAAAACGATCTCGGTCAGGTTGGGAGCAAGCGTGACGACCCGAGCGGCGGACCGCCCGGCGGCCGGACCAGTTTCGCCGGCGCGGTCGCAGCCCCGCGGGAAAGCGCAGCGCCAGCGCCAGGGCAGGAAGGCGGAGACAGCGGCTTTCGGCGCGGAGGCGGAATGCCGCCGGCCGAACGCTACCTGCGTGCTTCGGAATCGTCGAGGTCGTTGGGTATTCCCAGGCGCATGCAGGCGGCGTCGTACATCTGCCGCGCGCGCCTTCTGCGCGTTCTGCAGCTCGGCCAGGCTGGTCCGTTATGACCTTCGCCAGCTCCTCCTGGATCTGCTCCTCGAGCTCCGTGATCTCCCTGCCGGGTCACCGCCATCGTGTTCTCGTAGAACTTCTTCTGATCGCCCGAAAGACTCATCGAACCTCCACCTGAAGGAAAGCTGAGAGATGAGAGCTAGAGAGTTGAGAGTTTACGCTGAGCCTCCGCCCCCCTGCCGGCTGTCGACTGCCGACGGTCGACTTTCGCCTCACGAGTTCCGCTGGACGATCGTGCGCCACATCTTGACCGGAATCCCGTTCTTGGAAGCCGGCCGGAATTTCCGCGTGCCGGATGGCGTCGAGAACGGCCTCGGTTGACGCCGTACCGGGAAGGTGACCCCCTGCTGCAGCTTTCACGCCCGAGGCGGCGCCGTCCTCGTTCGACGAGGACCAGGACCACCACCTTCCCCGAGATTCTGCTGCTGGCGCGGCGGCCGGATACGCGATCCTCGGATACAGAGCGAGCGCGGGCTCCGACGACGCCGCTCTCCGTCCGACGAGTCCCTCGGAGATCTGGACGGGAGCGGAGCGGCCGCGCGGCGCCGCCGTGGCGGAGGCTCCGGCGGCGCACGGCAGCGTCGGCTCGACAGGGACCGGTTGCGGCGCTCTGCGCGCAGCCTTGACTTCGGGCGGACGCTCAGGCGGCCACGCGCCAGCCGTCGAGGGCCGCGCGCAGCCGGGTGCGACCGCCGGGACGGCCGGGCGGTCCGACCTGCCGCGCCGCGCTGGCGTGCGCCGGACGGCGAGAGCCGCTGCGCTTCGACCTGTGGCCGCCTTCGCTCGGCGGCGGAGGCACGCCGGCACGGTCAGGACAGGCAGTGGGCACGCGCCGCGACGGCTGCGGGCGAGGGCGCGGCGTGGCGGCCGGAACTGGAACGGGCGCCGCCGCGGAGCTTCGAACGACGAGCCAGCCCCGCCGCCGCCAGGACGACGCTGGCCGCGGCGATCATGGTGTAGAGACGTTTGCGCTTCTCCCTTCGCCTCAGGCCGGCCGGCCCCTCGGAAACGTTCGCGAAAATCCCTACGCGGCGGCGCTGCGGAGCCGGAGGGCTCGGCGCGCTGGCGGGCAGCTCTGGAGGTACGGACGGCGCAGGTGCGGATGCCGGCCCGGCGGCGGGCCTGCCCGCCTCCGGCGCCATTTGGCAACAGGACGCGGGGCCGGTACGCGGCTTCGGCGGCCGGGCAGCCGGGCGCCCGCGGGACGGGCGCGGGCGGCGGCTCGGCCTCGCGAGGCGCGCGCCGCCTTGAGCGCCGCCTCCTCCGTCTCCAGGTGGTGAACGTAGATCGCGAGCTCCGCGCTGGACGGCGGCGGCTCGTAGGTTCTCAGCACCGCCTCGAGATCGCGCAGCATTTCGGAAACGTTGGCGTACCGGCCGTCGGGCTCGCGGGCGAGGGCCTCGAGCAGCAGCGGCGTCGAGCGCCGGCGGGCTTCCGGATTGAGGCTCGACGGGGCGACGACCTCTCCGGCGCGGACCTTCTCGAGGATTCCATTTCCGATTCGCCCCGGTAGAGCCTGCGGCCCGCGACGAGCATCTCGAAGATCACCGCGCCCAGCGAATAGATGTCGCTGCTCTGATCCGACGCCGCTTGCCCCAGGCCTGCTCGGGCGACATGTACGGGAGCCTTCCTTCGAGGGCTCCCGACTCGGTCTCGCGAGACCTTCGAGGCCGCCCGGGCGATGCCGAAGTCGCAGAGCTTGATGTCGCCGTCGGTCGAGACGAGGATGTTCGGCGGAGAGCACGTCGCGGTGAACGATGTGGAGCTCCCGGCCCGTCGTCGCCGCGCCGCCGGTGCGCGTAGTCGAGCGCGGCGGCGACCTTCGCGCCGCGATCGAAACGGCGAGCGGGATCGGCATCGGAGCGCCGGTGTCCGCGCGCCAGCTTGCAGGATCGACCGCAGGTCTCGCCCGTCCACGAACTCCATCGCGATGAAGTAGCCGCCGCTCGATCTTTCCGAGGTCGAAGATGTGGACGATGTTGGGGTGGTTCAGCTGCGCCGCGAGCTTCGCCTCGTCGGCGAACATCGTCAGGAACTCCTCGTCGCCCGCGATGTGGGGCAGGATCTTCTTGACCGCGACGATCTTCTGGAAGCCCTCGGCGCCGCGGAAGCGCGCCCGGAAGAGCTCGGCCATGCCGCCGCTCGCGATCCGTTCCAGGATCTCGTACTGTCCGGAAGCGGTCGGCGCTCGCCGCCGGCGGGCGCAGGGCCGGCCGGAGCGGCGGCGGGTTCGCGCGGCGGGAGCCGGCGCGGGCGCGCGCACCGTGCGCAGACCGGACAATGGTCGGCCAGGAGACGATCGACGTCGTCGCCTTTCGCGGAGCGCGCGGCCGGGGCTTGCCGGCGGGCGCCGCCGTCTTCGGGAGGACTCCCGAAAGCGTGTCGCGCAGGCGTTTCTCGACCTCTTCCTCGGTGGCCTGCGCCGAGGCGGCGGGCGCCGGCCGCGGGGCCTCCGCGCGCGAACTCTTCGAGGACGTCGGCGAAAATGTCCGAAGACGTCAGACCCGGGCGGGCGGGAGCGTCCGAAGGCGCCGCCCGGTTCGTCCGCGTCGCTCGCCGCGATCGCCGCCGTGGCGGACTCGCGGAGCGTCTCGTCGGAGAAGGGGCGGGACAGCAGGTCGAACGCGCCGAACCCGCTGCGCGTCCGCCTTCGCGTTCGAGCCCTTGTACCCCGAGACCATCAGCAGGATCGGAGGGGCCGTCGCCCCGCCCCGGCGGCGGATTTCCCGGATCACCTCGGCGCTCGGAAGCCGCGGCAGCATTCCCGACAGGAGGACCAGGTCGAAGCGGGTCGAGGAGAAGATGTTCAGAGCCTCTTCCCCGTCGTGCGCCGTGACGATCTCGTAGTCGGGCTCCCGCAGGACGCCGCGCACGCGCTCGGCGGAGTGCGACTCGTAATCGATCAACAGGATTTTTCTTGTCATGCAGGCGGTCGGCGCCCCGGAAAGAGTGCCGTTGATAGGATAAAGCATCCGCGCCGCCAGGCGCCGGTATTCCCGTCCTCGAGCCGCCCCGACGTCGGGCCGCCTCCTCGTCGCGCTGGCCCGGCCGCACGGACAGTGGGCCGTCGCTGGTCTCGAGTCGGGCAAGACTCGCTGCCTGCTCCTTCGCTCATCGCCTCCTCCGGGAGGCGGTCCGCCGCCGGGCTCACCACGGACTGAAGTCTCAGTGGAGCCCGGGACGGCGGCGTTCCGAGAGGTGATGGGTGACATGGAAAAGGTTCTTATGCCTCGCTATCTGACCTCACGCGGCGGTTTTTGCGGCCGCCGGGCGATTTTCAGCGCTACACATATAATCGGCGGCATGTCCGGACACAGCAAGTGGGCCACGATCAAGCACAAGAAGGGCGCCGCCGACGCCAAGCGCGGGCGACTCTTCACGAAGCTCATCAAGGAAATCACCGATGGCCGCCCGACTGGGCGGCGGCGCGCCGGAAGGCAATCCGCGCCTGCGCAAGGCGATCGACGACGCCAAGGCCGTCAACATGCCGGCCGACAACATCAAGCGCGGAATTCAGCGAGGCACCGGCGAGCTGCCGGGCGTCTCCTACGAGGAAGTCAGCTTACGAGGGATACGGCCCCGGCGGCGTGGCGGTCCTCGTCGAGGCGATGACCGGACAACAAGAACCGCACCCTGCCGGAGATCCGGACGATCTTCTCGAAGCACGGCGGCAACCTCGGGGCCGAAGGCTCGGTCCGGTTCCTCTTCCAGAAGAAGGGCTACATCGCGATCGAAAAAGACAAGGCGACCGAGGACGCGGTGATGGAGGCGGCCATCGATGCGGGCGCCGAGGACGTCCGTTCGACCGACCAGTACCACGAGGTGACGACCGAGCCGGAGGCGTTCGCCGCGGTCAAGACGAGCCTCGAGGAGAAGAAGCTCCCGCTCGCGGTCGCCGAGCTCTCGATGATCCCGACGACGGAGATCATCCTCGACCAGCGCAAGGCCGAGCAGATGATGAAGCTGATGGAAGCGCTGGAAGACCACGAGGACGTGCAACACGTCTGGGCCAACTTCGACTTCGATGAGGGAGTCCGGTGTCAGGGTAAAGGTGCCAGGTCAAAACACTTCCTCCCCGTGAAAGTTCTCGGCCTCGATCCCGGCACCGCGGCGACAGGTTACGGGGTTGTCTGCTTCGAGGACGGGCATCTGCGGCTGGAGGGTTCGGGTGTGTGGCGGCCTCCCGCGGCGTATGACGCTTCGCGGAAAGCTCGACTTCCTGTTCGCGGGCGCCGCTCGCGCTCATCGAAGAATGCCGGCCGGGAGCGGTCTCGATCGAAACGGTCTTCACGGCCCGGAACGCGTCCTCGGCGATCAAGCTCTCCCACGCCCGCGGCGTCCTCGCTCGCGGCCGCGGCGCGGTCCGGTATCTCCGTCTTCGAATACCAGCCCCGGCTGGTCAAGAAGGCCCTCGTCGGCTACGGCAACGCCGAGAAGCCGCAGGTCCGCTCGATGGTCCTTGCGCTCCTGTCCCGCCCGCGGCAGCGGTGCCCCTCGACGCCGCCGACGCCCTCGCCGGTCGCCATCTGCCACATCCACTCGGGCACATGGGCCGGTAAGCCGGGAGACGGGAAACGGGAGACCGACACGCAGGAACCTCTTTTGCGTCTACCGTCTTCCGTCTTCCGTCTCCCGATCCTAGAAGTTGTTTGGCAAACGGGCTTTTCTGGCTTATTCTATTCGGCATCCCCAGGTTTCCCGGCCCCTCGTCGAAAGGAGATTGAATGAAGGTTAAGCGTGCCGCGCTCCTCGGGTTGCTCGCATGCCTGATCGGAGCGTCCGCTTCCGCGCAGATCGCCCCCAACAACCAGGGCGATCTCGGGCTCTTCACGATGCCGACGCGCGGACACCCCCGCGCGGGCATGCTGACTTTCGGCGTCTACGGATGGAAGGAGCAGTTGGTCGCCGGGAACCTGGCCTTCAGCGACAACGGACTGCCGCAGCGGCGCCTCTACTCGCCACTGGGCGGGCGAGGCCTCCGTCGGCGATCGGGCTGACCGACAACTGGACGATCTTCGCCAGCGCCGGCGAGGAGAAGCTTCCAGAGCCGGGGCGGATGGCAGGGCGGCGCGATGAACAGCGTTCAGATCTTCAGCCACTTCGACGCGGACGAGCCGCGCAAGATCCGGATCGGGACCAAGTACCAGTTCGTCTCGGAATCGGACCCGGGCCTCAGGGTCGCCCTCTTCGGCTCGGCCGCTGATTCCGATCTCCCACTCGAACCGTCGACCCGGGACCAGGTCGTCGCGGACCTGGATACGCATCAACACGCGCCGGACGGACTTCGAATGGGGAATCGCGCTGACCAAGGGCATCTTCACCGGGGTCGTCTCCCTACCAGCTCTCCAGCCGCCACGACGAGGACATCCGGGTCGCCAACCGGCTCCGGTTCGGAACGGAGTGGACGTCCCGATCGTTCCCTTCCTCCACCTGATCGCGCGAGCTCGACCGGACGATCATTGGACGGAGGCGATTACCCGGAAGAGAACTACTCGATGCTCACGACCGGGGTGCGATTCTTCTTCGGCCGGTCGGGGTTCGCCGTCTCGGCCGCTTTGAACTGCCAACGTGGACATGCTCTTCAGGCACGCCTTCTCGCCCTCGCCGATCGGCGGGATCGTGGGCGCTGACGTACGCGGCGTGGCCGCCCCCGCCGCCGCCTCCGGTCGTCGTGCCGGCCCCGCGCCCCCGGAGGCGCCCGATCGTGGAACAGAAGACCGAGGTCGTGATCGCTCCGGCCCCCCGGCGCCGACTCCCCGGTCCACGCGCGATGAAATCTTCTTCGACGCCAGCAGCGCGCGCCTGACCAACATCGCCAAGGCGGTCCTCGACGGGATCGCGCTGCGGATGAAGAACGACCTGAACGCGACGGCGGTCATCACCGGCTACTCCGACACCGGGCGGCTCCGAGCAGTCCAACCTCGCGATCTCCGCCAAACGCGCCGCGGCGGCCAGGGAATACCTCGTGACCCGCCACGGTATCGATCCCGGACGGATCACGACCGCGTTCAAGGGCACGGCCGAGCCGGCCTACGACAACACGACCCCGGAAGGGCGCGGCCAAGAACCGGCGGGATCTGATCGTCGTCACCTTCGTCTCCGGCATCGTGAGCCTCGATCCTCCACCGAAGACTGGAAGCCCCCTCCGCCGGAGGGGCTTTTTCGCTCCGCCGTCGCCGGCGAGCGCGGAGCCCGTTCCGGTCCAGGCCGCCGGGCTGACGGTCGTCTCGCTCGCCGCGGCCGTCGCGCTCCTCTATTACGGGCGCCTCTTCTTCATCACCGTCATCTTCGCGCTCTTCCTCTCGTTCGCGATGCGTCCGTTCATATCCCTCCTGGAGCGGGCCCGCGTGCCGCGCGTGCTCGCGATCCTTCTCCTTCTCTTCGTCCTGGTCGGCGCGATGGTCCTCCTCTTCGTCAACGTCACCGCGCAGTTGAACGAGTTCTACGTCGACCTGCCCGCGCTACCAGCCCCGCATCAAGGAGCTCCTGTCCCAGCTGACGGAGTTCGTCAACACGCTGCGGGAGAGGATGGGCAACATCCTTCCGGAGGACGCCCGCGGCGTGCGCGAGGTCAAGATCGCCGAGTCGCCCTCGAGGCGACGCGGGCGCTCGTCTCCCAGGTCGGCGACGTCCTCCACCTCGTGCTCTACGCCATGGCCGTGCCCTTCCTGACCTTCTTCATGCTGAAAGACGGGGAGAAGTTCGGGCGGGTCATCAGCGGCATCCTGTCGCGTAATCCCCGGATGGCCGGGACCGACGTGACGGGCGCGGTCTCGCACACGATGACGTCCTACGCTCTCGGGCTCGTCTTCGTGATGGCGATCATGGCCGGGGCGACGACGATCTCGCTCATGATCCTCGGCGTGCGCTACTACTACATCCTCGGGCCGATCGCCGGGCTCGCCATCATGCTTGCCCGTACGTCGGCGTGATTCTCTCGACCGTTCCCGCCGTCGCGGTGGCGTACTTTCAGTACGACGGCCGCAAGGCGCTCATCGTTCTCCTCGTCTACACGGTCCTCCAGTTCCTCGAGGGAAACGTCCTGACGCCGTTCATCGTCGGCGGGAAAGTGCGCCTCTTCCCGCTCACGGTGATGATCGCGTTCATCTCGTGGGGCCTTCTCTGGGGCATCCCCGGCGCGGTTCTGCGCGGTTCCCCTGACCTCCGCGATCAAGGTCGTCTGCGAGCACGTCCGGGGCTGGCAGGGCTTTGCGCGCCTCCTCGGCGACCCGGACCCGCCTGGCGCGGGCTGACGCAGCGCGCGGGCTCACGCGCCGCGTCTAAGGTCTAAGGTCTAAAGTCCAAAGTCCGAGCCCCGGGACCTTAGACCTTAGACTTCTAGACCTTAGACGCCCTCTACGTTTTCGCTTTGCGGCCAGAGCGACAGCACGCTGCCGACGAAGCCGCCATGTGTTCCTACGAGGGGCAGCGCCGCGGCGGAGGCCAGTCGAGAAAGCCCGACCAGAAGATGGACAGGACCGGATGCGGGTACCGCAGGAGCCAGCGCGTCGCCCCCAGTAGCTGGCCGACGAGGAGTAACAGCGCGATCGCTCCGCCCGCGAGACCCCTCGAAGGCGCCGTAGAGCCAGAACGGGGCGCGAACCGCTCCCTCGGTCGCGCCCATCAGGCGCATGATCTCGATTTCATCGCGGTGGAGATCGAGCGCCATGCGGATCGCCGAGGCGACCGACAGGATCGCCGCCAGCGTCAGGAGCCCCCGAGGAAGAGTCCCGCGCCCTGCAGCAGGCGGATGGCCTCGCGGAAGCGGCTGTCGAAGCCTTCCTCCGACTCCGCCGTCTCGACCCCGGCTGGCCTCCGCGCGGCCGTCGCGATCTGCGACGCCGCGGCCGGCGGGACGCCGGGCTTCGACGAAGATCTCGAGCGTGGGCGGGAAGGGGCCTCCTTCAGGTCGGCCAGCGCCGCTCCGAGATCCGGGTAGGCGCGGCGGAACCGGTCGAGGGCCTCGGCGCTCGTGACGAGCCGGACGCGCGCGACGCGTCCATCCGCCGCGATCTCGTTCGGCCACCGGCCGGGCCGTCCGCCGTGGGCTCGAGCGTGACGACCGCCGCCGGCGCGTCTCCACCTGCGGTCGCGAGCCGGCCGAGGTTGCGCGAGAGCAGCACGAGGAGGCCCCGGCACGAACAGACCCAGCGCGATGAGGCGCCACGGCCATGGCCGTCTGGCGCGACGCCGCTGCGCGCGATGGACCAGGCCTCTCCGAAGACGTACCGCGCGCTAACCGCCATCAAGACGCCGGAGCCGTGGAGACGGAAGCGCGTGAGACGGGAGACGAAAATCAAAGAGGGCTTGTCTTCCGTCAATCGTCTACCGTCTTCCGTCTACCGTCTCCCGACCTTGCATCCTCGTGGCAGGAAGGGCGCTTCGCGAATCAGAGGGCGCGGGCGGGGCGCCCTCGCGCAGCCGTCCCGCGCTCGAGGGTCAGAACGCGCTTGCCCATGCGGCGGATGAGGTCGAGATCGTGGGTGGCGACAACGATCGTCGTCCCCGGATGTTGATGTCCGCGAAGAGCCGCATGATCTCCTCCGCCAGCACCGGGTCGAGGTTGCCCGTCGGCTCGTCGGCGGAAGAAGCGCCGGCTCGTTGACGAGCGCGCGGGCGATCGCCACGCGCTGCTGCTCGCCGCCGGAGAGGTCACTGCGGGGAGGCGTTCATCTGGTGATGCAACCCCACGCGCTTCAAGACCTGGTAGGTCCCGCCGGCGCTGCTCCGCGCGCGGCAGGCCGAGGACGTTCTGGACGAAGGCGATGTTCTCGAAGACGGACTTTCGGGCGATGAGCTTGAAATCCTGGAAGACGACGCCGATCGTGCGGCGGAAGAACGGGACCTGCGAGGCCGGGAGCACCAGATGTTTCTCCCGTTGACGAGGATCTGGCCCGTCGTCGGCGCTTCCTCGCGGAAGAGGAGCTTCAGCAGGTCGTCTTCCCGGCGCCCGAGGGCCCGGTCAGGAAAACGAACTCGCCGCGCTCGACCTTCAGCGTCACGTCCGTCAGGGCGTGCCGGAAACGGCCGAACTCCTTCGAGACGTGGTAAAGCTGGATCACGCGCCGAGCACTTTCGTCAAAGCCTCACGGACCGCCGCCGGATCGGCCCTCCCGCCGGTCTTCTTCATGACCTGTCCCACGAACCAGCCGAAGGTCTGCGTCTTGCCCGAGCGGTAGAGCTCGGCCTGCGAAGGGTTCGCGGAGACGATCTCGGTCACGGCCGTTTCGAGCGCCGACGCGTCGCTCATCTTCCGAGCCCCTTCTCGGCCACGATCGCGCGCGCCTCGGAGGGCGAGTCGAGCATCGCCACGAAGACCTCCTTGGCCGAGGCGTTGGAGATCTCCTTCGCCTCCAGCAGCGCGGAGAGCCCGGCGAGCCGCGCCGGCGCGATCGGAAACGACAGGGCGTCCTCGGACGAGAGGTGCCGCTCCTTCATCCAGCGGAGTACCTCGCCCGTCACCCAGTTCGCCGCCGAACCTCGGCGGGCGCCAGCGCCGCGAGCTGCTCGAAGTAGTCCGCGAGCTCGCGCGCGGACGTGAGGATCTCCGCGTCCGGCCGGGAGGCCGTACTGCGCGGCGAACCGGGCCTGGCGGGCGCGGGGCAGCTCGGGCAGCTCCCGAGACCGCGGCGGCCGCAGGCTTCGTCCACGATCAGGGCGCCGAGGATCGGGCTCGAGGCGATAGCGGTAGTCGTGCGCTTCTTCTTTGCCGCGCGCATCGGGGACGGTCCGCCCGGCGGCCGCGTCCCAGAGGCGCGTCTCCGATGACGATCCGCTCGCCGCGCTCGAGCGCCTCGGCCTGGCGCTCGATTTCGTGCTCGATCGCGCTGAGCGACGATAGCGGATCGAGTTCAGGTTCTTGATCTCGACGCGCGTCCCGAGCGGGCGCTTCCGCCGAGGCGCGGACCGAGACGTTGGCGTCGCAGCGCAGGTTGCCCCTTCTCCATGTCGGCGTCGGAGACGCCGAGTGTACCGCAGCAGCCGGCGCAGCTCCGTCAGGTACGCGGCCGAGGCCTCTTCGGGCGATCGGATGTCCGGCTCGCTGACGATTTCGACCAGCGGCGACGCCGCAGCGGTTCCAGTCGACGAGAGATACCGTCTGGCGGCACGTCCGCGTAGGGCGTGTCGTGGAGCAGCTTCCCCGCGTCCTCCTCGAGGTGGATGCGCACGAGACGGATCGGCCTTCGTCCCGGCGGGCGTGTCGATCTCGATCCGATCCGCCGGTCGCGATCGGGCGGTCGAACTGGCTGATCTGGTAGCCCTTGGGCAGGTCCGGGTGAAGTAATTCTTGCGCGCGAACCGCGAGTCGCGGTGGATCTCGCCGCCGACCGCCGCCGCGAGCTTCATCGCGAGCGTCATCGGCGTGGCGGTTGGTGACCGGGAGCGTGCCCGGGAAGCCCAGGCAGACCGGGCAGGTCGCGGAGTTGGCCGGCGCGGCCGACCGTCACGGGACACGAGCAAAAGAGCTTCGACCGGGTCTGCAGCTGCGCGTTGCACTTCCAGCCCGATGACGGGAAAAACCCGCGTCCTGTCTACGGTTTCGAGCGAAGACACTGCAGAAATTTTAACCACTGAAGCGAGGCGGCGCGATAACGGCTTCTCACCGTCACCATCCGGCTGCGCCGCCTCGGAAGAAGAGTTCAAAGGCCGTTCGCCGAGGTGAGCCGCAGGGTCCTAGAATGGCCTCGTGGACAGGATTGGATCGAAGAACGGCGCTCCGGGGCTTCACTCGTTCCGCCCGACTCCACCGCCCGGCCTCGTCGTCGCCGTCTCCAGCCGGGGCGCAACCACGGAAGGCGATCACCTCCCCAACGGCGACCCTCGCCGCCGTCTCGCCGCGCGCTCGGCCTCGGCGAAATCCCGATCGTGCGCGCGACGCAGGTCCACGGCACCGCGGTTGCCACGTCCGCGAGACGCCGCCCGCCAGCACGGTCCTCGACGCGGGCGCCTGCGACATCCTCGTGACGACGCTCCCGGGCATCGCCCTCGTCGTTCAGACCGCCGACTGCGTTCCGGTCATTCTCGCCGGCCCGAACGCCGTCGGCATCGCGCACGCCGGCTGGCGCGGCTCGGCGCACAACGCCGCGGGCGCCGCCGTCGAAGAGTTGTCGCGCGCGGGCGCGCCGCGTCAAGCCTCCGCGCCTGGCTCGGGCCCTCGATCGGCCCCTGCTGCTACGAAGTCGGCGGCGAGGTCGCCGCGCAGTTCGCCGGGGACTTCGTCCCGCCGCTCCTGCGACGGCCGCTTCACCCTCGACCTTCGCGCCGTCAACCGCGCCCAGCTCGAAGCCGCCGGCCTCCGCTCCGCGAACATCTCCACCCACCCGCCTGCACGCGCTGCGGCGGCGACGGCTTCGCCTCCTACCGCCGCGACGGCGCCGCCGCCGGCCGCAGTGATCACCTCGTCGCCCTCGCTCCGTTCTCTTCGCTGTCATCCTGAGGAGCGAAGCGACGAAGGATCTGCTCCTTCAATCAGCAGGGCAGATCCTTCGCTTCACTCAGGATGACAGGAAGGTGAACGCAGGAAGGACGCATGGAGCGAAGGGCTCAGTGACGACAACGTAGGGAAAGTCGCGACCCTTACGCCGGTGTCAGGTCGGCGTAGCGGGCGACGAACTTCTTCTTGCCGGCGCGGTCGAAGTAGACGGTCAGGCGGGTCTCGTCGCCGCTGCCTTCCTGGGCGAGGATGACGCCGTAGCCGTAGCGGGGGTGGCGGACGCGCCGGCCGCGGCGCGAGGAGGCTGCAGGGCTCGTCCTCCGGCTCGTGCTCGAAGATGGTCGGCCGCACGGCGCGCGGCGCCGAAATCTGCTCCAGCGCCGCGGCGGGATTTCCTCGACGAAGCGGGAGGGCGTCGCGGTACTGCACCTTCCCGTAGACCAGGCGGCGCCCGGCGAGGGTCAGCGTCAGCTCGTCCTTGGCGCGCGTCATGCCCGACGTAGAGGAGCGCGGCGCTCTTCCTCGAGCTCCTCCGCGTCCTCGCGCGACTCTCCGTGCGGGAGGTAGCCCTCCTCGAGCCCCACGATGAAGACCGCCGGAAACTCCAGCCCCTTGGCCGCGTGCAGCGTCGAGAGCGTGACGGCGCCCCGCTCGTCGCCGCGACATCGGCGTCCGTCGCCAGCGAGACCGTGTCGAGGTACTCCGCGACCGTCGCCCCCTCGGCGTTTCGCCGCTCGAACTCCCGCGCCGAGTTGAGCAACTCCTGCAGGTTCTCGCGGCGCGCCCTCGTCCTCGTGTCCTCCGAGCTCTCGTAGAGCGCGGCGTATCCCGTCGCCTCGAAGAGGTGCTCGATCAGGGCGGAGGGCGAATACGTCTGCGCCTTCGTCGCGGAGGTCTTCGACCAGCGCGCGGAACCGCGACAGGGCCACGCGCGCGCGGTCGGCGCAGGCCGGCAGGCGGATCGCCGGAGACCTCCCACCAGGAGTTGCCCGTCTCGCGGGCGGCGGCCGCGATGCGGTCGAGCGTGGACGCGCCGATGCCGCGCGCCGGGACGTTCGACGACGCGCCGGAACGCCAGGTCGTCCTCGGGCCGGACCGCGAGGCGCAGGTACGCGATCGCGTCCTTCGACCTCGGCCCGCTCGTAGAACTTCATGCCGCCGACGACGATGTACGGGATCCGCCGCCGCACGCAGCTCCTCTTCGAACGGCCGGGACTGCGCGTTGGTCGCGGTAGAGGATCGCGACGTCGCCCGGCCTCCGTCCCGACCTCGGCGATCGCGCGCGCGACGGCCTCCGTCTCCTGCGCGGTCCTCCTCGAAGCGGGCCAGGCGCACGAGCGCGCCGCCGCCGCGGTCGGCGCGCAGGCGCTCTTCGCGCCGCCGCCGGTTGTTCGAGACGACGGCCGACGCGGCGCGCGAGGATGCCGTCCGTCGACCGGTAGTTGCGTCTCGAGCGCGACGATGCGGGCGCCCGGAAAGTCCTCGTCGAAGCGCAGGATGTGCTCGACCTCGGCGCCGCGCCAGCGGTAGATCGCCTGGTCCTCGTCGCCGACGCGCGCAGAGCGAGTCCGCGCCTTCGCCGAGGAGCTTGACGAGGCGCGTCCTGCGCCGCGTTGGTGTCCTGGTACTCGTCGATCAGCAGGTGGCGGACGCGGCGCCGCTCCGCGCGCCGAGGATGTCCGGCGCTCGCGCAGGAGGCGCACGGAGCGCGCGATCAGGTCGTCGAAGTCGAGCGCGCCCGCCGCCGCGAGCTTCTTCTCGTAGAGGACGGTAGACCTGCGCGATCCGCTCTCCGGCGAAGTCCGTCTGCGTCTCGCTCGAACTGCTCCGCCGTGACGAGCGCGTTCTTGGCCGGGAGATCCGCGCCCGCACGGCGCCCGGCGGGCAGGACCTGGTCGGAGATCTGCAGCTCCGCCATGGCTTCCTTGACCAGGGCGAGCTGGTCGGCGGACGTCGGCGATCGCGAAGCGCGGCGGGACGCTCGCCGCGCGCGGCGTACCGGCGCAGGAGGCGCAGCGACCACGCGTGGAATGTCCCGATGAAGGAGAGGAGCGGCCGCCGCCGCCGAGCAGGCTGCCGCGCCCGCTCGCGCATCTCCTCCGCCGCCTTGTTCGTGAAGGTCACGGCGAGGATCGCGCGCGGATCCGCCCCGGTCTCGACCAGCCGCGCGAGCCGGTGCGTGATGACGCGCGTCTTGCCCGACCCCGCGCCCGCCAGTACGAGCAGCGGCCCCTTTCGTGGAGGACCGCCTCGCGTTGTTCGGGTTAAGCCCGTTAGAGGGGATTCGGTCATGAGAAGTCACAGTCGACAGTCGTCAGGTCAGCCAGGCACGGAGCCGACTGATGACTGCTCACTGTCGACTGTCGACTCACTTCGACGGTCACCGACTTCGCGAGATTCCTGCGGCTGGTCGACGTCGCAGCCTCTTCGCACGGCCACGTGGTAGGCGAAGAGCTGGAGCGGCATGACGGACAGGATCGGCTGCAGCTCGGGGATCGTCTCGGGGATCTGCAGGACCTCGATCGGCGGCTTCGGCGATCTCCGCGTCTTCCCGCGTCGTGACGACGATCGCGATGCCGTCGCGCGACTTGACTTCGCGCAGGTTGGAGAGGGTCTTCTCGCGCCACGGCGTCGTGGGGCGCGAGCACGATGACGGGCATGATTCTCGTCGACGAGGGCGATCGGCCCGTGCTTCATCTCGCCGGCCGGGTAGCCCTCCGCGTGGATGTAGGAGATCTCCTTCAGCTTCAGCGCGCCCTCGAGGGCCACCGGGTAGTGGAGGCCGCGGCCGAGATAGAGGAAGTCGCCGGGCGGCGTGGATAGTCGCCGGGCGAGCTCCTCGATCGCGCGGCTCCAGCGGCCAGCGCTCCGCGAAGCGGCCTTCGGGAGATGCGCGAGGGCCGCGGTCTCACCAGGCGTCAGGCCCGCTGCCGAGCCCGCGCGACTCGCGCAGCTTCGCCGCGAGCAGGAAGAGAACGGCGAGCTGCGTCGTGAAGGCCTTGGTCGAGGCGACGCCGATCTCCGGGCCGGCGTGCGTCGCGACGACGGCGTCCGCCATCCGCGCGATCTGGCTCCCGCGACGTTGACGATCGCGAGGATCGGCGAGCCCGCCCGGCGGGCCTCCGAGAGCGCGGCGACCGTGTCCGCCGTCTCGCCGACTGCGAGATGCCGATCGTCAGCGTGCGGTCGCATCGACGACCGGCCGGCGGTAGCGGAACTCGCTGCCGTAGTCCACCTCGACGGGCAGCCGCGCCATCCCCTCGATCAGGAACTTTCCGATCAGGGCCGAGTGCCACGAGGTGCCGCAGGCGAGCAGCAGGACCCGGTCGAACGCGGCGACGCGCTCGGGCGCCAGCAGCGGCGACGTCGAGCAGAGCTCGCCCGTCTCGAGCGAGACCTTGCCGCCGAGCGTCTCGGCGATGCGCGGTCGGCTGCTCGTGGATTTCCTTCGGCATGAAGTGGCGGTAGCCGCCCTTCTCCGCGGCCACGGCGTCCCAGAGGATCCGGTGACGGGACGCGCCTGAGAGAGCGCGCCGTCCGCATCGGACGATCGCGAACGCCCGCGGCGTCCACGCGCGCGACGATCGCCGTCCTCGAGGAAGACGACGTCCCGCGTCCAGGGCAGCCAGCGCGACCGGGTCCGAGGCCACGTAGCTCTCGCCGGACCCGATGCCCAGCACGATCGGCGGCCCCGAGCGCGCCGCGACGATGCACGCCAGGCTCGCGCGCTCGAGGACGCCACGACCGCGTAGGCGCCCGACAGCTGCCCGACGGCGCGTCGCGCACGGCGGCGAGAAGGTCGCCCGTCGAAGGCGTCCTCGACTTCGTGCGCGAAGACCTCCGGTGTCGGTTTCGCTCTTGAACTGGTGGCCCGCGGCCGGAGCGCCGTCTTCCGCTCGGCGAAGTTCTCGAAGATGCCGTTGTGGACGACGACGATCCGACCCGTGCAGTCGGTCTGCGGGATGGGCGTTGCCTCGCGTCGGGCGGCCGTGCGTGGCCCAGCGGGTGTGGCCGATGCCGGTCGTGCCAGGCGTGGAGACGCCGTCGAGCCGGGCGATCAGGTTGGAGAGCTTGCCGGGACTCTTGCGGACCGTGAAGGTGCCGTTGGAGAGCGTCGCGATCCCGGCCGAGTCGTAGCCGCGGTACTCGAGCCGTTTCAAGCCCTCGATCAGAAGCGGGGCCGCCTCTCGGTAGTTCCGACGTAACCGACGATCCCGCACATCGCGTTGATTATGACCGAGGCTGATGAGGATCAGACTGGGGGACGCGGGGGACGTGGGGGACTGGGGGAAAAGCCCTTACTCCATTCCCTCACGCAGTCCCCCAGTCCCCAGTCACCCAGTCCGTTTCTTTCGGCGCCGGGCTGCCCAACCCGCGATGATCTTCTGCGGAGCGCGCGTCAGGGCCAGAGCGCCGGCGGGGACATCCTTCGTGATGGTCGAGCCCGGCGCCGACGTAGGCGCCGTCGCCTACGGTCACGGGGGCGACGAGCTGGCTGTCGCTGCCGATGAAGGCGCCGCGCCGATCGCGGTCCGGTGTTTCTTTTCTCCGTCGTAGTTGCAGGTGATGACGCCGGCGCCGATGTTGGCGTCCGCCGCCGATCTCGGCATCCCCGAGGTAGGACAGGTGGAGGGCCTTGACCCCGCGGCGGAGGACCGCCTGCTTGGTCTCGACGAAGTTGCCCACGCGGACGTCTTCCTCGAGCACGGTGCCCGGGCGCAGGCGCGCGAAAGGCCCGACGCGCGAGCGCGCGCCGATCGCGGCGCCGTCGATGTCGCAGTGCGGGAACACGACGACGCCCGGCTCGACGGACCGAATCCGCCACCCGCGTGAAGGAGCAGCACCTCGGAGCCCTCGCGCGAGGACGGTCCTTCCTTCGAGGCAGACGAAGGGGTGAATGACGGACGTCCGGCTCGACTTCGACCAGCGCGCCGATGCGCGTCGTCGCCGGATCGACGATCGTGGCGCCCGCGTCGAGCGCCCTCTCGAGCGCCCGCCGACGGGCGATCTCTTCGGCGCCCGCCGAGGTCGCGGCGCGTGCGGATGCTCCAGGCCTCCCGCCAATCCGCGGCTTCGACGGCCTCGACCTTCCCGTCCCGCGCCGCGAGGTCGCCGACGGCCTGCGCCAGATCGGCGCTCGGCGAACCGGTCCCGGCCCCGCGATCGAGCGCCTCTTGCAACGCCGCGACGGCGAAGCAGTAGACGCCGGCATCGGCCTCGACATCCGAGCCCTTGCCGCTTGCCGGCGACGATGCCGGCGACGCGGCCAAGCGTCCCGGGCGACGCGCGGCAGGCCGCGCGGCGTCGGGCGGACGGAACGAAAGAATGGCGAGGTCGAGCGCCCTGCCGGCGCTGGCGTTCGACGACCGAGGCCAGTGTCTCGATCCTGAGGAGAGGAAGGCCACCGGAGAACCAGCACGGGCCCTTTCGCGCCGCCAACCGCTTCGAGCGCGCGCGGAGGGCGCCGCCCGTCGCGCCGGACGGGTCCTGCGCCAGGATCGTTACCGGCGTGGCCGGCCAGAGCGTCTCTCGATCAAGCGGCGTCCGCCGCCGGCGACGACGACGGTCCTCGCCGGCGAGAGAGCCTCTCAACGAGCGCGAGCGTCGTCTCGAGAAGCGTCCGCCCGCCGACCCGATGCAGAACCGCGGGCGGGACGACCGCAAACGCCACCCCGCCCGCGCCACGATCAGGATGACCGAGCAGCCGCCCCTGTCGCGGGTTCCGGCTCGTCTTCCTTTCCCGCGCCGCGCGGCTCTGCTCACCCCGCAGTATAAGGGGCGGCGCCGGCGCCGCCTAGGAAGCTGAGCAGGTCCTGGAATTCCGGGTGTCGCGGACCGGATCGAAATCGCGGTCGTGGCGGGCCAGGACGCGGTGGCGCTGGTCCTCCTCGATCGCCTTGCTGTCAGGTGCTCCAGGGCGGTGCCGGGATCGCCGCTCTGCGCGTAGCAGCAGGCGAGCAGGAAATCCACCCGGCCTCCGCCGTTCTTGCTTCGCCGCGTGCTTCAGGTGCTCGATCGCCTCGGAGACGTTGCCCCGGTTCTTCTCGAGGCACGGCCGCGTAGTACAGAGTCCTCGGGCTCGACGAGGCGTCGGCCGGGCGGCCGTTCTTCTGCCGCTCGCAGACCGCCAGGTAGACGCGGGCCCGGTCCACGAGCTCCTTCTCGTCCGGGTATTTCTGGATGAGATCGAGCAGGTTCCGCTCGGCCTCGTCGAACTCTCTTCTTCTGGAGCGCCGCGATCCCGCGGTCGAAGTCTTTCCGGGCGTTCTCCGTGTGGCGGGAAAGCTCCTTCAGCGTCGAGGGCTTTCTTCGCGGCGGGCGTCCGGCCGCGCCCGTCAGCCCGAGCTTCTCCATCTTCTTTCGAGCTCGTCGATCCGCGAGTCGAGGGCGTCGGCGAGGCCCTGCACGCTCATCTTCCCCGCGTTGTCTTTGAGGAACTCGAAGATCCGATTCGGTCCAGCGTTTCGTCATGTCGGGAGCCTCCGGAGGCTGAATTGAAAAACGGCGTATTCTAGGGATGCTGGCCCTCCATGTCAAATCGGAGCGGCTGCCGGAAATGCGGCGCGCCTGGCCGGTGTTCTCCATGCCGGGGAGGAAGAACATGCGAAACACGATCCGGGCATCCGCCCTGCTTCTGACACTGGCGCTCTCGCTCGCCCCGCTGGCAGCGCGCGCGGCAACGACAAGACGACCACGGCCACCGGCAACGTGACGAAAGTCAGCGCCTCCGAGCGGACGGTGCTGGTCGACGCCTCCGCGCGACGGCCCGGAGACGCGGTTCGTCTGGACTGCCGACACGAAGATCAACGGCACGCTGGCGCCCGGCGCCAAGGTGACCGTCCGCTACACCTCGCTCCCCGACGGCCAGAACCTGGCCCACCAGATCAGCGTCTCCGCGCTAAGAGCTTTCGGCCGCTGGCGCCCGCCAGAGCGTTCAGCACCCTGCTAGAATGCCGCGGCTCCTAAGGGAGGGAGCGGAACTCATGGGCATGTACATCATCGCGGAGCCATGCATCGGCACCAAAGGACACCGCCTGCGTCGATGTGTGCCCTGTCGACTGCATCCACCCGCGCAAGGACGAGGCGGACTTCGCGGCCGCCGAAATGCTCTACATCGATCCGGACGTCTGCATCCAGTGCGGCAACTGCGAGCCCGCCTGCCCCGTGACGGCGATCTTCACGGAAGAGACGATCCCCGACAAGTGGAAGCACTTACCTCCAGGTCAACGCGGACTGGTACAAGAACCGGCAGACGTAACCGTCGCTACGCGCTGCGGGCAGGATCTGGGCCTTCGGCCCACCGGCGGCAGCAAAAATTCCGGGCCTCGCCTCCCGCCTCACTGCCTCCCGGCTCCCCGACTTCCCTGGCTGGCGCAAGCCTTCCGCTTCACTTTCAGTACTTTCTCCAGGAACGCGTCCGCGCGGGCGTCGGCGTCCTTCGCGTCTTCCGTGCGGTAGACTCTTCGGATCCTTCGACGACGCGAACCCGTGTCCCGCCTCCGGGTAGATCTTGAAGTCCACGCGACTTGCCGTGCGCCTTCGCCTTGCGCTCGAACTCCCGCACGCTCTCCGGCGGGATTCCCTGGTCCTTGCCGCCGAAGTTGCCGAGCAGCGGCACCTTCAGGCCGGCGATCTTCGCGTCGTCGGTCACGAGGCTTCCGTAATAGATCACCGCGCCCGCGAGGCCGGGCTCCGCCAGGGCGAGCTCCAGCGAGTAGCCGCCTCCCATGCACCAGCCGATCGACGCCGATCCGCTTCGACGTCCACGTCGGGGCGCGAGCGCAGGTACGCGACGGCCGCCTGCAGGTCCCGCATCGCGCGGTCTTCCGGCAGGCCGCGCATGAGCTGGTGAGCGACGTCCGGGTCGTCCGTCACCTTGCCGCGGTAGAGGTCCGGGCGCCAGCGCGACATAGCCCTTGCCGCGCGAAGCCGTCCGCCTTCGCCTTGACGAAGTCGTTCAATCCCCACCACTCCTGGATCACGACGAGCGCCGGGCTTCTTCCGGCCGCCTTCGGGCGCCGCGAGGTAGCCGGAGACCGTCTCCGGAGCCGCTCGGATACGACACCATCTGGCCTTCTCCTGCGCGCCCGCCGCGGCGCAGACGAAAGACAGGCGGCCGCGAGGCCTGCGAGTCTTGCGGATACATGGTTCCTCCTCTTATCCGGCTAATCTTATTCCGTGGACGCCGCTCTTTCCCGATCGAGGAACCGGACGAGGAGGCGCGCCTCCAGCGGCTTCTACGACCGGCTCGCCGCGCGGTTCGGCCTCGACCCGGCGCGTGTGCGCCTCTCGCGACGCAAGCTGACCGGCGGCGAGATCGTGTACGGCCCGCCGCACCGCATCACGATCTCCGCGCACCTTCCGCCCGCCGAGCGCGAGGAGACCCTGCGGCACGAGGCCGCGCACGCCTGGGCGTTCCGGCGCGAAGGGCGCGCGGTCGGTCACGGGCCCGCTCTTCCAGAAGCTCGCGCGCGCAGATCGGCGTCGCGGCAGGGTCCGGCGCCGATGACGCCCGGCGCTCGCGGACTTCCGCAAGCGGCGGGCGATCGCGTACCGCTGCGAAGGGTGCGGCGAAATCTTCCGGCGCGATGCCGGCCTTTCCGCGGGCCGCGCGACTGCCTCGCCTGCCATCGCGCCGGCCGCTCGCGGCTGCGGCGAGAATCGATGCCGTAGTCGCAGTCGAAGAGCCAGAATCGACTTGGCTACGACTCCGCTACGATGCGACCGTCGCTTCCCCGCCGGTTACCGGATCGGGCACTGGACCGACGCGGTCGGCCGCACCGGCTGCACCGTCATCCTGCCGCCGGCCGGCACGATCGCGGCCGTTGACGTCCGCGGAGGCGCGCCGGGAACGCGCGAGACCGGTGTCTTCACGCCGGGCAATCTCGTCTCGGAGATCCACGGGCTCGTCTTCGCCGGCGGCAGCGCGTTCGGCCTGCGCCGCGGCGACGGCGTGATGACGTGGCTTGAACGCGCGGGGCGTCGGGTTCGCCATCGGCCCGGCACGCGTGCCGATCGTCGCCGGGGCGATCCTCTTCGACCTCGCGGTCGGATCCGCCGACGCCTATCCCGACGAGGCCGCGGGCGAGGCGGCCTGCGAAGCCGCGCGGGAGGGCGAGATCGAGACCGGGCGCGATCGGAGCGGGCACCGGAGCGACGGTCGGGAAGATCCTCGGCATCGCCCGCGCGGCCCGCGGCGGAGATCGGCGCGGCCGCCGTCGTCCTTCCGGGCGGCGAGACGCGTGGCGGCGCTCGCCGCCGTCGAATCGCCTTCGGGGACGTCGTGGATCCCGACACCGGAAGCCGCCTCGCCGGACCCGGCGCGCGGGACGGCGCGCTTCCTGACGGCCCGCGCGCTCGCTAGGAGACGACGCTTCGCGAGAGCCCGCTCGCGGCGCGCGAACACGACGCTCGTCTGCGTCGCGACCGACGTCGCCTTCGACCAGGCGTCCTTGAAGCGGGTCGCGATCGAGGCGCACGACGGGCTCGCCCGCGCCGTCCGGCCGGCGCACACGGTCGTGGACGGGGACATCGCTTTCGCGCTCGCTCCCGCCGGGCGCCGGCCTCTCGCTCACTGACGCGCCTGCGCCTCGGCGCCGCCGCGGCCGAAGCCGTTGCACGGGCGATCGTCAACGCCGTCGGGCATTGACGGCCGAGCGAAGCGGAGTGCCGGGATTGAGAGTCGAGAACCGGCGTGGAGCCGCTCTCGTCCTGGCGGCGGCGCTGCTGTGGTCCACGGGCGGCGCTCGGCATCAAGGCCGTGGACGGAGCCGCCGCTGAAGGTCGCCTTCTACCGCTCGGCCTTCGCCGCGGCGGCGCTCTTCCTGATCCTTCGCCCGAGGGTGAAGAGGTGGAGCCCGCCTTCCTCGCCGCGCTCGCGACCTACGCGGCCTGCCTGATCACGTTCGTCGTCGCGACGAAATGGACGACGGCGGCCAACGCGATCTTCCTCCAGTACGCCGGCGTCGTCTGGGTGCTCCTGCTCTCCCCGCCGTCGTCGGCGAGCCGCTGCGCGCGAGGGACGCCGCCGCGGTCGCGGTCGCGCTCGCGGGCATGGCCCTCTTCTTCGTCGGGCCGCTTCGGCCCCGGCAGGTCGCGGGGACCTCGTGGCGCTCGCGTCGAGCATCTTCTGGGCCGGGCTCATCCTCTCGCTGAAGCGCGAGGAGAAGGGGGAGCGGAGGCCGCCGTGGCCTGGGGCAACGTCGTGGCCGTCGCGGCGCTCCTTCCGTTCGTCGCCGTCCGACCTGTCGCTCTCGCCGCGGTCCGCGGCGATCCTCGCCTTCCTCGGAGTCTTCCAGCTCGCCTGCGCCTACGTCCTGTTCGTGAAGGGCCTGAAGCTCGTGACGGCGACGCAGGCGTCGCTCATCGGCATGGTCGAGCCGATCGCCAACCCGGTCTGGGTCTTCCTCTTCGTCGGGGAGCGCCCGAGCGTCCTACGCGCTTCGCGGGCGGCGCGATCGTCGCTGGGCGCGATCGCCTGGCAGCACGCTCGCCGCGGCGCCCGTGGAGCGCGCTCCCGCTCCTCGGACTGACCGGGCGAGTCTAATGTCTAAGGTCTAAGGTCTAAGGTCCCGGAGCCCGTCATTCGACGTTAGACCTTAGACGTTAGACGCGACCCGTCTAGACCCTTCCTCGAAGAGCGGCTGCTGCACCGGGCCGAGCAGCGGGCAGGATCGCCTCGAGCGAGTCGTTCGCCCAGGTGTCGCGGCGTTCGCGGTCGAGGCGGATCGTCGGGAAGCTCCCACTCCGAGCACCCGGTCGATCGTCTCGTCCACCGTCCTCTGAAAGGCGCATGTCCACGTCGCGCAGGCCGTCGAACTGGAGCGAACCGACGATCGGGACCTTGATCAGGAGCTGATAGGTCGTCGTCCACCAACGGACGAGCGGCTCGAGCATCGGGTGCTTGCCGGTCTGCAGAAGATAGCAGTAGTTGTCCGAGGACGCTCCGGTCGCAGATGACGATCTCGGCCTTGTTCTTCGGCCACGAGCTCTTCGGCGATCTCCGTGTGGAGGATCCACGACTGCGCCGCGACCGTCGTGTCCCGGTTGATCGGAAGCGGGCAGAATCGCGCGACCTCGCGCACCATCTCGACGATCTTGTCCCTCTTCTTCAGGAGAGCCGCGAGCTCGAAACAGAGCGTGGTCTTCCCGACGCCGTGCGTCCCGATGAAGGCGACTTTCATGAGAGTCGGAAACCGGTAGACCGTAAGACGTAGACGAACGCAAGCACGAGGATCTCAATCTGTCATCGCCCCGTCTCACGTCTCACGCTTTCACGTCTTACGGCGCGCCGCGGAGTCGAACTCCCGGCGCAGTTTCTCGCCGTCGGCGTCGAGCGCGGCGGGAAACGAGCACGGCGGCACGTGCCCGGCCGACGCGGATCGGAGAGGCGACGAAGGACACGCCGCGCGAAGTCGACGGACCGGCCCCGAGCGGCCCGGGCCGTCTCCGACCGGAGGGCTTCGAGCGGCCCGCGCGACGGGTCCGGCCGGAACGCCCGCTTGCCGCAGGCGCGCCAGCCACGCGTCGCGCGGCTCGCGCCGGAGGATCTCGTCGATCGCGGCCTCGATCGCCGCGCGGTTGCTGCAGCCGTGCCGTGGTTGGTCCGGTAGCGGGGATCCTCCGCCCACTCCGGGCTGCCCGAGCAGCGCGGCCAGCCGCGCGAACTGCCGGTCGGTGCCGGCGGCGACGACGAAATCTCCGTCCGCAGCGGTGAAGGGCCGGTAGGGCACGATCTGCGCGTGCGCGTTGCCGTGGCGCTCGGCCTCCTGGCCCGTCACGAGCGCCGCCTGCGCCACGTTGATCAGAGAGGCGAGCGACGAAGCAGAAGAGGTCCGTCTCGACGTGCGTCCCCGCGCCCGTGCGCTCGCGCCCGCAGAGGGCCGCGGCGACGCCGATCGCGGCGTAGCAGCCCGGCGAGCGAGGTCCGAAACGGCCACGCCGACTTTCGCCGGGCCGCCTCCGGCCTCACCGGTGATCGCCATGATTCCCGTCCCGGCCTGCGCGAGCAGGTCGAAGCCCGGGACGCGGCGCGTCCGGGCCCACGCGTGCCGAACCCGGTGATGGAGGCGGTCACGAGGCGCGGGTTCTCCTTCCGCATCCGCTCGAGGAGAGGCCGAACTTCTCCAGCCCGCCGGGCGGGAAGTTCTCGACGAGCACGTCGGCCCGCGCGCGAGGATGCGCACCGACTCCGCGCCCTCCTCGGTCGCGAGGTCGAGCGCGATCGACTCCTTGTTGCGGTTGATCGAGAGGTAGTACGCGGAGAGACCGCTCACCGGGTCGTGCGGGCGGCCCCCAGCCGCGCGTGACGTCGCCGCCCTCCGGGATGCTCGACCTTGATGACGCGCGCCCCGAGGTCTCCGAGCATCATCGTGCAGAACGGGCCCCGCGAGGATCCGCGGTGAGGTCGAGGACGAGGATCCCGTCGAGCGGCGCCGTCATGCTCGGTCCGCCTACTGCGACGCGGCCGCCGGGCGCCAGCCGAGCGGACCCGGGAGGAAGTGAAAGAGACCGATGGACGACGTCTCGACGCCGTCGAGCTGCTTGGAGATCCCCCAGTACTGGTTCGGCGTCCCAGAAAGTCCGCCGGAGGGTCCGCGGCGAGGACGCGGTGCACCTGGCGGTAGAGCTCGAGTGCGCTTGGCTCTCGTCCATCTCCGCTGCGGCCGCCTCCATCAGGCGGTCCGCTTCGGGGTTCTTGTAGTAACCGGTGTTCTGCCCGTTGGGAGGGATCTGGCTCGAGTGGTAGGACGCCTTCGGATCGATCTTCGGCGGCAGAGGAGTGTTGCCGTACGGCGCCAGCGTCGTACTCCCCGCTCCGAAGCGCTGCGAGTACGCGGCCCAGTCGAGCGGGCGGAGGACGAGCTCCACGCCGACCTTCGAATAGGCCTCGCGCAGGATCTCGGCGAGGTTGCGGTAGATCGAGGAAGTCCGTCGCGTAGAGCAGCTCGAAGGAAGCGCGCTTCCCGCCGCGCCGGCGGACTCCGTCCGGGCCCATCTTCGAGCCCCGCCGCGTCGAACAGGCGCGCGCGCTCGCCGCGGGATCGTAGGGTGGTGGCTGGACATCGCTGCGCGTTCTCGGGCACGCCCGGCGGGTACGGGGCCCGACAGGAGCGATCGCGCCCTCAGGCGGGTAAAGCCGCCGCGCGGTGTCGGCCCGCGGCCACGCCATGGTCAACGCCGCGCCGCACCCGCGGGTCGGCGAGGATGGATTCCGGCAGTTGCAACACGACCGTCACGGTGAGGAACTGGGGCACCTTCACGAGCCGGTTCTTCGCCAGGAAATCCGCCGACTTCTGCGCGACGGGGACCTGGTCTCGGGTGACGATAGAACTCGTCCAGGTCTCCGCGCGTGCCGGCCTGGAAGCCGCACGGCCGCGGTCGGGGATCATGCGGAACACGATCTTCGCGAACGGGTACGCGGCAGGCGGGACATCCTCGCGGCGCCGGAGGGTGAGCGCCTGGTTCACGCTCCAGCTTTCAGGCGGTAGGGCCCCGACCCGACCGGCTTGCGGTCCGCTTCGGCCGGCCGGGCATACGCGTCCGCCGGAAACGATCGGCAGCGTGAAAGCGAAGAGCCGCACGGGCATCGGCGTGCCGGAACCGCACGATCACCGTGTCGCGCGTCCGGCGTCTCGACCGCGGCGACGTCCTCGAAGCCCGGGCGCCAGGTTCCGACCGGGACTTTCGGGTCGCGCACGCGCTCGATCGTGTAGGCCACGTCGCTGGACGTCACCGGCGAGCCGTCTTCCCACTTCGCCTTCGGGTCGAGCCGGAAGTCGTAGACGAGGCCGTCGGACGAGGCCGCCCAGGAGACGCGAGCGCCGGCACGAAGCGCCTGCTCCCGGTCGATCCCGATCAGAGGGCTTGAAGATCAGGTCCTCGACCCGCAGGCCGAGCTCTTCGTTCGTCGTCGTGGGATCGAGCGTCGGCGGATCGCCCATGAGGTGACGGTAGAGCGTGTCCCGGGCCGGGGCGCGCCTTCGGGCCGCGCGCGCGCAGGACGGCGGCGGCGCAGGCCACGAGCCAGCGCGAAGGCCAGACGTTTGAATGTGGGCACGGCGGGTCAGAGGATAGCATCATCGCTTCCATGGCGAGCGTTGTCTTCGACATCGAGACGGTCGGCGTCGAGTGGGAGTCGCTCGACGACGCCCAGCGGACCTACCTGCAGAGGAACGCGCGCACGGACGAGGAGAGGCAAGAGACTGCCGGAGCTCCTCTCGCTCTGGCCGCTGACCGGGCGCATCGTCGTGCTCGCGATGGTCAACCCGCAGACACGGCGCGGCCGCGTCTGGTACGAAAAGACCGACGGGCGCGTCGAGGAGATCTCCTCGGACGGGTTGTTCCAGTTCATCGGCGACACCGAGCCGGCCTTCCTCGAGGAGTTCTGGAAGGCGATCGCGCGATTCCAGCGCTTCGTGACGTTCAACGGCCGGCGCTTCGACGGGCCTTTCGTGATGCTGCGCAGCGCCGCGCTCGGCATCCCGGCGACGAAGAACCTCGTCGGCTATCGCTACGCGTTGAAGCCGCACACCGATCTGCTCGACGTGATCAGCTTCTTCGGAGCCTCCCGGAAATGGAATCTGGATTTCGCGTGCAAGGCCTTCGGGGTCGAGAGCCCGAAGGAGCACGGCATGGACGGCTTCTCCGTCGGGCCCTACTACAGGGCCGGACGCCTGCGGGAGATCGCGCTCTACTGCCGGAGGGACGTCGAGGCGACGGCGGGCCTGTTTCAGAAACTCGAGAAGACTCTCCTGCCGGCCTTCAAAGAAACCCGGCTCTGAGGATCGAGAGTTCTGGTACGATTATCCCGACTTCCGGAGGCTGAGAATTGACTCGCTCAAGAATGGCTCGACGGCCTGCGGAGCAGCGCGCTTCCCACCGCGTCAAGCTCCGGGGCGCCGGCTTCCGTCAAGTGGGGCCGTCGCGCAGCTCTCCGGCTTTGTCGAGTCCATCAATCTGGCCGGCCTCTACGTGACGACGCCCCGAGCTCCCGAGCTCGGCGATTACGTGGACCTCGTTTTCGCGCTCCCGCAGGATGGCCGGAACTTTCGCGTGCGGGCGAGCGTCGTCCACACCCGTCCGCCTCGGCAACCGCCGCCGGGGTTCGGGGCCCGGTTCGAACGGCCGCCGCTCGGCTTCCTCGAGGCGATCCGGGCATCGAGAGAACAGCTGGTCAAGGTCTAAGGTCTAAGGTCTAGGGTCAAGGTCTCACTGAGTTCGCGCCCGACTTAGACGTTAGAGCCTCGGACTTTAGACCGTCTCATTTTCCGTTCGCCTGGACCAGCCTCAGCCGGTCGAAGAAGAACTCGACGGTCGAGTCGATTTCGTTGATGTTGCCCGCCGCGGCCGACGAGAAGGTGCTTGGCGTCACGCTGGAGAGCTCCCAGCGCGCGAGCAGCGTGTCCTGGTTGTCGCGCGCCTCGATCGCGACGGTCTTGGACACCGGCGTGCCGGTGTCGGTCGCGCCGTTCAACCAGTCCTGGAGGCGGTTCAGCCCTTTCTGCGTCACGGTGATGATGAGCTGGCGCTGGTCGGGCGAATAGGCCAGGTTGAGCTGGCGGGAGTCGGTGCGGCTGACCGGCAGCCGCGAAAAGCGATGCGGTAGCCGACGATGCCGTCCGTCTCGACGCCGTCCACGAAGAATTTGAAGTTCCGCTCCCGGGGTCGGGCCCGCGGCGCCGGCGACGGCAGCGGTCAGACATCCCAGCAGAGCCGCGAAAACGATCCACTTTTTCATGGTCGGCTACCTCCCGAAGTCCCAGCCCTTCAGAGCGTAGCACTTCCGCGCGCGCGGCGGTCTTGATTTCAGCGGACGCCGGGAGTAGAAGGCTGGTTGAAAACCGCCCAAACGGAAGGAGGAATCATGCTGAAGAAAGGAATTCCGATTCTCGCTCTGGCCGCCGTCGGCGTCCTCTTGCTCGCGGCGGCGCCCGCCGACCGCGCGAAGACCTACAGCGTCACCGCCGACACGATCGAAGGCTGCTCCTGTCCCCTGTTCTGCACCTGCTACTTCGGCCCGTCGGCCAACGAGCACATGTGCATGTTCAACAACGTGTACAAGTTCCGCAAGGGAGCCATTACGGAAACGTCGGACCTGTCCGATCAGCTCGTCTGGATGTCCGGCGACCTGGGCGGGGAGTGGCACAAGAAACCGGGCCCCGGCATGCCGCTCGATTGGGCGGTCGTGACCTATGACAAGAAGAGCTCCGAGGCGCAGAGGAAGGCGATCGGCGAAGTGCTGAACGTCGTCTGGGCGGTCAAGTGGGGCAAGTTCTCGACGCGGGAGGACACGATCGAATGGCACGACGACGCCAAGATGTCGCACGCCAAGATGGGCAGCGGCATGGCGGAGATCACGCTGGACAAGGCGATGGGGCCCGACAAGACCACGCCGACGGTCGTCAAGAACCTGCAGTACTGGTTCACGAATTCCAACGACGGTTTCGCGCTGGCCTACTCGAAGCACCACTTCGACGGGGAGAACAAGATCTCGCAGGACCACAAGAACGGGTTCAACATCACCTGGACCGCCAAGGGCGACATCAAGCCGACCAAGATGGCCAGCAGATAAACAGAAGCGGCAAACGATTGGCTCGACGGGCGGCAAACCGCCCGTCTTTTTGACTCTCAACTCTCAACCCTCAACTCTCAACTAGAATCCCCGTGACCCCCGAAGACATCGCCAGCGAGTTCCGGACGCCGGCCAAGAGTTACGAGCGCAAGACCCCGATCGAGGGCGTGCGCGTCCTCCGCTGTCGCGATTCACCGACGATCGCGGCTTCTTCCTCGAGGTCTTCCGGTCCCAGGCGAACCACCCGGGCGGCCGCGCGCTCGCGAGTTCTTCTCCGGCATCCCGATCGCGCAGCTCAACTACTCGATCGTGGACGCCGACGGGCACATCAAGGGACTCCACTACCACCTCAAGCAGGACGACATCTGGTTCTTCCCCCGCCGTCGAAGGCGAAGGTCGTGCTCTACGACATCCGCAAGGATTCTCCGACCCGCGGGCAGACCCAGGTGGTCGTGGCCGGAGGTGGTCAGGACGTGCTCGTCCGGATCCCCACGGGCGTGGCCCACGGCTATCGCCCTCTGACCAATCCCTGCGCCCTCCTCTACATCGTCACACAAGCCTTCGACCCCGCCGATCCCGATGAGTACCGCATCGCCTGGGACGTGCCTGCGGTCAAGGACCTCTGGGACGTCCCCAACGGCTGAGGCTTAAGTCAGAGGTCGGTGCCGGTCGCCGACTGGGGGACGTGGGGGACTGGGGGACTGGGGGATCGGGTAATCCTTAGCACGCGGGGAACTCACCAGTCCCAGTCACCGATCTCCCTCCAGTCCTCCACAGTCCCCCAGTCCCCCAGTCGCCCTATAATCCACGTCTTCCGATGAGCACGGTCCCGGCGCACCCGTTCGACCCTTCCTCGATCGCCCGCGTGGACCAGGTGGGGATCGAGGAGCGCGCGGCGTCGCTCGGCAAGCGCTCGATCAAGAAAGAGTCCAAGCGGGCCGGGATCCGCCTCGCCATTTCGATGATCGACCTGACGACGCTCGAGGGAAGGATTCCGAGGGGAAGGTGCGCCAGCTCTGCCAGAAGGCGATGCGGCCCCTGCCCGGCGACCCTTCCGTGCCGCACGTGGCGGCGGTCTGCGTCTACCCCAACCTCGTCCCGGTGGCCCGGGAGGCCCTCGAAGGAGCGGGGTCAAGGTCGCCTCGGTCGCGACCGGCTTTCCGGCGGGCCTCGTGCCGCTCCCGTCAAGATCGACGACGTCCGCCGCGCCGTGGCGATGGGCGCCGACGAGATCGACATGGTGATCGACCGCGGGGCGTTCCTCGCGGGCGACTACGCGAAGGTGACCAACGAGATCCTGGCCATCAAGGATGCCTGCGGCGAAGCGCACCTGAAGGTCATCCTCGAAACAGGAGAGCTCGAGACTTTCGACAACGTGCGGAAGGCCTCGCACCTGGCCATGGCCGCGGGCGCCGACTTCATCAAGACCTCCACGGGCAAGGTGGCGCCGGCCGCGACACCGCCGGTCGTCCTGGTCATGCTCGAGGCGATCCGGGATTTCTACCTCGACACCGGGCGGCGCATCGGGATGAAACCGGCCGGGGGATCAAGACGTCCAAGCAGGCCCTGCACCTGCTCGTCCTCGTCAAGGAGACGCTCGGCGACGCCTGGCTGACGCCCGACCTGTTCCGCCTCGGCGCCTCGACGCTGACCAACGACCTGCTCATGCAGCTCGCCAAAGAGGCGAGCGGCCGGTACCAGAACGAGGACTACTTCACGAAAGACTGAATCGAGTTAAAACCATGAGCACGATCGTCGACGAAGAGCGAGAGACAAAGAAGCGGGCCGCGGAGAAGTTCGAGAAAGAGCGGCCGCGGCTGGAGTTCGGAGGGGCGTGGGAATACGCGCCGGCCCCCGAGTCGAAGGACCACCTGCGGCTCGAGAAGAAGCAGGGGCTCTTCATCGGCGGGAAATTCGTGGCTCCGAAGTCGAGGAAGTACTTCGAGACGATCAATCCCGCGACGGAAGAGGTCCTCGCCGAGATCGCCGAGGCCGGGACGGCGGACGTGGACGCGGCCGTCACCGCGGCCGGGGAGGCGTACCGGAAGCGCTGGTCGAAGTTGAAGCCGGCCGAGCGCGGCAGAGTACATCTACCGGATCGCGCGCCTGATCCAGGAGAAGTCGCGCGAGCTTGCCGTGCTCGAGTCGATGAACGGCGGCAAGCCGATCAAGGAATCGCGCGACGTGGACGTCCCGCTCGCGCTCGCCCATTTCTTCTACCACGCCGGCTGGGCGGACAAGCTCGAGTACGCCTTCCCGCGTCACCGGGTCTCGCCGATCGGCGTCTGCGGGCAGATCATTCCCTGGAACTTCCCGCTCCTGATGGCCGCGTGGAAGATCGCGCCGGCGCTCGCCTGCGGCAACACGGTCGTCCTGAAGCCGGCGGAGACGACGCCGCTGACCGCGCTCGCGCTCGGCGCGGATCTGCCAGGAGGCGGACCTCCCGCCGGGCGTCGTCAACATCATCCCGGGCGCGGGCGAGACGGGCGCGCACCTCGTCAATCACCCGCGCGTGCAGAAGATCGCGTTCACCGGCTCGACCGAGGTCGGCAAGCTGATCCAGCGCGCGACCGCGGGGACCGGCAAGCGGCTGACGCTCGAGCTCGGCGGAAAGGCCGCCAACATCGTCTTCGAGGACGCGCCGCTCGACCAGGCGGTCGAGGGGATCATCAACGGCATCTACTTCAACCAGGGGCACGTCTGCTGCGCGGGGTCGCGGCTGCTCGTCCAGGAGTCCGTCGCGGACACGGTGATCGCGAAGCTGAAGCGCCGTATCGCGACGCTGCGCCTCGGAGACCCGCTCGACAAGAACACGGACGTCGGCGCGATCAACTCGAAGATGCAGCTCGAGAAGATCCGCGAGCTCGTCGCGAGCGGGGTCGACGAAGGCGCGGAGATCCACCAGTCCTCCTGCGCGATCCCCAGAAGGGCTTCTGGTTCCCGCCGACGTTCTTCTCGGGGGTTGCCCAGTCGCACCGGATCGCGCGCGAAGAGATCTTCGGGCCGGTCCTGGCCGTCATGACGTTCCGGACCCCGGAAGAGGCCGTCGAGAAGGCCAACAACATCCCTACGGCCTGTCGGCGGGCGTCTGGACCGACAAGGGCTCGAAGATCTTCAAGCTGACCGCGCAGATGAAGGCCGGCGTCGTCTGGGCGAACACGTTCAACAAGTTCGATCCCGCGTCTCCGTTCGGCGGCTACAAGGAGTCCGGCTTCGGCCGCGAGGGCGGCGTGCACGGGCTGCGCGCCTACGTGGAGCTGTCGTGAGCGCTCCGGACTCCCCGGCCTCGAGATCCGGAAGACGTACAAGCTCTACGTCGGCGGCGAGTTCGTTCGCACCGAGTCGGGGCGTTACGACCCCGTCGAGTCGCCGAAGAAGGAATTCCTGGCCAACGTCTCGCGCGGATCGCGCAAGGACCTGCGCGAGGCCGTCCGCAAGGCGCGCGCCGCGCAGCCCGGATGGGCCGGCAAGACCGCGTATCTCAAGGGGCAGATCTTCTACCGGATGGCGGAGATGCTCGAGGGACGCGCCGAGTCGTTCGCGAAGCTCCTGCGGCCAGGGGCGCGGCCTCTCCGCCGCCGCCGCGACGGCGGAAGTGCGCGCGTCCATCGACCGGCTCGTCCACTACGCCGGCTGGTCCGACAAATTCGGCGCGATCCTCGGCACCGTCAATCCGGTCGCGTCCTCCTACTTCAACTTCTCGGTGCCTGAGCCGACCGGCGTCGTCGGCATCGTCGCGCCCGAAGAGCCGGACCTCTCGGCCTCGTCTCGCACCTCGCGCCCGTCCTCGTTTCCGGCAACGCGGCCGTCGTTCTCCTCTCGGAGAAATACCCCCTCGCGTCCCTCGAGTTCGCCGAGATCCTCGCCACCTCGGACCTGCCCGGCCGGAGTCGCCAACCTGATCTCCGGCCGCAAGGACGAGCTCGTCCCGCACCTCGCGCGCCACATGGACGTCCAGGCCGTCGCCGACGCCGGCGGCGACGCCGCCTCTCGAAGGCCATCGGCCAGGACGCCGCCGTCAACGTCAAGCGCGTCAAGCGCTACGCGATCCCCGACTACTCCTCCGACGCCGCCCAGGGCCTCGACTTCATCGAAGCCTTCACCGAAATCAAGACCACCTGGCACCCGATCGGGGTGTAACGGCGCGGGTGTCTCCCTGCGCGGGGACACGGCAACTCCGGAGAGCCAGGGACCGGCGACTGTCTCGAGGGCGTCGGCTTCGAGGGCGTACTTGATCCATTCCGTGGGCGGCGGGCGCCGAGGCGGTCGTAGAAGGAAATGGCGCGCGCGTTCCAGTCGAGGACGGCCCATTCGATGCGCAGGGCGCCGCGGTGTCAGGGCCTCGCGGGCGAGAGGCGGCCATCAGCGCTTCGCCGACGCCGCGGCTCCGCGCGGCTCTCGGAGACGACGAGGTCTTCGAGGTAGAGGAACGGCCGGCCGAAGCGTTCCGAGCTCCTCGTAGAAGAGCGCGACGCCTTCGACGACGCCGTCGAGCTCCGCGACGAGGGCCTCGAGCTTCTTCGATTCGAAGATCCAGGACAGGAAGCGTTCCGCCTCCATCGTCGTCAGGCGGTCGAAGTTTCTCGAAGCGGCGCGAGCTCCCTGTCGAGCGCGATGATCCGAGGACCGTCGTCCGAGCGCGCGCGACCGGACCGGAGGCGCCCTGCGACTGCCTCAACTCTCAACCCTCGACTCTTCTTCACCGCGACGGCCTTCGCGAAATCGACCGCCTTCACGAGAGCCAGCGCCTCGTCGCGCCGCGACGTTGGCGCCCTGGCCGAGGACGAGGCGCGAGGGTGTCAGGATGATGGTGACGAGCGTCGTCGGGCGCCCGGAGGACCGGTCCGTCACGACGAAGGTCTTGTGGCCGGAAACCTCCAGCTCCCGCGCCTCGACCCCGGCCTTCTTCGCCTCCGCGAACGCCTTGCGGAGCTCCGCCCCCAGGTCCTTTCCGCTTCCGTAGTCCTGGATCGCCAGGCGAAACTGCTTCGTGGACGTCGCGCTCTCGATGCGCTGAAAGAAGCGCGAGACCTCCACGTACTGTCCCATCTCGTTCTCGCTCTCGTCGGGCAGCGAGTCCGTGGGCGCGGCCGCGTAGCCCGGCAGCGAGGCCGGCAGCCCCTCGCGCAGAGTCAGCGGCCAGGCGGGCTTGTCCGGCGCGGCGGAGGGCGAACCGTCTGACGACCGCGAGCAGAGCAGATCGGCAGGATCGCGGCCCGGACACGTGCGACGCAGACCCATGCGGTCAGGATAACCCGACCGGCACGATTCTTCCGGCAATAAAAAAGGCGGTCCCGCTCGGGACCGCCTTTTCCTTGCAGGAAGGCTTCTCTACTTCTTCGGGCCCAGGATGGCGTCCTTCGCTTTCTTCGAGACGCGAATTTGACGACGGCGCTTGGCGGGTATCTTGATTTCCTCGCCCGTCGCGGGGTTGCGGCCCATCCTCGCCTTGCGGTTGACGAGAACGAGCTTCCCGACCCGGGGATCGTGAAGCTGTTCTTCGCTTCCTTGTAGCGCGAGGCCCGTCAGGTCGTCGAGAAACTGAACCGCTATGCGCTTCGTTTGCCCGGTCGACTTGGCCAGGTGATCCGCGATCTGAGACTTCGAAAGCGCCTTCCCGGAATCTTTTGCCATATGCGTTTCCCCTTCTTACGAATCGCCGTTGCCGGCTTTGTTCAAACTGGTTCGCTATTCTATCTACCGCGCGGAGCGTCAAGCAATAAAAGTGCTCCCCGCGAGGTTTTTCACGCGCGCCGGATTGCGCCGCGGGCTCCTCTCTCCACGGGGGCTGACGCCTTCACCCCGTCCTGGTTCCGGCTCCGGTTTTGAAATTCGGCGCCGGTCGCTGCGACCGCCGCAGCCAGCCGCCCAGCGACGCTCTTCCTTCGATCGCGACCTCCGGAGGATCAAGATCCCTTCGGATCGTGGAAGCGACATGAGAAGGGCGCGAATGCTCCGCGCGCCGCAAGCGGTCGGGATGGCAGCTCTAAGTCGCTATCAGAACATCCTTTAGGCGTGGTGGAAGACCCGTTCCCCGCGGCGCCGCTTCGAGCGCATGACGCGGGAAAGGCGCCGGAGCCGGGGCGCGCGGATGGGGAGCCGCGGCGGCGGTGCTACCTCGCGGTCCTCGCGGGAGCCGGATGCGGCGAGCGCTCAGACCTTCGTATCGCCCGCCGTATCCTCGACAACCACCGGCGAAGCGCCGGCGTCAAGCCTCTGCCGGGCGCGCAGGTCATCGGATTGCGGCTTTCGGCCCCGGCCGGAAGGGATCCCGCGGAGGGAACGGCCCGGGTCGAATGGGACGGCCTGAACTACAGGGAGACGACCGCCTCCGCCGGGTGGACGACGGGCCCGCGGCATCCAGTCGGGGAAGGCGTGCGTGACGGACGAGGACGGCGTGACCCGCGTGGCCTCGGAGCCGGTCCTGTCGGACTCCTGACGCGCTCCTATTTCTGGCGCCGGGCCTACCTGTTCGACGACCGGGAGAAGGCCGCGATCGCGCTGGGAGCCGGCCGGCGACGCGACCGTGTCGGTTCGCCTGACGCCGCGCGGCGGCTTCCGCTTCTCTGACGTTCTCCAACGGCGGAGAGCTCCCGGCGGCGAGCGCGCCCCGCTTCGACCTGCGGTTCCACGGTCCCCGGCGCGCGACGGACGCCTCGAACGCGGGAGCAGCCGTGGAAGTCGAGATCCGCTCGATCGCGCTGCCTTCCGGCCAGCTGGCCGACACGCAGGTGGGAGGGTGGTCCTCCCGCTGGTCCGGCCCATCGGCCGAGGCCGCGCTCGTGCGGCTCGGCCGCTCGGTGGCCGTGGACGGGCGCCTCGGGGGACAGCCCGCCCGCATCGCCATCGACGCCGACTGCCGACGGTCCGCTCCGCCTTCGGACGGCCTTCGCGCAGAGGTTGAACCTCGCTCCGCGGCCGACGTTCTCGGGCGCCGGATCGCGCGCACCGGTGCGCTCGAGATCGGAACGCTGACGTATCCCAGCGCTTTTCGTGGAGGTCTCCGACGAAGTGCCCGAAGGCGCCGACGCCATCGCGGGAGCCGTGTTCTTCCGCGAGACCGTGGTCGAGCTCGACCCGGCCAGGCGCGCGTGGGCTTTCACGATCCCGCCCACTGGACCGCGCCCGCCGGTTACTTCCGCGGTCTCCTCGATGACGACGGCGATCGTCCGGTCGCGGTGCTGCGCCAGGGAAGGCGGCGCTGCGGCTGAGAGCGGGGACCGCCGCAGGGCCGGTCGTCCTGCTCGCCGCCGAATCCGCCCGGCGCACGAATCTCTCCGGTCCCGGCGCGATGGCCGCCGAGCTCCGGTGGGGCACCGCCCGATTCCTCCCTCGCCCGTGACTGTCACGCAGGGTTTCGACCCGGAATGGGGAGACGATGGCGCGCTCGGCGGCGACGTCCTCCTGCGCTTCCACGTGTTCTTCGACATGCCGAGCCGCTGGGCCTACCTGCGGCCGCTCGACGCCAGAGACTGAGGACCGAGGAAGACGCGCGGGCGCGTTACCGGCCCCCAGGTCCGCGGTTTCCGCGCCCGCCAGGGAAACGTCGCGTCGCACCCGACGCAGAGCACATCGGTCGCGACCGCCAGCGTCGTCACTTCCAGGAAGAGCACGGCGTCGCAATAGGGGCAGACCACTTCCACGTTTTCTGACTGCCGTCCCTGGGTCTTGTCCGGCGCGCCCCGGCGCGCCATCCGGCCTCGGGAAACGGTACAAGCGCAAGACGTTCTCTTCACTCACCGTTGCTCCTCTCTTGAAATGAGGACAGGGGTTGGGGCTCGGACCCGGAAGGCGGAGCGAGCGAAAGAGAGGCGCCCGATCGGCGGCCCTCTGGAGGAGATAGGCGGCGCCCCCGACGAGCACGAGGAGGCCTCTCCGTCAGGAGCAGGCTCGCGGCGGCGGCGCGCACGGGCCTCGGCCCGTCGCCAATTTCGGGCCGGCCGGAGACGACGCCGCCCAGGAAAATGCAGATGACTCCCAGGAGCACGAGGCTTCGCGGACGGCCGTGGGGAGCGGAAGGCTGGGACCAGACGAGCTTCATCATGGAAGCCACTCAAACGATCGAGCCGCGCGGCCGGAGGCCGAGCCAAATCGGCGTTCGGAGTCACGTCGTACACACCGGCCTCCGAAGCGTTCGCGGGGCGCGGAACCCTGGCGTCCGCTCCCCTTCTGTCAACGCGCCGATTGTAATCGAGAGGTCCCTTCGAGGCAACGAGTTAATTGAGGACTGAAGATTGAATGATTGAATGATTGCAGGATTGACGGGAGCGATTCGTCGTAATTCAATCGGCAATCGGCAAAGGAGATCACGCTGATGACTTTCTTGCGGCTGGCAGGCCTGTTGCTCGCGATGCCCGCGCTCGCCGGACCGCGGCTTCCTCCGGGACAATGCCGCCCGCGCAAACGAAGTGGGAAGCGCGCTTCCGCTCCCTGCCGGACGCCTCGGTGATCCGGGAATCCAACCGCGTCCTCTCGGCCGAGCCCCACCACGTCGGCTCCCCGTACGACGAGAAGAACGCGCGCTGGATCCTCGCGAAGTTCCGGGAGTTCGGGCTCGAGGCCTCGATCGAGACTTTCTATCCGCTCTTCGCGACCCCGAAGGAGCGCCTCGTCGAGACTCGTCGCGCCGGTCCCGTTCCGCGCGAGCCTCGCCGAGCCGCCCGTGCCGGGCGATCCCACGTCCTCGCAGACAGCCGCGCAGCTCCCGACGTACAACGTCTACTCGATCGACGGCGACGTGACCGCCGATCTCGTCTACGTCAACTACGGCGTCCCCGCCGACTACGAGAGGCTCGAGCGGCTCGGCGTGGACGTGCGCGGCAAGATCGTCATCGCGCGCTACGGCGCGTGCTGGCGCGGGATCAAGCCCAAGGTCGCGGCCGAGCACGGCGCCGTCGGCTGCCTGATCTACTCCGACCCGCGCGACGACGGCTACTTCGAGCGGAGACGTGTATCCGAAGGGCCCTACCGCCCGCCGCAGGGCGTGCAGCGCGGAGCGTCTCGGACGGGCCGCTCTACGCGGGCGATCCGCTGACGCCGGGCGTCGGCGCGACGAAGCCGCGCGCGCGCTTCGACCTCGAAGGACGCGCAGACACTGACGAAGATCCCCGTCCTCCCGATCTCCTACGGCGACGCGGAGCCGCTGCTCGCGGCGCTCGGGGGCCGGTCGCGCCGCGGGAGTGGCGCGGCGCCCTCCCGATCACGTACCACGTCGGTCCCGGCCCCGCGAAGGTCCATCTCAAGGTCGCCTTCGACTGGAAGATCACGCCGGTCCGCGACGTCATCGCGAGGATCCCGGGCGCGGTCTATCCCGACGAGTGGGTCATCCGCGGCAATCACCACGACGCCTGGGTCAACGGGTCCGAGCGATCCGGTCAGCGGCATGTCGGCGCTCCTCGAGGAGGCGCGCGCGCTCGGGCGTGCTCGCTCGAAGGAAGGCTGGAGGCCCCAGCGCACGATCCTCCTCTGCGCCTGGGACGGCGAGGAGCCGGGCCTCCTCGGCTCGACGGAGTGGGCCGAGACGCACGCCGCGGAGCTCGGCGCAAGGCCGTCGCGTACATCAACAGCGATTCGTGCGGGCGCGGGTTCCTGAGCGCCCACGGATCGCATTCCCTCGAAGCGGTGGTCAACGCCGCCGCGGCCGAGGTCGAGGACCCGGAGAAGAAGATCTCCGTGGCGAAGGCGTCTGCGGCAGCGGCGGATCGACGAGAGCCGCACGGCGGAAGACCGGAAGGAGGCGCCGAGAGCGCGCGCGAACCTCCGCCTCGAGGCGCTCGGGTCCGGCTCCGACTACACGACGTTCGTGGACCACCTCGGGATCGCGTCGCTCAACTTCGGTTTCGGCGGCGAGTCCGGCGGCGGCGTCTACCACTCGATCTACGATGATTTCGCCTGGTTCACGCGCTTTCTCCGACACCGACTTCCTCTACGGCCGCGCGCTCGCGCAGCTGGCGGGAACGATCGTGCTGCGCCTGGCCGATGCGGACGTCCTGCCGTTCGATTTCGCCGGACTCGCGGACGCCGTCGTCCCGGTACGTCAGCGAGGTCCGGGACCTGGCGAAGGAACGGCGCGAAGCCGGCCGAGGAGAACAACCGCGCGCATCGACGAGGGAGTCCCCGAAGCCGTGGCGGACCGCGAGACACCCTTCGTCGCGCCCGAAGAAGTCTCCGCCGGTTCCCGAGTTCGATTTCGCGCCGCTCGAGAAGGCATCCGCGTCGCTCGCGGACGCCGCGAGGACTTACGAACCGGCGCTCGCGGCGCCGAGCGCCCCGGCTGCGTCCGTCTCGCGCGCGTCAACGCGCTCTTGCGCTCCGCCGAGCGAGCCCTGACGCGGGAGGAGGGCTCCCCGCCGCCCTGGTTCAAGCACTTCGTCTACGCGCCCGGCTTCTACACCGGCTACGACGTCAAGACCCTGCCCGGCCGTCCGCGAGGCGATCGAGGAAGCAGTACGCCGGACGTCAACGCAGGGAAACGCGAAGAAGACCGCCGAGTCCATCGACGGCTGCCGCGCAACCCGGGTGCGACGCTTGCGCGGCCGCGCTCAAGCCGGATCGCCCTGAGTCCCGTTAGCTATTCTGTCGATCCTCGCATCGACGGCGTAGAAATCGTTCGACTCGAACTTGCCGTGGGCGACGGCGACCGTGCCGTCGCAGCGGGCCGTCACTTCGCCGCGTTCGTCGGTAGATCTTCGGCAGCCGCGAACGTCAGGTTCATGCCGGCGCGAAGAAGCCGCCCTCGACCGTGACGGTCGCCGCGCGTCGGGCCGCAGGAACGTCATCGCCAGGGTGACGGTCGCCGAGCGGGTGTCGGGGCGCGACAGCCATCCCACGGTCCCGATCGCGAGGTCGAAGAGGCCGGCCAGGACCGGGCCGTTGACGGCCTCCGTCCCCATCCCCCCGCGGTGGTAGGGCATGACGGGATCGATGACCGGCCGCACCCGATCCACGCGATCGAACTCGAGCCGCGCGCGAGCTGCCGCATCGGCGGCGAGGCGTTGCACCCTGCCACGGCGCCTTGAGCGCCTCGAGCGTCGCGTAGGCTTCGAGAAGGGCTTCGGAACGGCTATTCCTTCCTCGTCCCTCGAAGGTGTAGTGCATGTCGGCCTGACCGTTCTTGATCCAGACCGCGGTGCCCTCGATCCTGTTTCCCTTGACCGTCCCCTTCCACTTCATCGTCCCTTCCTTCGGGCTCGTCGCCGTGGCCTCGAACCGCGTGGCCCCGTCTCCTGACCGTGGATTTGTATAGGAGTTTCGGCGAATCCATAGACGTCGCACGCCGTGGACCGGAACTTTCCGTCGCCTGAAGCACCAACTGGTCCGGTCGCCTTCGTTTTCCTTCTCTCCGTCATGGTCCCCGCGAACGTCGCGCCGTCGAGCGGCTGTTTTTCAGGCGCGGGCGGCCCGGCAGGATCGGGAGCGCCGCCGCGAGAGAAACCAGGATTCCACCGGTGGCTTTGAACATGGTTCCCTCCTCAGGCCGACGATTCTACAAGGGCGCTGTCTCATTCGAAATTATCAGAACCCAGACGTCTCCTCCTCGGGGGCGGAACCTGTCGAAGAGGACAGAAGCGCCCGTTCAGGGGATGAGACCGGGTAGTCGATCGGAGTCGGGTCGTCGAACTCGAAGATCTTTTCGGGCGCGCCTCCCGCCAGCGGCGACACCAGAGCGTCTTAGTGCTCGAGACGTCCATGATCTGGTCGGTCGGGCGAAAACGACATCATGCGCGCCGCCGACGACTCCGGCAGATCTTCCGGGTCTCCGCCCGCGACGGGAACCTTCATCGTGCGCGCGGCCGCCCGGACGGACACCGGAAGACGACGCCGGCGCCATCGGCCGTCCACCGGAGAAAGTGCCCCATGACTCCGACCTGCGTCAGCGGCCGGGCCTCGCTGCCGTCAGCGTTCATCACCCAGACCTCGAGCCTCCTCCCCTCGTCCGACATGTAGGCGATGTGCCGGCCGTCGGGCGAGAAGGCCGGGTTGACCGCTGATCGCAGGCCGCGTGTCAGGGCCCGGGGGACGCCGCCGTCGGCAGCGACCACCCAGACACCCACGCCCCCGTCCGCGACGAGAAGAAGCGATCTGACGGCCGTCGGGCGAGAACTCGGGCTGGAAGTCCCGCCGCCGCCGTGCGTCAACTGGCGAAGCCGGCCGTCCGCGACGGAGAAGAGCCAGATATTCATTTCGCCGGACCGGTCGGAGTCGAAGGCGATCCGGCCTCCTCTTCGCCCAGGCGCCCCGGCTGTCCTCGCGCGTCGTTGCGATGACTTTTCCGGAGGCCCTTCCGGCCGTCCGGTCTGCGGCGAAACCTGGCAGGCGCCAGATGTCGGCGTTCTGGCGAAGGATGGAGAATGCCGACCGCCGGCCGTCGGGCCGGATCACCCGGCCGATGTCCTGTCCGCGCCGGTCGTGAGCTGCTGAAGGAGGTAGGCCGTGGCTGGCAGCCTCCGCCACTGAGGATCCGCCAGATGTTCAGGCCCCCGCTCCGGTAGGGAGGGAGAAGTAAGAAGCCGGACGCGGACCAGGTCGGACAGAGGTCCTGGAAATGGTCGTTGGTCACCACGTCAGGCTCTTCGAGTCGAGGTCCACGACGCGAACGTCGAACTCTCGTCCCTCGATGTTCTGGAACGACGAGATCCGGCTCCCATCGAGGCGGAGCCAGCGCGGGCGGGCGTGGACGACGGCCCGAGGTGTCGAGGTGGCCTGCTGCGGATTGCGTCCGCGCGCATCCGTGATCCAGATCCGCCGCGGGCCGGCCCAGGAGGCGTCGAAGGCGATCCGCTCCCCGTCGGGAGAATGGTGGCGGCTGGCGGTGGCGTTCTCACGAAGCGGAATTCCTCCTCCCGTCGCGGGGTCGAGGCGCCAGATGTCGCGCTTTCGTAAGCCCCGAAGCCGTCCATGGGCTCGAGCCTCCGCCGTGATTCCTGCGCCTGACGACAACGAGCGAGCCGTCCAGCGCCCAGTCCGGCTGAATGTCGTCCCCGGGTCCCCCTTCGTCAAAGGGCTTTCCTCGCCGCTGCCGAGGTCCTTCACAGGGCCTCGGACTCTCGCCGACCTCCCGGCAGAACGCCAGCCAGCGCCCGCCGTCCGGCGCCCACGCGGAAACTCCTCGATCGCCTCCGCGAACGTGACCTGAAGACGAGGCTGCGAAAGGGATGAGGGCGGCTCTTCCGTCCGCCAGCGCGCGAGACCGGGGTTGCTCGACCGGCCTCGCGCGCGGCCAGCGCCGTCTCGATCTCGAGTCCGGCATCGCCCGCGTCGCGAGACGACGGGACATCGTCTTTCTCCAGGCAGCGCTGAGCAGGCTGCGCGAATGCGGGTTCCGGCGTCGCGCAGGGCAGACGCCCATTCGGGCTCGAGAAGGAGGATCGCGGCGATCGCGTCGGAGGGCGTGTCCGCCTCGAAGGCGCCGGCCGAGCCCAGCGTGTCCCAGAGAACGCAGCCGAAGGACCAGATGTCGGTGCGTTTGTCCATGGGTCTTCCGCGGGCCTGCTCCGGGCTCATGTAGCCGGGTGCCCAGGACGGTTCCCTTCCTCGTCAGATTGGCGGGCCGACTCGTCGGAAGAGCCGTGGAGTCGATCGTCGCCGTGGGCGGCTGCCTGAGGCCGAGACCGAAGTCGAGGACCTTGACCACCTCCGGCGTGACCTTGATGTTGCCGGCTTCAGGTCGCGGTGAACGATTCCGCTCGTGCGCCGCCTCCAGCGCTCCGGCGACTTCCGGCAGACGCGCAGAGCCTGCATCGAGCGGAAGGGGCCGGTCGGCCAGGCCTCGGCGAGCGCTCTCGCTTCGACGAGCTCCAGGACGAGGAAATGCACGCCGCTCGCCTCTTCGATCCCGTGGATTCTCGCGATCGAGGGGTGGTCCAGGGCCGCCAGCAGCCTGGCGCTCGTCGCGCTCGAACCGGGCGAAATGCTCGGCCATCCGCGCCAGCGAGTCGGGCAGGACCTTGAGCGCGACCTCCGTTCGAGCCGGCGGTCCCGCGCCCTCAGACCTCCCATTCCTCCAGCGCCGAGCGGCGCGAGAATCTCGTGGCCGAACGCCGCGTGCCGGCCGAGAGAGACATTTGACCCCGGATCTTATCTCCGCGCGGTCCGGCCGACCCGCGTGCCCTCCGCCGCGTATCGTAATCAGCTTTAAGCCAGCGATCGACGTCCGCATCCGGCATCACCGTCTCCGCGCACGGCGATCATGCACGACGTACCGGTGTGCGGACGACGGCGCTATGCGCAAGCGCAGCTGGAAGGTCAGCCGGTGCGTTCCGGCCGACACGCGAAGCATCCGGGGAAACCGTCGAAGTCGTCCGCGGTGCCGACGAGCCTGCCGTCCACGTAAACACGCGCCTCGTCCGGTTCGACGTCCGTCTTGATCCATACGAGCCGTAACGAGCGGAATGGTAGACGGACGGTAATACGTCGAATCGACAGGACCGGGCCTGCGCGGAAGCCGCGGAAACAAACGAGCGCCGCGGCCGAGCGGAAGGGGGAATTCGCGGTCTCATCTGTTTACCTCCTCATCTCTTCGGAATTGCAATCCCAATGCCGCGGTTTGAATGCACGGATAAACTGCTTGATCGTGAATGTCTTGGAGCGGCGGGTGAGAATCGTCCTCATCGAGACCCTCCTGGGCCTCGGAGGGCTGGCGCTCGGCTCTGCCACATTTCCGCACAGGAGCCCGCGCGGCCGGGCAGCTTCCGCGAGGAAGCGCGCGTCAGCGGGTCAGTCGGGTACGCGTACGTCACCGACCGCTACGGCGATCCGATCCCGGATCTGACCGCGACGGATTTCCGGTGCGCGTGGACGGCAAGCCGGTCCACGGCTCGAGTCCGCCGAATGGGTGCCGGCCGACATCCCCCGAGATCCCGATCGAGGCGACCCTCGCTGCGGCGCCGCGGGCCAGCCGATTTCTCTCGCGCCCCCGGGGCGGCTCATCATCTCTCTTCTTCCAGACGGGCTTCATCCCTTCGCGCCTGAGCGCCCGTGCGCATGTCGCTCCAGGCCCGCCGGTTCCTCGAGACGCTGCTGCCGACAGATCGAGTGGCCGTCATTTCCACGACTCGCACCTGCTGCGGCAGGATTTACGCCGACCACCAGAAGATCCAGGACGCGCTCTGATCGATCCGCACCGGGAGACCAGGCCCTGATCGGCGACGACGCCTACCTCCTTTGATCTCCCGGCACTCCTGATCTGCGACGCCGCGAAGGACGCCGCGACGCCTGGGCGACTGCCTCTGTTCGTCCGCGCGGGCGCGCTCGCCCCGATCCCCCGGCGGCAAGACGATGCTCTTCTTCGGCTGGGGCTGGGCACCGTCGGCGGCGGTCTGGGCCCGAACCTGACCGAGCGCCAGCGACTTCCCGCGGCAACGCTCTCCGGAGCGCATGCGCGCACGAACATCTTCACGCCTGACGTCACCGACGCCGACTACCACGCCCGAGGCGCACCTCAGGTACCACGTCGGAGCCGGCGCGGCACACTGCCAGAAGACCCACGTCTTCCCGAGCCTCGCCATGACCGTCGTGCGCCGCGCGATTCCCGCCGCTACGTCCCCAGGCTTCGTGGTAAGCCCAAGCCCTGGCGGCGAGCGCGCCATCGAGTCAGGCTCGCCGGGCCGCAAAGGGCGAGGTCAACGCGGCAGTACCGACGACCGAGGTCGAAGTCGAAAGTCGAAGGTTATTACGACGAGGTCTGTGCTTCGACACTCGCCGAGGCGTTCTGGTCAGTTCGGAATGGGCACCGCACGGGTAGCCGACTCTATCCGGAGAGGTAAATCTTCCTTAAACCTGACGATCACGTGCCCGGGGGCAGGCTGGTCTTAGAGCGTAGCTGACCGAGCAGGCATAGCTCCTGCCGTTGGTGAGCCGGGTACCGTGACCGGCGACTCGGTACGCGTACCACGCCGGTGAACATTACCCGGGCTGCAAGTCGCCGTGTAGCCGATGGGGGACGCCACTGGCAAGGGCGGTAAGAGACGCCCTCCGTTACCCACCTGACAAAGCCGACGGTCGCGGGAATTTGAGTGCGGGGTTCTGTTCAGAAGACTGTATGCAATCCCGGTGACCGAGCGCCGGCGAATCGCGGGGTCGAGAATCGGCGATACTGTCCACAGGGGTGCTCTGTTTCGGCCAGGAAGAATCCGGCATCCAGGTCCAGGTTCCGTTGCCGTTGTTGGGCCACAAGCAGAGGTAAGGCTTTCGTCCCAGCCATTGGTGTCGCAGACGCAGAAATCACCCCATCCGTCGCCGTTGAAATCACCTGGCGGATGCTCGCGCAGAACGGCCCGGTGGTACGCGAGGTCGAAATGCATCGGGTTGCGATCTCGTCGGCGAACGATCACGTTGCCTGCAAGCCAAACCCACCTCGCGACGCCGACCGCCTGTGACACCACGGGCTGAGATCCAGTTGTCCGTCACGGTTGATAATCGGCGTGGCGCGATATCGATCACGGAGGCTGAGGCCTGGCAGCGCAGTAGGCGCTGGGTGAAATCACCGGCGCCGTCGTTGGGCGCTAAGACACCTCTCCGTCACCAGTTCGAGCACCAAATCCGGATAGCCGTCTCCATCAGATCAACCAGCAGGGACGAGAGGTAGGTATTTCCGATTGGGTCGTGCAACGTCTGCCGGTCGTCGCCTTTCAAAATCCCATCGCCCTTTGAGCAGAATGGGAGGCAGATTGCCGACAAAAATATCGAGATTACGCGTACTCCGTGATATCGCCAGCACCAAGCGGGTGGGAAAATCGAGAACCTGCGGGAACGGACCGATCAGCCACTTGCCCGTCAGCGTTGGAGATGAAGCAAGGACATTGGTCTCGCCGTTGAAGGTGACGCATCTTAGCCGTGGGCCGCGATGGAAAATATCGCCGTCGTGATTGAAGTCCCCGACGTCAATGGCTCGCGAGATTGATGTCCGCTGACAATGCGCCCGAGCCGAACAGCTGTGATGTCGATAACAGGAAGCCATCGGGTTGCGACACGCGGAACCTTACGATGCCCGGATCCGGTGGAAAGGACGCATGACACGCCAGAACATCAGGACGCCCGTTCCCCTGCAAGTCTATCGGGAGCGCGAGGCCGGGGAGGCGGGGAGGCCGGGCGCCAGGAAGGTGAATCGTCGGTCGAAACAGTGCCGGACCTTGCGACGCAGGTAACAGAGGTGTCGGCGTGCGCGACGCCACGATGTGACTCAGGCTCACGGCAAAGACCGTCGCCGCCCGGCAAAGCCGGCGCCTGCTATGGATGCAATCAGAAAGTGCTTGCCTGACAACCCCGAACCGCAAACAGAGCGCCTGATCCGCACCAAATTGAGAATCGCGAAAGGACTGAAGAGTTTATCGCGCCCGATCGCTCAGACAGAGGCGGGGGTTCAGGGTCTGACGCCCATCCGCGCGTCGACTCAGCGCGGTAAGCACTCGGGGGCCGCAAGGGCGAGGTCTCGGTAGTACTGACGACTGAGCCGATTTTGGTTTTAGATTTTGGATTTTTGGATTACGACTATTACTCGGCTGACACGATTTTGGATTCTAGATTTTGGATTTTGGATTACGGATGGACGGTTCCCGGCTGGACTTCAGTGTCTTGATTGATGCGACGGTCATCGCCACTGTCAGCTTCGTTCATGGCCGGTAAAGAAGGGGCCCGCATAGCTGCGCGCGTGGACCTGCAGCAGGCTCGCGGTCTCGCAGGACTTGAGCGACCCCAGCATAGAGAGACAACGGGGCGGTGATCTCGGCGGGGATCAGCCGTTCGAAGGCGGAGCCTCGATTCCTTCAGTGACCCAGGATCCGTCACTTCGGTGCCGGACGTCCAGGCGCGCATCCGCTCGGCGATGGATACCTGGGAAGCCGGAGGGCGAGAGCTCGGCGCGGTAGGCCCCGAAGCGGGGGCCGGTCTCGACGGCCGCAGGCAGCGCGGGGCTCTCGATGCTGCGGTCGAGGCCGGACGGCAGGATCGCTGAGGAAGCGCCGCCGAGAGCGAAAAGGTCGAAGCGGCGTCACGGCGACCCGGTCGTCGAGCCCGGTGCGCGCGCGAGAACAGGGGTGGCCGGTGCGCCCGGATGCCCGCGAGCTTCACCAGCGGCTGGCGGCAGCCGCTGGGTTCCGAGGAGAACGCGGTCCGTCGTGCCGAAGGAGTCCGAGATCTCACGCCGTCGAGCGCGATCCCGAATCTCCGCGCTTCGGCGGCAAACGCCGCTGGCGCGCGCCGTTCCCGCCCAGCGACGATCCACTCGCGCCGCCATCGCCAGGCTCGATCGCGGGTCCAGCCTCCGTGCCGCCTTCCGCCCAGCTGGCCGCCGCGGGGAGAGCGGTCTCAGACGCGCGGAGGCGAGTGAAACCTCGCGCGCTCGCTCATCAGTGTCCGGCGCGTGGCACTCCAGATGCTGCCGGCCCGGTTTCTCCAGCGCCGAGAGCAGATGAAGCCAGCACGTCCACGGGAGAGACCGCGCCACGCGGCCGCGATCGCGCCGCTGGGGTGCGGTCCGGCGGCGGCGTTACCAGGGAACGCCGCGAGCGTGCGCGGTCCAGCACCCGGCCGAGCGGCTATCCGACCCCTCGACGCCGAGCGCCCAGGAGTTTCCGCAATAACCGGGCCTGAGCGATAGCTTCTCCGGAAGACACGCGCAGGACAACTGCTCTCGAAGGCGCGAGATAGGGGGTGCGGTCGGACCCAGCCGGCGGCGCGCGGGCTCCGGCGCGGCGCCCGGCGGCGGCGCAGCACCGGGACTCGTCGGGACGCGCGGCGCGGGGGCAATCCGACCGGCAACGCCGCGCGCCGCAGGCTTCGCGCCTTCCCTGTCAGCCTGAAAGTGAGAGCGACGCGGCCGTCAGGCGCTGGCGCCGGTGAAAACGCGCCGCCGGTGACGCGCGTCAGGTCCGCGCCTGCGCCCGTCCCCGTCGCATCGAGCGTGACGAGATTCCAGATTCCCGAGGCATCCGTCGCGACGAAGAGACGCGAGCCGTCGGAGCTCCAGGCCGGCGGACCGGACCGCAGAACCTAGAGTCGTGATCTCGCGGGCGCCGCCCTCCGGCGACGAGGACGACGCGCCACCGTCCGGCGCGGTGCAGCAGCTGCCGCGATCGTCTGCCCGTCGGGCGAAACGCGGGGATGCGTCCAGACGAGCCACGCGGTCGCCGGGCGGCGCTGCGTCCGCAAGCGGAGCGATTGCCCCGTCGCCAGATCGACGCGGACGAGCTCCGTCCTGCCGATACCGGCTTCGCACGCCGGCCGCCCACGTCCCGTCGGGCGCGGATCCGCGCTCGAGACATCGGCGCCGCGCGTCACGCGGGTGACGCGCCCGGTCTCGACTTCCCACAGAAGAGGTCCCAGCGCAGCACGCCGGAGGCGTCGGGCGCGCGGCGCGGAGAAGAGGATCCGGCGCCCGTCGGGCATCCAGCGCGGGTTGCGCGCGGAGTACCCGCCGATCCGCGGCAGCCGCCATTTCGGCGCGCGCGGGCGGGCTTCGACCTCCTTGTCCGGGACCTCGTTCTCGTCCTGACGAGCTCTTGCTCGCGCGCGCGCGGCGCCGCGCGACGGCCTTCTTCTCCTCGGCGTTTCCTCGACGGCTCCAGACCGCGAGGAAGCTCTCGCCGCGCTCTTCGGATCCCGCCGCGCGAGAAGCTTCGATCCGTCCGGGCTGACCTGCGGCGAAACCGTGCCGCCCTCCAGGCGCTGCCAGAGCTCCCCTTCCGCGAGGCCGGCGCGCGCGAAGGCTCTTCTCCACGTCGACGGCGCTTGCCGTCACCTCGGCGCGGAACCGGTCGTAGAGGTCCGCGGGCGATCGCCCGAAGATCGCGCGGAAACGCCGTCTGAAATCTCCCCGCGGCGCGACGCCATCCGCTTCCAGCAGCTTCTGCAGGAGCTCCTTGCCTTCCCGCTCCTCGAGCCACTCGAGGGTACGCCGAGCCCGCGAGATAGGCCATCGAGCCGCCGAGCCAGCCGGACGTGGAAGAGAGCGCGCCGTAGGGGGAAGCTTCCCTCGATCGCGAACTGCCGCAGCACCATCGCGCGGTAGCTCGAGCCTGGCCGCCCCGAGCCCGTGAGCGCCCCCTCGACGACCGTGGCGTATCCCTCGGCGAGCCAGCGCGGGCGAGTTCAAGAGCGACGGGCCCGACTCGGAAGCGGGAGCAGCCGCTCGAGAAAGCCGGGCCGGTTGCGCGGGCGCGTCAGGTGGACGATGTGCGCCATCTCGTGCGTCGTCACGAGATCCATCCACTCGTCGTAGTCGCCGAGACCCGACTCGGCTTCCGGCGGCGAGGTCCAGAGCACGATCACCGGCCGGTCGAGGAACGGATAGGCGATCCCGTTCGCCTCCGCCAGCGGGGTCCTGCACCAGGACGTCGATCTTGCCGCGCCGGGCGATAGCCGACGAACTCCGTCACGCGCTCGTGGATCCCTCGATCGCCGCGGCCGTCCGCGCCGCCCACGCCTCGAACGGCGCCGGGAAGTGGACCCGGAAATGCGCGGTCTCGATCGTGCGCCACGGCGCGGAAGCCGGCTGCGCCGAGGGGCGCTCGCCGCCGAGGAGAGACCCGAAGACGCACCGCAACAAAGAATCGCCGCATCGCAGCGTCAGAGGCTACAGAATGGACGTCTCACGACGGCGAAAAAGGAGGCACCATGAAACGCTTACTTCCGGCGGGGCTCTGCATTTGACCGCTCCTCTCGCGGCTCCGGTCCTCTGCCGCGGACTCGGGCGCGAAGGCGCTCGACCAACGCCTTCGTCAAGGGCGTCAGGCTGCGAGACATCGAGGTCGCGTCGTCGCGCTCTACGCCACCGACGCGACGCTCTACCCGCCCGGGGAGATGGTCGCGAAGGGCCGCGACGCGATCCGCGCCGTCTGGGGAGGGTTCCTTTCCGCCAACAAGGTGACGGAGTGCAAGCCTCTCGAGACGGGCTACCGGACTGTCGGCGATACCTCGATCGGCTGGGGACGCTTCTCGATGACGTTCCAGCCGAAGGCGGGCGGCGCGCCCGCGACGCTCGAAGGCCGCTTTTCCGACGTGGCGGTGAAGAAGGCCGGGAAGCGGCTCTACATCCTGACCACGCCTCGGCGCGCTGCCGCCTCGCCGGAAGTAGCCGATGCGCATGACCCGACGTCTCTCCGCTTCGCGCTCGTCCTGTGCCTGCTCGCGCCGCGGACCGCTGCGGCGGAGCGGCTCGCGCCGAACGCGCAGGTCCCGGCGATCCTCAAGGAGCGCGTCGAGTCCAAGCGGAGCGCCGGCATCGTCGTCGGGATCCTGGACGAGGGCGGCCGCCGCGTCATCGCGTACGGGAACGCCGGGCTCGACGGACAGGCCGCCTCGTGACGGGAAAGCGCCTTCGAGATCGGGTCTCGTCGGGCTCACCTCCGCGCTCCTGGCCGACATGGTCCGGCGCGAGAAGTGAAGCCTGAGGATCCGGCCTGGAAATACCTTCCGGCCTCCGCGCGCCTTAGTAATACGTAACTGAACGAAGCATAC
>ERZ1370068.3271-contig-2388_pt1 | contig 58570 bp, 94 predicted proteins | sample MGYA00561227_ERZ1370068 | MGnify/ENA primary metagenome ERZ1370068 (study PRJEB38410, sample SAMEA6850437) | metagenome | study: Metagenomic assessment of the ecological functions of the soil: analysis of the soil microbiota associated with the... | reverse complement strand
AGTTACGTGGTTGCTTGGGCATTTGTCGGTTGCCGCACCACTGTTGCTCGCCGTATTCGTTCCTAATGCAGCAGCCGTGATAGTCGACGGGTTGAACTCCGATCCAGTCCACTGTAATTCGTGAATCCGAATGTCCGCAGTATAAAGCCTGCACATTGAACCGACTGTCACCGGGGTCTTACTCGCTCCTGCAGCAAAAATAGCTCCTCTGCATAGAAGATCGATTGATCTTAATTTAATTGAAACCTGTAAGCGTACCCAACCGCCAACGCATACACGTTCCCTTGAGTCGGTCAGCCGGGAACCGACGACCGCGGTCGTATCGTTCCAGCCCACGACGACGACATTCAGATTTCCGGTTGTCTGCGCACTCGCGAAGGTTACCGGACACCAGCGCACCAGGAGGCCAAAGTGTGCTCATGGGCACGCGCTGGACAGCGGCCATCGGACGGGCTTTGCGGTGGACTGATTCGTTGTGGCGGTCCATTACGTTCGAAATAGCCGCTGGTGGATTGCCGTTGACGTGCATGGCTTGCTCGCACCCGCGGCTATAGCTGGCACCAGATAACAGACCCGTATCCGAAAATGTCGTGGAAGAAGACGTTCCGACCTGCGCAAAGCTGGAACATCCGGGGCCCTGACATCGTTCGAGCGAGATAATCCGGTCACCCCCACATTATCCGTACGAGGCAAACCAGGTAAGACTCGATCCCGCCCGATTCCGTCGCTGCCGCGGTGAAGATTCCGCCGGACTCTGCTCATGCGCTGAAACCCACAGGCCGCCCGACGCGTGCTTGAACGCCACCCAGGCAATTCGTAACCGCCAGGCTCGCACGCTCAGGGACGGCGCGCTGGCGCCGTAACTCCCCGCCAGCCGTCACCAACGCCCGGTTCCTCCACAATATCTCCGTCTGGAGTACGTGATCGTTCGATTGGTGAACCCCGTGTCCTGGCCACTCTCGTGGATGGTGGACGACGAGATTGGCCCCAACAATGAGGTCGCGTTGGCGTCTGTCGTGGTAGCCGCGCCGCTGCTGCTGGCCGCACTGCTCCCATCGCCGCAGCCAGGACATCGACTGCCGGTTCGACTGCCCGGCTCCAGTCCACTGTGCCCAGTAATCCGAATGTCCGCATATAAAAAGCCTGCCACGGTGAACCGACAGCCACTTCGTGATATTGGCGGTGGCGCCCGCATGCAGCCAAAATGCCTCCTGCATAGTAGATCGATTGGACTTAGTTTACCCGGCAGCCTGTGTTGGCCTCCAACAGCCGACGCGGTACACGTTCCCCTTCGAGTCCGTCACCGAACTTCATCGAGCCGCAGTCGTATCGTTCCATCCCACGACGACCACGCCGGAGATCTCTGCCACCTCAGCACCGTGCATGTTACCGAGACAGCTGATCGAGGACTCCAGCGAGTGGCATAGCCCCCCTTGCACAAAAAGCCGATGGCCGCGAGGGCGCCTCCAGCCAATGCATGAAGTGTGAGAACCAGCATTGCCGCCACAAGAAATACTAGGTCGAAATTTTCCCTGAGCAGTCGGAGTGGGGCAAGAGATAATTCCAAATTGATCTCATGGAGCCAGTAGATTGACTCATGTACCTCTCCCTCTCTTCACTCTCTCGAAGACTAACCATATACAGCATATTCCGTCAGAGTCACTTATCATGGACTTCTTCTGTGCTCCAAGAACGCGCAAGAAGACTATCTACTCACCGCAGCAATACTCCCGCAATGTAGAAGTTAAAGTTCTGAATTCCGTCACTTGAGACATTGCAGAAGAAATTTGGCGCAGACATAGAGCTTCGATTGATTACCAACTATTGCTTCGCCGCCTTTAATACCACGAATCTGCGATGGGGTCAACAATACCCCTCATTTGAGGGGGGCGAAGGTCGGACTGGATTCCTAGAACTCAAGAGACAGACTGAAAAGCCGACAGGCTGTACAATCTCTGACACTGGAAAGGAACTACCTCCGGCCCGGTTTCGCCGCGTGGAACATGGTTAGTAGGTTAGCTCGAAGCCGTCGTAGTGTGTCCGCCAATCGGTTGGGAGGGCAGTCCCGCATCGGCATGCGTGATGACTCTGTCTCTTGTTGATGCTTTGATTAAGGATACATCTCTTCGACGAGCCCTTCCAGCAGATAATACCCTCGTCCATAATAATATATTCGTTCTCATTCCTACACTGGCTCAGCAGATGGATGCGACAGTCCTTTACCTCTAATGTGCGTGATACTTCATCACGTGACATCGATAGGATGGACCTGCACCATCCCTCGACGATGGGTCTGGGCGCGGGGTCTGGCTATTCACCCGCTGAGCACTTTAAGGCTGGCACAAGGCAATGTAATGACTCTGGCAGCTGGGGCTATCTCTCGCCCACACTGCAAAACCATCACGCCTTTGCCAATGGGCGAATATGAATATCGGTAGCTTCAGCTGTTCAGAGGAGTGTTAATGCATGGATTACGACGCCAGCGATATCCTCTGGCTGAAGAAGAAGTGAGTGCGCGTCATAGGCTTTTTCTCAAGGCGGTGAATAGTCTCTTGCATTGGACTAGCGGTTCGAACCTGCGAAGATGCTCCAGGACACGGACTCCGTCAGGGGTTGACCTCATCACGCAAGCTGTCTGCCCACAGCCTTCAATGCATGCTTGGTGGCAGCATGTTGGCCGACGTTTGCTCTCGCATACTCCCGTATCACTGAATTGATGCAAGACCACTTGTCCTCGACGAGACTCTTACTCGAGGAGCAGTTTCTGTGTCAGTAGGATAGGGTGCTCGAAGCGTTAACTCTTATACTGCCGGTCCAAATCATCGACCGTCGTCAGAAGAATTCATATCCCCAAGCACAATAGCACCAGCAGCGTGCACTAAAACATCGATGTGCTCTACCTCTTGTTCTAGCCGCTGAATCAAACAGGAGAGATCTTGCTCGAAGAAGGTCCCACCTGATACGACGGTCACTTTAGAGAACCATCTGTGGCTGTCCGAGCCGGTTTCCAGCAGTCGCTCTTTATCCCGACCCAGAAGAGCACAGCGCTGTTCCTTCCCTGGCAAGTCTAAGTGCGATAGCTCAGCTGATCCGCTGCCTGGCCCTGATGCTTTGTTGCCATTTGAGTTTGTTAGCGATCCCACAGGGAGTGCCCTCCAGAAAACAGTAGTCAGACGAGAGCCAACCGGCCGATACTCTCCCTCCTAACTCATCAGGTCGGTCGCCGGCTTTGCTCCGCCAATAACCCGTGACTGAGAAGCTTCTCGGCTACTTCATGGATAACGCGAAAAGGGAAGTATTTGCCCTCTCGGCAATGTCCAGGAGAGAGTACTGTCCATCAGAACAGACTCAGAACCCATAGAGTCGCGAGCTCATTCAACGGTTGATCGATCTCTCCTCCTACTCGTCCTATAAAGACCTCTTTTACTCCAAGTCTCACTTCACATTTCTGGTTGAGGTTCAGGTACCGCCTGTTGCTTTCGAGCATGCGGACAACCTCAAGATAGATCGATATGAGTCTGCCAACGCATCTGCCGACACGAACTCCAGGTTGTCGCGCTGATGTATGGTACTGTGGTGTAGGACCCATGAGGAGTCCTTGTCAACGACCCGACTGGCAGATTGAACCCTGGCGAACAAGGGTATTGTCGTTCATCATACCCATATGGGCGAGAAACTCGCTAATCTGATACGGCCTCGGAGTGCTTCACAGAACATATTGGACCACATACGATCGATCTCTGCATCTCCCCGACGGCTCTTTTTGTAATGAGAATTGTCCGGAATCGCCAACGCCAGTCACAGCCAAACCATGCTTGATCCGCGAAGCCGCTTCCTCGTTCTTTCGAGAGCCGGGCGATCGATCGCAATTGCCCCGGGGATGAAAAGGAAAACGATACGAGTACCGCAACGACAGGCCTCTTCAGCATCTCGGCGAGACGAGGACGTCGAGCGCGATTCCCAGAAAGATTGTCATTGCAGAGTGATGGATGACAGCAATGGCAGGATAACAAGCACTTCCTCATCGACTCTCCCTGAATTCGGTACTCTCCATATGTCAGGTGACCATCCTCAAGACTTGAATCGATGACAACTTCGTATTCTCCCTCTTCAAGAGCCATCCAGTTGTTTCTGACTGAGACAAAACCCCCAGTTCTCCTTGTAATAGGACGTGCGATCGAGGAATCCATTCGGGATGGTCTGGCAACGCGAATACAGATGCTGCTTTTAGTTCTTCAAGGGGCATTTTGCGACGAACCGGCACACTATATATGCATGACATGCAGATTGTGTTGCTTAAAGTCGATGACCTTCTTCTCACTCGGGTCCCTTCAGCATAGCATCCCGGATGTTCCATTCTTTCAGGAATCGTCCAATCGAACACTTCGCGTGCCACTCAGGTACCTCCTGAATCGCGATCGGAATAGTTTCTTGAATCCGCCGCACAGTCTGGCGATATCCATTCCCCGCGATGCTCCGGCAGATTGGGTACAACTCCTGCAATCATGCGATACAGGTCCTCGCCGATCCCACGGAACTCCTCTGATTAAGGCCTGAGTATCGTATTCATGTGGAAAACCGTGACCAGGCTAAGGACAAGGATTTACAAGCCAACAAAGTCTGACCTCAAGATTGGGGTACGCTTGGTCCTTTTGCGACATAGTTCTCTACCTTGCGTCTAGCCAGTTGATGCTCCAATCTTGGATCATTCCATCGTACGCCCTTGAAGCAGCCGGGCTCATAGAATTCTGAACATCTGGTAAAGATCTCAGTATCGTCTTCCATGTGCTGGAACCCGTGGGCAAAGAGTTTTGGAATGGTGAGCATTCTATGATTATCTGGCGGTCAGCTCGATCGCAAACCACTTTAGGAATGTGGGCGAAGCTTTCCGAAGATCAACGATCACATCAGAGAGATCCCTTTAGTGCAGCGGACCAGCTTTACCTCGGCGTGCGGAGGGATCTGGTGGTGAAGCCTCTCAACGTCCCTTTCAGCTTATTGAAGGACACATTGCACTGGGCGAGATGGGGATCGAGACCTTTGACGGCGAAACTCCCGCGCGCACCACGAGCTGAGCGAAGAAGCCTCGTTCATCTTCATGCTTCTCGACCTCGATCACGTATGCCCCTGGAGAGGAGTTTCGGCAAAGATCATGGCTGGAACTCACGCTTAGGAAGTAGACGTCGAACTTCTGGAATCGGAACGACAAACTGTCCTCCCATTCACGAATATCAGCCGACCTGATCCATGATTTCGTCCTTAAAATTCCATGGCAAGATCAACACGTAGTCCGGCTTTTGTTTCTCTGATCTTTCAGGCGGGAAAATCGGGATGATGCGTCCCAGGCAGAAACTTGCCCTGCTTATACGTCGATTGCGGATGCGACGGTATAGTCAATAAAATCATTGCGCACGCCGCAATAGTTCAGCAACGTATTGCCTTTCCTGGCGCCCCATACCCGACGATCGTTTTCACCCTTCCGCTTGATTTCAATCAGGAATTCGAGCAGACTTGCGCTTTGTCTCTTTAGCCTTCTCGCAAATGTGGCGTAGGTGTCAAGGCGTTCAACGCCCGCGCGCTTTTTCTCTCTCGCACAGCTGCGCGGTATCGTTCCGTCACGCTATGGGCCTTATCCTCTGCGTGATGCCCGATGGATACGGAGTGATCCCCGTGCGTTGGGACTTCTTCCACATCAAACAAGGTCAACCTGTGAGCCGCAAAGATTCGCTCAGCACTCATCAGTGAAAAGTAAGAAGAAATGCTCGTGATAAATGGTGTCGAACTGGTTTTCCCTCCATCAGTTTCATCAAATGCGGGAACTCAATTGTGACAACCCGTGTGGCGCAAGCAGCACCTTAATCCCCGCCACAAAGTCGTTGATGTCGGGAACTTGAGCCAGGACATTGTTCCCGAGCACACGGATCCGCGTTCCCGCGCTCGGCAACCAACTCGCTTGCTGTCTGCCTCCCGAAGAACTTGACAAGCGGTGGGAACGTTCTTTTCCTCGCTGCCTCAGCAGACATTGGCTGCCGGTTCAATTCCTAAGACCGGAATCCTCTCGACTACAAAATGCTGCAACAAAGTAGCCGTCGTTGCTAGCCGAGTTCGACGACAAAACTCTCTCGCCGTCAGCTCGAGCCGCTCCGACGATCATCTCCGTATATCTCTTCGCATGCTGCACCCAACTGTCTGCATAGGAGGAAAAATAGGCATAGTTCCGTAAAGATGTCGGCGGGACTGACATACTCATGCAGCTGAACCAGAAAGCACTGCTCACAGTACAAACACGCTGTAGTGGATAGAAGGGGCTCCATTTGATTCAGCTTGTACTTCGCTTGACATAGCTTTGCAAAGGGGATGCATCCCAAGATCCACAAGAAGTTCTTCGCAACGGCGCTCTACAGGAACAAACAGGTCTTGGTTTCCATGCTGCCGGGATCCTTCCACTTCAGCTACCAATGCTCCCTACTTTCTCCAACCTTACTGTCGATCCTGGTGTCAGTGAACACGCATCGGTTTTGTTCATCAGACCAGGAACTATCGTCAAGGTTATCAGTAAAGCACGCCTGCTCTCGCGGAACTTGTTAATGACGTTGAGGCGCATATACTGAGATTCACGATAGGCCTGGTCGCTTGAAACGCGCTTGTTCAAGACCTTCCCTCAATCTCGCAGTGATCTGTGAGACTTCAGGTCGGAGAGCGAAGTTGAAACTCTGGGGCAAGCTGCCGGAATAAGTCATAGCTTACTCGATAGAACGTTTGTCCGGCGGTGCATTTTCGTTGATGGATACTTCGACGCCGGGAATGGCTTGAGCCACTGCTTCGGCCAGGTCCTTTACCTGACAATTCCATTCATTGCTTCCCACATTCACGGACTAATCCATTTCCACCTTGATCCGCCCTTCCTTGTGATCCCCATTCAATCGCTGTGCCATGTCCTTTATATTAATGAGAGGCCTCCACGGCGTTCCATCGCTCATGACAATGATCTTTTTCTGAGTAAACGCCCCGGCGACGAAATCATTCAGGACTAGGTCAAGCCTCAGCCGATCGCTCATTCCGCACGCCGTTGCCAAACCTGAGGCAGGTCACTGTGAATCGATCGTCCGCCATCGGTATCAACTCCTTCTCGGCCATTACTTTCGACCGAGCATAGGCGGTTAACGGATCCAGCCTTCGACGATTCTTGCTTTGCCCTTCTTCGGCACAGCCATAGACACTGCAGCTTGACGCAAAGACATATGATCGCACACCGGCACTCGCCTTTGCCGCTGCGTGCAAGCTCCACAGCGGCTTTATAGTTGATCGCGAAGCGTTGCTTCCTCAAATCGATTGCCCATTGGATCATTCGAGATTGCAGCCAGATTGACAACCGCATCAACCCCTCGCAACAGATTCTTCTCTACATGGCGAACATCTCCGAAAGACCTGAGTGATCCAGGTAGATTTCTCGGAAGAGGCGCTGGAACCAATCAGACAGTGGGCAAACAACCCAGCGTCAAACCCGATGAGAGATGCGTTGCGGATAGGCTCTGACGAAGATGTTTCGTCAGCACCGGCCCGACGTAGCCCATATTCCCCACGATAAGAATCTTCATGCTTTCTTTCCTTTCAGCGGACGGCCTGTTGAATCCGGTCACACACGTACTGGGAAAACGGGAGTGAACAGGTGAAGGCCTGGCGAGACGGCATTGAGTATATGCATCGATCGATCATCTCCCTCCAACACGAAGTCCATTTCCAGACGCCGCTTGTCGTATATCGAGCAACTGGGCTCGATCCCAGGTTTTCCCCACTTTGAATATTGCTCCAACCGCACTCCTCAACAAGTTCGCCTGCCAACCGAACCATCCGCCGCCGTGAGTATTTCTTGACCTCCTCGATAGCCAACCGTCTAAACTCGAAAACCAGCGTTACCCAACAAGCTTAGTCCCCGCCCGGCAATCTCGATAAATTCTGCAGAGAGAACCTCGATATCCCGCCGTATTGTTCCTCGCCATAGCGCCGGAATTGCTCGTTGGGCCAATCTTCGCTTTCCATCATTCGTCACGGTGAAGTGCACTCCGGAGAAATGGATTCCGAAGGTCCGGCACAGGATAGATGTTCGTCTTGAGCGCGCCAGGCGGCTCATCCGAGTAGAGATAGAGGCCCTTGAACGGCAAGAATACGGTACCGCTCTGAGAATCCAAACTGCCTGGCTATCTGATCCGCGTACAATCCCGCTGCGTTGACCACGTAGCCAGCTTCATATTGACATTCCGTAGTTTGAACTGTGCGACCTGTCTTGCTGACAAAAGCAACCCCACTCTTAATCTGAACACCATCCGCCACCGCATCGGCCACCATCGCTTGGAGGACTGCAGTTCGGATTAACCGGTTGAAGTAGTTGGAGAAATACAGGGCTCGCTGATAAGTTTTTGCACGCGGCTCAATTTTTTTAGCATCTTGTTCGCTCAATTCCTCTAATTTGATGCCATTCGCCTTTCCGCGCTTCAGCAGTTCATCCAAGGCAGGCAAATCGAGTAGCATCCTTTGCCGACAACCAATTTCCCACAACGATTTAGAGAGATCCGTTTCTCCTCACAATACGCTGTCAACTGGGCGTTGCCCTCCCGAGTGAATTTCGCCTTTTAGGCTGTCCGGTGAATAGTAGAAGCCCGCGTGAAGCGACTCCGCTGTTGCGACCACTCGCATGAAGACCAGCAGGAGGCTTCCCTTCTCGATTAAAGTCACAGAGGAATCCGGATACAGTGTCCTTAATCGCCTTGGCAATGTTCACGCCGATGACCCCGCCCCAATTACAGAAAATCTGTCGTCGTCATGCGCGATCGCTCCAAGATCGTAGTTGCATCCTCGAACAGGAACCGATCGATCAGTCCATTTATTGAGCGACTCTCTCCGACCAACTCCCTCGCCAGATGGTCCTTCCACACTAGGACGGCTACCATGCGCGTACGCTCGAGTTTGCGGATGCAGCGGTCCGTGCAGATCGGCGATGCGCCAGACATCGACCGGAGCGAAGAGTCGCCCTACGACTATCGGTTGCATGGAGTGTTGGCTGGTGGCTGGTGGCCGATCCTGCACCGCGGTGAGCCAGGTGTTCGGGGCAGACGCCACGACGGCGTAGCCGCCTGGCGACGTTCGGCCCGAAGTCGCTGGACGCGCGGCAGTGGACGCGTCTGGCGCGTGACCTGCGTCGCAATCCGCGTCGCTGTGGCATGCCCATCACCTCGAGGACGGTGCGCCGCTGGCCAGCTACCTGAGGCAGCGCATAGATCGTTGTCCAGGTGGCCCCATTCTAGTACCATCTCGGTATTTACCATCAGCATCGTGACAAGGCGGTCATAGTGGGAATTCCAGCAATATTGAAATGACTGTATTCTTGCGAAAGCGAGAGCTTGGTGCTTCGCGTCAAGTTAGTAATCGAGCACCGCTGAACCGTCTAATGGTTTCAATCGTAAAGGAATGCACTGGAGCGGATTCGTTATGGGCATAGTTCCCAGTGACCGTCAGCCGGACCACTCTGGAGAAGCCATACATGGCTGACGTAGAGCTGGGCGACATTGCTAATCAATGCTCCGGACTCCAATACGCTGGAGTTGTTGTCTGGAGACCGCGATCGCTACTCGCGTTTGCCGGTCAAATTCATTTATCAGCGAGAAGCCCCCGGGCAAAAGCCCGGTCCCCGCCTGCTCTCCTACTCCGTAGCCCCTCCACTGATCTTCGCCGTCCAGTCCCGGCACGAGTTGCGTAACATACTCTGGCTGGATCGATTGCGAAGTAAAGTTAATTGAGGCTTACGCCTGCTGTATTCGTTTGCTCCGAGCTCAAATAGTTGAATTTCAGAAACAGTGTGTCGCCGCCATCAAACGTGTAGCGTTGGGCCGATTGCGGCATTGTGCACCGTGGTATCAAAGAAATTGAACGCAGCAGATGTGGCCGCCGGGTCACATACAGCCGCCCTATATGTAAAAATGGAATAGGCATAATTAGCGCGCAGACCCACTGTGCGCGAAAAGGCGTAATCTCCGTCTGTGGACAAGTTGTTTGCATACTGCTATGGGCTCGACCTCCCTGGAGGCCACGCGGAGGAATACGTCCGATTGGCTCTGGCCGACCCTGCCAGACTCCAAATTGAGTCATGAAAGGCTGGTTGCTGCGGAGAGTACCGAAACGCATCGGATATTCGTAATTTCAGGCCGGGCAGCAACTCGTGCGCCCAGTCGGTCAGATCTGAGCTTGCGAACTACATTGGTCGAGGCATACGTACAAATTGAATTGTATGCGTATGCGTTGCCATCGACCCCGGCGCGGACCATCGTATCCCCAAGCGGCTTTTATTCAGCATTGTAACCTTTGCCCTCAACGTCGAGATAAGGTCCCACGATTGACTTCCCGGAGGAACGAATTCTTTGCGGAGTAAGAACAACATTGGAGTCATATCGCTGAGCAAGACTTGACTGACGGTGTATACTGCGTCTCCGCTTGAGCGCGTGAACCCACCGCCATTCCGGCGATCGAGCCGATGGCCACGCATAAAGATCGCCACGAGCCGGCCGACGCAGCGCCCTTCCTACTGGGCAAGCTCCAATCACCACAACTACGGCACCACAACGGTATCACCAGAGTGCAACACGATGCTGCCTGGTTCACCACGTCCGGCCACGAGATCATCGTACCGCAAGGGATATGGACCTCTCGACGTATGCGGTCGCCATTTTCAGTCACTCGCACAATCGCAACTTGTTTCCTCTTCGCGTAATCTGTAAAGCCTCCAGCCGTGGAGATGGCTTGGAGTACCGTGATGTACGACTTGAGCTGGTACTTTCCAGGCTTCGCGACTTCTCCCAAGACAAACACCGAATAACTGTTGATCGTTTTTACGCTCACCGACACCGCAGGAGTGGTTGCAAAATACTGTTTGAGACGCTCGGTAATCCGCTGAGCGAGGGCGTCAGCCGTGAGGCCCGCCGCTTGAATATCCCCGATGAGCGGCATGGAAATGAGTCCATCCGGCCGGATAGCTGTGATTCGTGACAATTCCAGGATTCTTCCACACAGTGATCTCTAATTCGTCCTCTGACCGAGAAGAAATCCAGCAGGAGCATCGTATTCCTTGTATTCCATCGGCGTCGCAGGCTTAACGCAACCAGCCTGGAATAGCATAGAACACAGCAAGAAACCGACCGAGATGAGTCCTTAGGTGACGCATTGAAATCCATCTGACTTGTGCGTGTGTTTGTTGGTCCACAAGAGTCCTTTTGCTGCTCCCTATCGACCTGGAAATATCACCATTGCCTCACTCGGAACGACGACCGTATCGCCAGACTTGAGCTCAAAGTTTTCCGGTGATTCCCCACGGAGCACAACATCGTCATAGCTCAGCCGTCAATCTCTTCATACCCGTGGCACTTTCTGTAAACCTAAAGATGACCATTTGATTTCTAGCCGCGATCCGGGGTGAACCCGCCGGCGATGGTAATTCCCGTAGCAGTGTCGTTTTGCTTTTGAGTGGATACTTTCCAGGCCTCGCGACTTCACCAAGCACGAAAATATTGGAACTATTGACCTCCTTCACGCTCACGGCGACGACCGGGGTTTGAACAGTATTCTTTCAGTTTATTCGTCACTTCCTCAGCCAATTGCGAGGGCGTTTTCCCTACAGCCATGATGTCACGAATGATCGGCATGGAGATCTTGCCATCAGGGCGCGCTTGAGACAATCTTAGATAGATCCACATTCCTCCAGACGGTAATTTCCAGTACATCCTCGGCGCCGATGATGTATTTCGCTGCTGACCGCATTCGAAAGTTTTTCCATCATGTGTTCTGAAGCAGCGCTCTGCTTGTTCGCCATGTCCACCGCCTTCTCACTGGGGCTCGCGGGAACAGAAGATGCCATGGTGTCAGTCACCGATCTGCCTGCAGACACCGGCCCGACAGGACTAGGCTCACAGAGTCCACTACTCGCTGCTGAGCGCTATCGAGAGCCAAACTATTAGGAGAACATATGGTGCGCTTCATAACGCATGGGCCCTTCCCTGTGTCAAAACAATCCACTCTTTGCAGGCCTATGACTCGACCAATAACATACTTCGTCAATTGAAATTGCATCAGAGTCTATAGATCGGACGCGTGGGTCCAGCCCGTCTTCAACGTTCGCTGCAAAGATCCCAATAGGCTCACGCTGCAGCGACGCGCTGGCGGCATCGATTTCTATGCTGACGGCACGCTGAATCAGACTAATGCTCAGGACTGAGACGGCAAGGCCTGCTTCCCGAACCAGACGGCCCTTGACCCCCTGTAGAGGACCACGAATCACCTCCACAATCATTCCTTCCCTGAGGTAAGAGCAGCAATCGTAATCAGAAGGACTGCTTATGAGTTTCCTCAATGACTCGATTTCTTCATACAGGGATAGAGCTCAGGTCGGCCGCCGGAGCCGACCACGCATACGACGCCTTGAGATTGAAGCACGGGAAGTCGGTCTGCTAATGAGAATCTTGCAAAGCAGTACCCCGCAAAGAGCGGGACTTCGATCTCCTTCTTCCTATCCGTCCACTGACTCAATTGCCTCATCGTGGGCAAGAAGTTCTCGACATTTCGCATTTCCAACTGACTTCGAACGACTTTTTCGTGTCGAGAAAGTGTTTGGATAGCAAACCAGCAATGTGGCTGGGAATTCATATAGGTAGTTCCTTTGTCACCCGTAGCTTCGCCCTCTCAGTCCCAACGGACTTGTGCTTCTTAAAACCAGTAACCACATCTCTCAATATTGAGGAGTATGTTCGAACCGATTCTTCGGGTAAAGGCTTTCCGTTTTTATTGCATCGGATGATTGTGTTGAAATACTACCGCGCGATCCCGGCCCCTTTTAGGCATAGCAACACCTTAGCCCATCAGGGCCTGCAGTGTTGCAGTTGGACGTAGAACTCACGCTTTAAAACATGAATTTTAATCCGACGAAGTGGGCTCCGCCATTGGCTTTTCCAAACGGTAACCTCCTCGTCCAGCGCACTTCTGCCAATGTGGAGTTTCGGCAACGCTGATGGGTGTCGGCACATAGACCTTCATCACTTGTTCTGATCGCCGGGGCCTGCTCCATCAAGACCAGCATGCCTCCGCTGCTGATGTTGACCAGAGAGAGCGCTTTCCCACTCGTGAGTCAGACGCAGACTGGGTCCTCCACGGGTGTCGTCATCTCATATGGTATCGGTCTCAAAAGCGCCGCCCGCTCATTGTGACTCTTCTGACATATCTCGATCATCGGCCACTCCCATTCATGTCTGTCCCACATCGCGCCTCCTCTGTAAGGGTACAAGATTGCTCGATGCCTCAGACCTCAGTGCCCATGCCCCTATTTAGAGTTTCCTGTTAGAAAGCAGGCCATCTGTCTTGTCTCTTAACGCTGACACCAAACCAGACAGCCTCTGGATCCTCCTGGTTCTTGTTCCAGTTCATTGGACAGAAGATATAGAAAGGACGTACAACTGAGGGACAATACCGACGATGTAGGCCTCGTTTCTCCAAAGGTGGGTGTTGACTCCCACAAAGGGTTAGGTACTATTTCCACTTTAAAGATACGTTCCTCATGTCTCCGTGCTACCTTAGCAGGAACGTATTGGATTGTCTAGGATTGTTCTTGTCACGACTTCGAAAGCGTCCTTCCTATCCATGAGTGATTCGTCACCCCCCATAGACCCAACAGACACTCTCGCCGATCAGCGCGTGGGCTCAGGGATTGTCGTCCTCTCGGCTTCCATGCAACTCCTCCATATGAATCGTCACGCCTCAGAGTTGTCAAAACAGATTAATGCGGCAGAACATGGCGGAGGGAGCCTGAAATCTGCACATGGAGTCCTGCCGACTGCGCTGACCGAACTCTGCGGAGAAATCATCAAGGCACTCCACGTTCGTACCGAAGCAAAGGACTGGGAACAATTCGAGATCAAGCGTGTGGCAGGTAATCCTGAAAACCAATCCTGTTGCGAGGGTTCGGCCTGCCGGATCGAGGGGGGTCCAGTACGCGAGACTCGTGGTCACACTGGAAGAATTAGCACGGCGACAACAGCTCAATACCGATCAAGCCAGAGAAAAGTTTCAATTGACCAATCGCGAACAATCCGTCATTGAGCACCTGGCAAAGGGATGGACCAACAAAGAGATTGCAAACGCCCTTCAGATTACCGAACAGACCGTGAAAGAGCACATCAAGCACATCATGAGAAAGACGAATTCCACCACTAGAACAGGAATCCTCGTTCACATCTTCAATTCGTAATCTGCCACAGTAGTCGTGTCAAAAATACCATAGTGCGTTATTCCCAACACAGAGAGTGATTTCTGATAGTCACTTTTATCGTTTATAATCAATGGCTTGTGTGAACATAATTTGGTCTATTGATTGCACTAGAGATTCGCTGAAAGTGAATTGGATGGATGTCAGCAAGATTAAGACAAGGCGAATTCTGAGGTAGTATGAAGAACCTTGCGTTTACTAGCGGCGAGTGTTCTGTTAGCAGTGGTTGGGCTCCAAACTGCTCAACCAGCACAAGCGGCCGCCATAGATAATGGAAGCTTCATGAGCCTTTGGAAGAGCTACTCCAATTGCCAAGCCACCACCGATATTGATCAAATGAGAGATGACGCGTCGATCCTGACAAACGCGGCCAACCGCTCGCTCTCCCAGGAAGGCTTCGTTCTTCCCCTACCTGGCAAACTTGAACAGTTTGTGTCAACTCCTGCAGCCCGATTTGCGGTGGACGTAAAAGCGATGGCTGCAGCCTGCTCCTGCGGGCTGGCTCCGCTGCCGTAGAGGCAGGAAAATTGCCATTGCCAAAGACCTTCTCCTACCAATCCTCAGCTACGAGCCCCAATCCGAATATGCCTACTACACCCAGCAGGCAAAAGCTTTGCTTTCGGATCTCGATACGAAGCGTGATTGAGGTTACACTCAACCGCCCTTAGTAGTCCCCGCTTCTCGTTTCGTGTCTCCTCACGGCGCCCTTCATCCGTGCATGAACTGTTCTGAACCCATTACGATACGATGTGGCTGCCCCTCTCTGACTAACGACACAAACAGCCGGTCATAGGCCTTAGCTGAACGAGCCCACGACACATCTGTGGTCATCCCTGCCTGAACCAATTGACCCCACATCGATCGATCCTGATACACCGCCACAGCTCGGCGCAACACAACCAGAAGAGCCTCTGCCGTATCCTCTTCAACATGAAACCCAGTTGCCTGTCCTGCCTGCCGAGCCCACGCGGGCAGCGGCAGGACCGTATCTGCTAACCCACCGGTCTTTCTCACTACGGGAACCGTTCCATAACGGAGACTGTAGAGCTGACTCAGGCCACATGGCTCATACCTCGACGGCATCACAAACATATCAGCTCCGCCTTCGATACGATGGGCGAGTCCTTCGTCGAAGCCGATACGAAGTCCCATGCGATGCGGATAGCGTGCCTGAAGCACCTTAAACTTGGCTTCGAGTTCCTGCTCGCCAGTTCCCAACATCACCAGCTGCAGATCCATCGCCATCAGTTGCGGGATAATGGCTGCCACAAGATCTAAGCCCTTCTGCGACGTCAACCGTGCTATGACGCCAAGAAGCGGAATCGATGTTTCCGGCAACTGAAACTCCCGTTGAAGCGCCTGCTTACACACCTGTTTCCCGGATCGATCGGTAGCTGAATACTTCGCGGGCAGATAGGGAATCGGTTTCCGGGTTCCATCGATCGATATCGATACCGTTCAGAATGCCCAGGAGTCGGTCCGCACGGTTGCGCAGCACGCCCTCAAGCCCAAAACCGAATTCTGGTGTGAGGATTTCTCGCGCGTAGGTTGGGCTGACCGTCGTCACATAATCAGCAAACACCATTCCTCCCTTGAGCAGATTCACCGAGCCATAATACTCAAGGCCTGCAGGAGTAAACAGCGATGGAGGCAGACCCGTTTTCTCGAATTGCGCTCCAGGGAAGAGACCTTGATACCCCACATTATGCAAGGTGAGTACCGTGTGCGCTCCCAGTACCTCCGGCCGATCTCGATTAACGGTATTGAGATAGACCGCGCACAACGCTGTTTGCCAATCATGCAGATGGAGGATATGGGTATTCCATCGGCACGCGGTTCGGAGATGGGCCAATCACCTCAATCGTCGCGCGGCAGAAGAATGAAAACCGGTCAAGATTATCGGGATAGTCGATACCGTGATCTTGGTACAGCCCCGGACGATCGAAGAAGGCCTCGTTCCGAATCGTCCACACCGCGCCCGGCAATCACCTGCCCCGACGGGGATGACGTCTTCTTCAATCAGCGTCTCTACAAGTCCCTGAGGCGTCGGCACATGCAGCCGACAGACGGAACGGAAGGATCGGCCTGACTCATTCAGGCAACGATAGCGTGGGAGCAGGAGGATGACGTCGTGGCCAAGTTTCGCCAACTCAAGAGGCAGCACGCCAGCGACGTCGGCGAGCCCACCGGTCTTGGCGTAGGGGACCGCTTCGGAGGAGACCATAAGTAGATTTAGAGGATGCTGGGTCACGGAAGGCCTACAGAACGCATCACAATATTATGGAGCGGCCGGCACTTCAAACCTGGAGCGAAACTTGTCTTCGTGCTTCCAACTGCGCCCTAACTCATGCAGTTGCGCCGCGGTCAGCGCTTCGCGATAGACCAGCCGTTCCTCGAAAAACACCACCAGCCATCCCGCGATCCGGGTAAGCCAGAAACAGCCCGTCGCCGGCCTCAATGCGAACCTCCCACCCTCGTGGTGGTTCTCCACTCGCCAACCTCGACCGTGGAATCAAGCGAGTCGTCTTTCATGCCAGAAGAACTGCATGAACTCGGTATGTTGATACGTCGGCAGCCCCCACGCCCCGACAAACGCGCGAGGGTCAACTGATTGAGCACCAACTCGTTGGCGCGCACGTGGCGCTCCTGCTCTTCCAACGAAGGCATCCCACTGCAACTAAGAACCGACCCGATCGCGACCACGACTAACACACAGTCCCACCTCGTGCGCCTCAGAAAATCAAGGCCCCGGAATCGCTGCGCATCCCACCGGGTCGAGCTGAACATCGCTCGCGATTTTCCTCACAGTAGGCGTCGACTCCTTGGTTCAACAGGTTTCACAGGCTGGCAGATATCGCACTGACAGAGCCGACGAAGAAGAGCATAGGAGTAAATACCCGTGTCGTGGCCATCGCTCCACGTGAATTGCAGCGCATACCGTCCGACCGGCTGCACATCCTGCAACATGATCAAGATGGGCACATCGTCCGGCTGCAAACGCCGTGCGCCAGACCACTCGTCCACAGCAGGCTGCGCAGGGACATTGCTGGCGGAGATACCTCACGGGATAGACCGCCTTGTGCCCATCGTTCCATTCGATACCCAGCACACCCTTCTCAATCCAGGCCATGTCTTTCGGTTCAGGCAGGGTCTCTGTCATGATCACGGATTCCTTCTTACGACGTAACTAATCAGGATGTTCAGGCTGAAGCGAGCGTTCCGGAACGTCGAACTCCGACCTTCGGCCTTCCCAGCTTCAGCCTTCGAACGCCTCGCGTCCCGCCTGTCTCGCCTTTCCCGCCTGTCTCGCGTACAAATCTCTCATGACGGATACGACAGAAAGTTCACAGAAGGCAGTTGTCTGCCTGCCACAACGGTCACATACCCTTCAATCGCATTTTCCACCTCGCGCCGAACTTGTCCGGCAGCCTTCAGACGATCGACCACAGCGGGCGAAAGCCGCAACGCCTGTTGCAGAAATGCCAGGCTCCCTCGTGAGAGCGGCAAACAGCGGAACGCCTGGCGCACAGCACAGGCTGCACAGACCAGGCCTCCGGACAGAGGCGAGAACTGCGGTTCTGCCATCAACCGGCCCTTGCCACAGGCGGCACAGTGATCGGTCTGAGGGCGAAACCCGATAAGGCCCAGCAGGCGAATCTGAAACAGCAGCGCCGTCAACGCCGGGTCTTGGCTCGTGACTAATGCGTGCAAGCCCAGTTCCAGCGTCTCGAAGAGCTGCGGGTCCGGGTCTCCCGTCCGGCGTCACCGCACCCACCACATTAACCATCCGCGCGGCAGCGGTCATCAGCGTCAAGTCTTCACGAAACCGTATGAACGGCTCCACGAGATCGACTTGAGACACTCGATAGAGCGAATCGCCTGGCTTTTCGAACAGGTTTAGATAGCAGATGGTGAGCGGTTCGAGCGATGCGCCGAGACGACTCTTCATCCGGCGAGCCCCCGCGCCACACCGCGAATCTTTCCCATCTTCTTCGTATAGAAGGTCACAATGCGATCCGCATCGCCCCACTTCCGACTTTTTCAGCGTGATGGCCTCGGTCTTGATCAGCGGCATGGGGAGATACACGGGACTGGCGTGACGGGTTGATCTGGTTTGTTTTGTGTATTTGGTTCATCTGGTTAGTATCGTTCAACTAAATAACCAAACAAACGAGACAAACCAAATAATGGCCTTCTTCTGCTGGAGGACTTTTTCAGCATCCTGCTAGCGAAGGTATTCCATGAACACAGTGGCCAGGGAAAGATAAATGGTAATGCCCGTGATGTCATTGGCCGTCGTCACAAAGGGGCCGGCCGCAACGGCAGGATCTATCTTCATTCGCTTCAGCAAGATGGGCATGAACGTCGCCATACTGGTTGAGACCATGAACGCAATAATCAGCGAGAGCCCCTACGACCATACCCAGAAACTCTTGATGCCAAATCCAGCCGACGATCGTGAGAATCACGCCGCAGGCGAGTCCCATCAAGAGTCCGACTTTGATTTCCCTGAAAAATACGCTACGCACATCCGTCAGCTCGATCAGCCCTGTCGCCAATCCTCGAATAATGAGGGTCGAGGACTGGAGGCCACATTTCCACCCATCGCAGCGATGACCGGAATAAAACTGACGATGGCCACCACTTCTTGAATCGTGTACCGGAATTCCCACAAAATCGCGCCCGACAACAGACTGCCGACGAGATTTGTAAAGAGCCACGGGAGCCGGTGTTTTGCCGATGCTACACTGGAGGATTTCGAGACCGAGTCCTCTTCGATCGCGCCGGCCATCTTGAGCATGTCTTCAGTCGCTTCTTCACGGATCACGTCCACGACGTCGTCAACCGTGATAATACCGACCAATCTGGTATCGTTGTCGATGACCGGGATCGCGAGCAAGTTATAACTCGCCACCTGACGGGCGACTTCTTCCTGGTCCATGTCGACCGTCACGCTGATCACGTCCCGCGTGGCGATGTTTTTCAGCGGCGTCGCGGGAGGAACCGTCAATAACTGCCGCAGAGAGAGTACCCCGACTAAGCGCTCATCCTTATCAGTCACATAAATATAGAACACCATTTCCGCATCCGTCGCCAGCTGGAGTCGTCGGATAGCATCTTGCGCCGTGGCATCTTCCGGAAGCGCAAAAACTCCGTCGTCATGATGCCGCCGGCCGTATCTTTCGGATACTTCAGAAGGTCGGCGACCTCCGTGGAGTCCTCCGCCCGCATCAGTGAGAGAATCTCTTTAGCCCGTTCTTCCGGGAGCACCCCGAGGAGGTAGGCCACGTCGTCAGGGCCGAGGTCTTTGATGAGCCAAGCGATATCCGAGTGCAGGAGGTCCGCCAGCACTTGATTGATACTGTCGCTGTCGAGCTCGCTCAGTACTTGGCCGCGCTTCGACTCGCCTCGCACCAGTTCGAAGACTTCGCGCTTTTCTTTGGGGGACGACAGGTGCATGATTACCTGGGCCACGTCGGCTTGATGCATCCGGCCCAGCATCTTCGCAAGATTGGTGATGGCACCCCGATGCAACAACCGTTGCACCGACAACAACACGATGTCGAACTTGGTCCGGCCTCGATCGGCCTGATCACGCAACGCGTCGCGGAGGAGATCTTTATCCCCTGGTCGAGGGCGTGGATCCACTGGATTCGATTCTGTCATACGTTCCGTCGGCTGCATCGTCACACCAAGTCTAATAATCTGAACGTCGAAAGTCATCAAGTCTTGGACCTAGACGTGATGACATTATGACGTTATGAACTTGACGACTATCTAATATCCCAACTCGGTGAGGGCATGCTCGTCTTCTCGCCACGCCTCCCGCACTTTTACCCACAGCTGCAGAAATACTTTCATCCCGAAGATCTGTTCCATATCACGTCGTGCTTCGGTCCCTACCGCCTTGAGTCTCTCGCCGTGCTTCCCGATCACAATCGCCTTATGAGACTCTCGCTCGACCAGCACTGTCGCGCTGATGCGGGCCAGTTTCCCTTCCTCGACAAATTCGTCGATCTCTACGGCAACCGAATAGGGCACTTCTTCATATGTCTGAAGCAAAATCTTCTCGCGAATCATCTCGGCCGCCAAGGTCCGCATGGACTGATCGGTGACGGTGTCAGCATCATACGCTGCATCCCCTTCCGGAAGATGGACCACGGTTACGGACAGCAATCGATCGACATTATCGCCGGTTTCAGCCGATACCGGCACCACGTCCGTCCAACCGAATAATCTGGCGTATGTTTCCATCACCGGCAGCAACTTGAGCTTGTTGACAAGATCCACCTTGTTCAAGACGAGAATGATCGGGCGTGGACGCTTCCTGACCGCCCCTTTCACATGATCGATGACCAGGAGATCGCCGGGACCCGGCAAACTTGTCGTGTCCATCAACACGTACAAGATATCCGCCTCCTCCAACGTATCCACCGCGGTGCGGACCATGCGACGATTGAGTAGATGTTGCGGCTTGTGCAACCCCGGCGTATCGAGCAAGGCAATCTGCGCACCAGGTGCATGCACGACCCCAAGAATTCTCGTCCTCGTCGTTTGCGGCTTGTCCGAGACGATCGCAATCTTCTGCTCCAGCAATCGATTAAGCAATGTCGACTTGCCCACGTTGGGTCGTCCGATGATCGCCACAGTGCCAAACTTCATAGTACTACGGGCGTGGCCGCTCCTGTGATGGCGAGGAACCAATTGATACACCGTTTCGCCTTTGCGAACGTAGCCGAGCTGCTCTCTCGCCAGCTGTTCGATTTTCGCGGGATCATGTTCCAGACGATCGATGTCCCCCGAAGCGTGCGGGTAGTCCGTTGCAATTCATGAAGGTCCACGTCCAGCTGTTGGGCCTGCTCGCGCATGGAGAAGTAGCGCGGGAGACCCATGTCGCCAAAGACCAACACGATCAGCAGCAGCAGGCACACGGCGACTCCAAGATAGTGCGCGCCCGTCACCATGCGACGCTGCCAATCGAGCCACTGCCGTCCTCGATTCTGCTTAATGATCATCGTCGACTCGCTCGTCGTCAGCATCGCCCCGGCACCGCCTGACGACCTCGATAGACTGCGTTCGAACCCAGCTCTTCCTCGATCCGGAGCAACTGATTGTACTTGGCCACGCGATCCGTTCTGGACAGCGATCCGGTCTTGATGAGCCCGCTATTGGTCGCGACCGCCACGTCCGCAATCGTCGTATCCTCCGTTTCCCGGATCGATGCGAGATGATCGCTGTGTAGCCTGATCGTTTCGCCAACTCAATCGCCTCCAGCGTTTCCGTCAACGTGCCGATCTGGTTGAGCTTGATCAGAATGGAATTCGCAATCCCTTCCTTGATCCCTTTGGCAAAGATTTCCACATTGGTCACGAAGATATCGTCTCCGACCAATTGAACCCGCTTCGCCCAACTTCTCCGTCATCAGCTTCCAGCCCTTCCAATCCAACTCGCTCAAGCCATCCTCGATGGAGAGAATCGGGTAGCGATCCACGAGCTTCCCATAATAACTGATCATCTCCTCGGAAGAACGCTCAGGATTCTTTTCAGCCTCAAGGAGATACCGGCCCTTGTCGTAGAGTTCGCTGGCCGCACAGTCCAATGCGAGGGCGATATCGCGCCCCGGTTTGTAGCCGGCCTCCTCGATCGCCTGCATGATCAGGCTGAGTGCTTCCTCATTCGATTGGAGGTCCGGCGCAAACCCACCTTCGTCACCGACCGCCGTGTTCAGCCCTTTTTTCTTCAACAGCGACTTGAGTGTGTGAAACACTTCCGTCGCCATTCGGAACGCCTCGCTGAAACATGTCGCCCCCACCGGCATGATCATGAACTCTTGCAAATCCAATCTGTTGTCGGCATGGGCTCCGCCATTGATGATGTTCATGAGCGGCACCGGCAACACCCGCGCATTTGTTCCACCAAGATATCGGTAGAGCGGCTGACCTGTCTCAGTCGCCGCCGCCTTGGCCACAGCCAGCGACACACCGAGAATGGCATTGGCGCCGAGCTTGCCCTTCGTTTTCGTGCCGTCCAGGTCGATCATCGTCTGGTCGATGCCGACTTGGTCGAACGCTTCCTTCCCCTAACAGCTCCGGCGCGATTACCTTGCTGATATTGGCCACAGCCTTCGAGACGCCTTTTCCCATCCAGCGCTTCTTGTCGCCATCACGCAGTTCGATCGCTTCCTTCTCGCCAGTGGAAGCCCCGGACGGCACCGCCGCCCGCCCATGCGCCCCACTCTCCAGCGTGACCTCCGCCTCGATCGTCGGATTCCCTCGTGAATCCAATATCTGTCGCCCTTTTATCTCCCTAATTGCGCTCATCCGTTACTCCATCTAAAAAATCGAAAGCTATTCCCTTCTACTTCGTCGCAAAGTCGAACACAGGTGTCTGGAGCACTCGCGACGGCGATCGCTGTTCCCACACTGTCTTCTGCAACCGCTCAACCGTTTCTGGGCTGTACAGCCGTTCACCACATTGATCGCAAACTTTGGCCGGCACATGCTCAACAACCACCAATTTTTCATCAAGCTGAATCGTATACGTCACCATCTGCTCATTCATCGGTGATCCACACAGATCGCATTTCATATTATTTCCTCCTCACCTTGAACTCGATCCAAAGAGCAGGGTCTGGTTCATAGACAGTAACAATCTTCACTGTGAGCCTGCTTGGATCACTGCATTGAACATGAATGGGACGGCCCACCCTCGTCATTCCAGAGATCAAACAGCTGGGACCATACTTGTCTTCTGGATAGACCTCAATAACTTCGCCGCCAGCAATGGTCTCTCGCAGATCCTGCACTGAAATGTGGCGAATGATCGTCTGATCGACAGCATGTTGGGAAAACTCAAAGTCTCCCCTCGCAACTCTCCTTCGAATCTCATCGATCAACTATTCCCCCGCGAATCCAAAGTCTGCTGGCCCTTGATCTCTCGAATCGCGCTCATACTCCCCTTCTCCGGCTGCTGAAAAAGGCACCCATTCCACCCGCCCAGCCCCGGCGCGCCAAGACGCGCCTTTTCCCGATCTTCGTTCTCGGTTCGACAAAATCCTCAACGGGGACCCGGCCGCCTCACCGACTCGGCGGCGCGCACAGACATGGTGCTCCTTATTCGTCGCACCGTGCGCCCCAGAGGGTACGCCTCCGGTTTTCTCTCACCTGCGGCCTCGTTGGCCGCCTTTTTGAGCAGCCTGCCTGACCCCAGTCAAATCTTCACAGCCTCCCCCAATTTCTTCTTCAATAACTCATTCACTTTCCCTGGGTTTGCTTTTCCTCCAGAAGCCTTCATAACCTGCCCCACAAGGAATCCCAGCACTTGCTGCTTCCCTTCCTGAACTGCGCGACCTGATTGGGACTCTTTTCTAATACTTCGTTAATTATCTTCTCGATGGTCCCCTCGTCAGAAACCTGCTTCAACCCTTTAGCCTCAATAATTTCAGCGGCAGGCTTGCGCGTGTTAACCATCTCCTCTAATACTGACTTGTAAATAGGCCCGCTGATTTCGCCCTTTACTTTCATGACCACCAATTCCACAAGATTCTTTGCTGGAATCGTTACAGTACCCGGCCAAACCTCTTCGCGGACTGGATCTGAAAAAGAGCAGGTGCAGGAAACTGTGTCATTCCAGGACGACTGTTCATCATCCGAGTGAGCCCTCGAAAATCTATCGTAATACAGTTGGCAAGTTCCTTCCCCACTTCCATCTTCGATAACCCTAGCTTCTCAAACCCTAACTTCTCAGCCTCCTCCACGCATAGTTCGAAGTATTCAAGGACTTTCTTATCGGAGGCTAAGACACCCGCTGAATACTCGGAGAAACCAAACTCTCGCTCCAATCTGTTCCTTCGATCAGCTGGCAGCTCCGCGAGACTGCTTCTGATTTGGTCAATCCATTCATTTGAAAGCTGGAGTGGGACGAGATCGGGGTCAGGAAAGTATCGGTAGTCATGGGCCTCCTCTTTCGAGCGCATGACTGCTGTTTCGCCTCGATCGATATTCCATAATCTAGTCTCTTGATGAATTTTTCCGCCTTCATTCAAAACCTTCGTCTGACGCTTGACCTCGTACTCGATGGCGTCCTTGACGAACTTAAAGGAATTGATGTTCTTCAATTCAACCTTCGTCCCAAATTCCTTCTGCCCAAGAGGACGCAGCGAGAGGTTCGGCTCGCACCGGAAATTTCCTTTCTCCATATCTCCCTCGCACACATTCTTGGGATACATCAGCACATCGCGGAGGCCCTTCAAATAGGCCACGACTTCATCGGCCGACCGCAGGTCCGGCTCCGTCACGATTTCCAGCAGCGGGGTTCCTGCCCGATTCAAATCGACGCGGCTTCCGTTGGTGCCGGCGACGTGGACACTCTTCCCCGCATCTTCTTCCAGGTGGGCGCGACGGATACGGACGCGCTTTTGCCTTCACTCGCCGCAATCTCGATCCAGCCATGCTCACAGATCGGCGCCTCGTATTGCGAAATCTGATAGCCCTTGGGCAGATCCGGATAGAAGTAGTTCTTGCGCGCAAATAAATTGTTCGCCGCAATCGTGCAATTCAGCGCCAGTCCCGCACGCACCGCCATCTCCACCGCCGCCTGATTGAGCACCGGCAACGTGCCGGGAGCCCCAAACACAAGGGACAGGTCTGGCTATTGGCCGTGAGCCCGAACATCGTCCCGCAGCCGCAAAACAGCTTGACTTCGTCCGCAGCTGCGCATGCACTTCCACACCAATGACGACTTCGTAAATCATCGTTTAGCCGCGGTCCTCTCCACGCAACCGATCACGCTCACGTTGCATCGCCTCACGACCGGCGTCAAACGCCTCACGCAGGACCGCCTTCTTCGAGTCCACAAATTCCTTCCCCTCTCCCACGACCTCTTCCAGACGTCTCGCCTGCGCGACCTGCCAGATCCCGCAGATTGCCTTCCGCGCGACGGGCATAGCCACGCAACTGCTCGCGCGACTCGCGGCCGGTCTGTGGAGCCAGCAATAACGCCGCCACCGCGCCTAACGCCGCGCCGCTCAGGAATACCAGCACGACCGCTGCTGCTGAGGAACCTCGATCATCCGCCATTGTGATGCCCTCCTTCTTCTCGGAACCGTTCCTTCACGACTTTGGTTGCCGCTTTCAGTCCGGCAACCACACTCGCCACATTGGTCAACATCGATCCGCTTGAGCCCTTCACGACTTCGTGGACGTGCTGTACCGATTCCCACTTCTCCGACCGCATGCAACAGAACGGCAGCATGCTCGACTCCGATGCGGGCTTGCTCGGTCAGATCGTTCACGTTGTGACTCACCGCCCGAAGTTCGCCGATCAGCGGCGGCAGGTCGTTGTTCATTTTAGCCAGAAGCTGTTCTGACTCCGCGACGGTCTTTCGAACCTGAATCAGCACGGGCACGAGATAGCCCACCAGCAGCGCAAACGCGGCAGCCACAAGAATCGCAGCTATTTCGATGATCGTCATAGTTCCTCCGTTAGGCGATGAGGCGTCAGGCGTGAGAGGATATGAAGGTTCTCGTTTCCAATTCGCCTATCCCCTAACGCTTCACGCCTCACGTTTCACCGAATATTCGGCTTCTTCGCTCGCCATTGCGTACTCTGTTCATAGGCATAGGCCGCTCGCAAGAGCGTCTCCTCTTCGAACGGACGACCGATCAGCTGCAACCCGATGGGAAGCCCGTCCTGACTGAATCCACAGGGTATCGAAATCGCCGGCACACCGGCGAGGTTCGCCGAAATGGTGAAAATGTCCGACAAATACATCTGGAGCGGGTCGTCGCCCTTCGCCCCAAACTTGAATGCCGGCGTGGGTGTCACGGGCGTCACGATGAGATCGACGTCCTGAAACGCCGCCTCGAAGTCTTGGCGAATCAAGGTTCGCACCGCCTGCGCCTTGCCATAATAGGCGTCGTAATACCCAGCGCTGAGGACATAGGTCCCCAGCATAATCCGGCGCTTCACTTCCGGCCCGAACCCTTCCTGCCGCGTCTTCATATACAGCGAGAGCAGGTCTTTGGTCTCTTTGGCACGAAGCCCGAACTTCACTCCGTCATACCGGGCCAGATTCGAGCTGGCTTCGGCCGTGGCGATCACATAGTAGATGGCTACCGCCGCGTCTGTCCGTGGCAACTGAATTTCCTTGACCTCCCCACCGAGCGCTTTCAGTTCCTGAATCGCCGCCCGCACAGCCTGCTCCACTTCCGGGTCCAGCCCTCCGCAAAAAACTCGACCGGCACACCGACCTTCAGCTTTTTGAGATCTTTCTTCTTGAGCGCCTTCAGATAGTCCGGCACCGGAATATCGGCCGATGTCGAATCCAACGGATCGTGGCCGGCAATGGCTCCAAGGAGGAAGGCGGCATCCGTCACATCTTTTGTAATCGGCCCGATTTGATCGAGCGAGGAGGCAAAGGCGATCAACCCGTACCGAGAGACCCGCCCATAGGTCGGCTTGAGACCCACCACCCCACAGAACGCCGCAGGCTGACGGATCGACCCGCCGGTATCAGACCCCAACGCCGCGGCACATTCGTCGGCCGCTACGGCCGCTGCGGATCCTCCGCTGGATCCACCCGGCACACACTGCAGATTCCAGGGATTGCGGCTGGGGCCAACGGCTGGAATTCTCGGTTGATGAGCCCATCGCAAATTCATCGAGGTTGGTCTTCCCGAGCAGCAAATACCCCCGCGCGCGCAGCTTGGCAATCACGGTCGCATCGTATGGCGGAACGAAGTTCCCGAGCATACGGGACGCGCAGGTCGTGAGCACCCTCGGTACAGATATTGTCTTTGATCGCCAGTGGCATGCCCATCATCGGCGACGTCTTGCGCCACCCTTTCAAGGAGGCATCGAGCGCGCTGGCTTGCGCAACCGCCGCATCTTTGGCCTGCGTGATGTAGGCCTTCACCTTGACTCCACCTGGCCGATCCGCAACCCATAGGCACGAACGATCTCTGTAGCCGTGACTTCGCCGGCAGTGAACTTTTCATGGAGCTCGTAGAGCGAGAGCTTGTGAATCGACATCAGCGTTTCGTCTTCCCGGCAACAATCCTGTTCTTCTCGTTGACTTGGATGATCTTGGGAACATGCCGCTTTGATTTCCTCTTCTGCGTAATATTCGTAACAGAAGATGATAATCTGATCGCGAACCGCGCCTTTCCGCGCCGTCGGCCCATTGAGGATGATCTCACCCGCGCCGCGTTTGCCCGCCACGGCATAGGTCATGAAGCGCTCGCCGTTATTCAGATTGGAACAGACGATCGCCTCATAGGGCAAAATCCCCGCTGCTTCCATCAGATCCTCGTCGATCGTCAGACTGCCTTCGTAGTCGAGGCAGGACTCCGTCACCGTGGCCCGATGAATTTTCGACCGCAACATTTGCCTGAACATTCGAACCTCGTTTAAAGGGGTTGTCGATCTTCAATAATTTTGGGAACCACAAAGAACCCGTCGGCCGACTCCGGCGCATTGGCCACCGCGCGCTCGACGGACAGGGACGGCCGCACGTCATCGGGACGAAACACATTGACTTGCCCCAGCACCGTCGCCGTCGGTTCGACGCCTGTGGTGTCATACTGCTTCAATGTCTCCACATGCGTGAGGATCTGGCTCAACTGTTTCGCAAACGCCGCCTTCTCGATATCCGTCAACTCCAGCCGAGCCAGCTTCGCGACCTTTTCAACTTCCTGTTTCGTTATCTCCACGTTTCTCATTCCTTCCTCTCTTCAAGGATGTTCAAAATGGTCTTCCAGCAAGGCCGCAGGCGAGTCGAAGACCGGAGGCGTACCCTCTGGGGCGCACGGTGCGACGAATAAGGAGCACCACGCCTGTGCGCGCCGCCGAGTGGTGAGGCGGCCGGGTCCCCGTTGAGGATCTGACGAGTCGAGAACGCCGCTGGGAGCCATTTTCAACATCCTACTTATTCTACATGTCACGCTCTTGGCCAAGTTCCGTGGCTGATCCACATCCGCGCCCCGCAGCACTGCAATATGATACGCCAAGAGCTGCAGTGGAATCGTAAACAAAATCGGCGAAAGCAGTGGATGTGTGTCGGGAATCGTGAACACCGCATCGGCGATCTTCCCCAACTCCCGCTCGCCTTCCGCCACAAACGCGATGACCGGCGCGCGCCGGGCCTTCACTTCCATCAGATTGCTCACGGTCTTTTCGTATAACCGGTCCCTCGGCGCCAACACGACCACCGGCATGTCCTTATCGATGAGCGCGATCGGGCCGTGTTTCATCTTCTCCTGCGGCATAGCCTTCCGCATGGATATAGGAACACCTCTTTCAGCTTCAATGCTCCTTCGAGCGCGATCGGATAGTTGATGCCACGACCGAAGAACAGGAAGTTGCGCTTCTTGTAATACCGTTTGGCAATCGCCACAATCTCCGCCTCGCGACCGAGCACCCGCTCGACCAATGCCGGAAGCCGGACGAGACGATCGAGCCAGGCCTTGCCGTCTGCGACAGACAGGGTTCCGCGCACGCGACCCAAATGCAGCGCCAGCATGTAGAGCGCCGTGAGCTGCGCGGTGAAGGCTTTGGTCGAAGCGACGCTGATCTCAGGCCCACAATGCGTGTAGAGGACGCCGTCCGATTCGCGGGCCAGGGCTACTGCCCACCACGTTCACGATCGAGACGACACGCGCCCCTTTTTCCTTCGCTTCACGCGCAGCGGCCAGCGTGTCCGCCGTCTCGCCGGACTGCGAGATCGCGATAAAGAGATCGTCTTTCCCGACCAGCGGATCGCGGTAGCGGAATTCACTGGCGATATCGACCTGCGACCGGCGTACGGACCATCTCCTCCAGCAGATACTTCCCCACCAGCCCCGCGTGCCACGAGGTGCCACAGGCGACGATCCAGATCCGTCCGACTGCGGCAAACTCTTTCGGCGTCAATCCGATATCCGGCAGATCCGCCTCGCCGGTCTCGTAGGAATAGCGCCCGCGCATCGTGTCGAGAATCGTCTGCGGCTGTTCGTGAATCTCCTTCAGCATGAAGTGTGGGAATCCGCTCTTTCCGCCGCGGAGGCATCCCAGGTGATCTTCGTCAATTTCCGTTTAACAGTGCCGTCCCTCGATATCGGTAAAATGGATGTCAGTCGCCAGTCACGACCGCCACATCGCCCTCTTCGAGGTAGGTCACGTCACGGGTATGGGCGAGCATGGCCATGACGTCGGACGCGACAAAGGACGCCTTGGCGGTTGTGCCCACGACCAGCGGACATCCAGAGCGCGCCGCAATCATCGTCCCCGGTTCCCGCTCCGAAATGACGGCGAGCGCATAACTCCCCTCGCACATCCTTCGTGGCGGCTCGTACCGCCTCGGCCAGCTTCATGCCCTGCTGGAGATATTTATCGATTAGATGCGCCACGACTTCCGTGTCCGTTTCCGAATGAAACTTGTAGCCCTCTTTCTCCGAGCCTGCTGTTTCAACGGCTGATAGTTTTCGATGATGCCGTTGTGCACGAGCACGCAGCCTTTCGAGCGGTGCGGGTGGGCGTTTTGCTCCGAGGGCTTCCCGTGCGTCGCCCATCGCGTGTGGCCGATTCCCCACGGTGCCCTTGAGTTCTTCTCCTTGAGCGATTTCTGAAGATTGGCGAGTTTGCCGACCGCGCGCCGAATTTCGATTTTTGTCGCCTTGCAGCACCGCGACGCCGGCTGAGTCGTAGCCTCGATACTCCAGCTTGGCGAGGCCGCCGATCAGAATCGGCACCGCCTCCTGATCGCCTACGTATCCGACAATTCCACACATACTTAACCCCTACTGCGTTTCTTCACTTGCCTACCCTTTGAAGCCAGCGGTCGTTTCTTCGCGAGGCGAGTGGACTCTCGTGTTTACGTTTCACGATTTAACGTTTCACGATTCACGCCGGCTTTGCAGCGCCCCGCTGCGCGCAGCCCATCCTGCACGATCTCACTCTGAGGCACCCGCCCAATCACCAAGGCATCCGCCGGCACATCCTCCGTGACCGTGAGTGCCGGCTGCGATGATGGCTCCCGCCCCCACTGTCACCGGTGCGATCAACTGCGTATCGCTGCCGAGAAAGACCCCATCCCCGATCACCGTCTGATACTTCCGCACACCATCGTAGTTACAGGTGATGGTGCCGGCGCCAATGTTGACCCCTTTCCCAATCTTTGTGTCTCCCAGGTAACTCAGATGGTTTCGCCTTCGATCCTTCGCCCAGATCGGTTTTTTCATCTCGACAAAGTTCCCGACCTTGGCCTTCTTCCGCACCACCACACAGGACGCAGATGGGCAAACGGGCCCAGGTGCGCGTCGTCCTCAATGTGAGAATCGGCAAATACGCAGTGATCGAGAATCTCAACGCCATTGCCGACGGTGCAATCTCGTCAGTCGGGTATAGGAACGCAGCACACAATCTTCCCCGATGGCCGTTGTCCCTTCGAGCGTCACGTCGGGATACAGTACCGTGTCTCTCCCGATCGTGACCGCCGCGTCAATCCAGGTTGAGGCCGGATCGATCATCGTCACCCCGGCATCCAGCCAGCGGTCCCGAATCTGCTGCCGCACCACCTGTTCGGCCTCAGCAAGCTGTCGGCGCGTATTCACGCCCAGTCCTTCGTCGGGATTGTCGAGCAACCACAGCGGCCACACGATGCCCCTGCTCCGCCGCGAGATGGATGATGTCCGTCAAATAATATTCCCCTTGGGCGTTGCTGGGATCGAGTTTTTCCAAGGCGCTGAAGAGAAACTCCCCGTCGACCACATAGGTGCCCACGTTGATTTCCCGGATCGTTTGCTCCTCTGCATTGGCGTCACGATCCTCGACGATGCGAGAGACGCCCCGCTCGGCTGAGTGCGCACGCACGACCCGTCCGTATCCGCTTGCGTCTGCGAGCACCGCGGTAAGAATGGTCACGGTCGCGCGTTCCGCTTCATGGACACGAAGGAGTTCGCGCACGGTCGCTTCCGGAGCAGCGGCGTATCGCCGTTCAGAATCGAGATACCTGGATGGAGCGCCCCGCTTGCCCACCGCAAACACCGGGCGGCTCTGCAAGACCGCATGGCCCTGTGCCCAACTGCTCTCGTTGTTCAACAATCGCAACTGAAGAGCCGCCGCTCTTTCCTGACGTCGCGCGGCCGATCACCTGGCGAACCAGATCAGCCTGATGTCCCACCACGACAGCCACACGATCCCCGGCGACGCGCAATCCGAGCCCCACCGAATAGAGCACCATCGCCTGGCCGGCCACCGGATGCAGCACCTTCGCCTGCTTTGAGCGCATGCGCTTGCCAAGCCCGGCAGCCATCACGACCACCGCAAGGCCGGCAATCTTCCCCTGCATGGTCTGGGCTGACCGGCTTCTTCACCGTCGAGACTTCAGTGGCTCGTGAGACGACCTCATCCGATCGGCACCCCCGTTTCAGGCTGTTTGACCGTACCTCCACTTCGTCGCGGCAGTCACGGCCGATGCCAGGGACGTGGACGGTGAGCAGAGCCCGCCTGAGACGATGAGCTTCATCGCCTCTTCTACGCTCATGTCGACGGACGTGACTTCATGTTCCGGCACCAACAGGAAATAGCCGGACGTCGGATTCGGTGACGTCGGCACATACACGTGAATCAGCGGCTCCTGCGCGAGATCTTGCATCTCCCCTTTGGTCACGCCCGTCACGAAGGCAATACAGTAGTGGCCATTCTTGGGAAATTGAATCAGCACGACACGGTTGTATGACGCATGCTCCGAGAATGACAAAATATCCATCATGGATTTCAACGTCGAGTAGATCCCTCGCACGAGCGGCACACGATTCAACCATGTCCTCCCACCACTTCACGATTCGCCGGCCCATAAAATTGGTGGCGAACAGCCCGGCCGCAAAGACCAAGACGATCAACGCAAGAATCCCCAGCCCCGGCACATACAATGACTCGGCACCAACCGGACCAGGAGATCCCCGAGGATCCCATCGACAGCCACGAAAAGAGCCTTCAAAATGAGGACGGTTCCCCAGATGGGGATAATCACGAGCAAGCCCGTCAGAAAGTAGCGTTTTAGCAAGGTTTTCAGCATAAATATCGAGCGGACGGAAGTAGATCGTTATCATACAGAGAATTACGAGGGCCTCGCAAGCCTTTTCTTGCTATTTTCAACAACTTGGAATACCATCCCGCCCGTTTTCTTCACCGGCGATGGGGACAGAGCGATGGGGACGAAGAAGCAACAGACTCGTGGCCTGTTTATTACCCTGGAGGGGGTCGAAGGCAGTGGAAAAGCACCCAGATTCGCCACCTCGCGGAGGTGCTGACTCGAGGCAGGGTACCACGTACTCCAAACCAGAGAACCGGGTGGCACTGCTACAGCCGAAGCGGATCCGCCATCATTCTCCTCACGGCGTCGTCACACGAACCAGTCACGCCTCAGGCCGAAGCCCTGCTGATCCTCGCTGCGAGATGTCAGCACGTCACGCATCTCATCATGCCGGCACTGCAGCGCGGCACCGTGGTGTTATGCGACCGGTTTTCCGATTCCACGTTTGCCTATCAAGGATTCGGCGCGCGGCCTTGATCTTCAGTGGTTGCGGGCGGCCAACGAGGTCGCAACCGGCGGGCTCGACGCCGGATCTCACCGTCGTACTTCGACCTCCCAGTTTCAGTGGGCTTGGCCAGGCGGCGAGTCGATCGTGGACAACAGAATCGGCTGGACCGTGAGACAGAACGTTTTCATCGAAAGGTGCGCCGGGGATTTCTGGCGCTCGCCGCCGAAGAGCCTGGCCGCATGACGATCGTGAATGCGAATCGGCCCGCGCAAGAAGTCCGGGACGAGCTCACTGAGATCGTGGTAGGCTGGATGGCTCGACCGCGTCGCCCTCCACGCCGCCGGAGCTAGCATGCCCTTTCGCGACTGTATCGGCCATCAACAATCCATCGCCCTCCTGCAAGCCGCCGTCACCACGAGCGTCTGGCTCACGCCTATCTGTTCCACGGCGAGGAGGCGATTGGAAAACGATTGACGGCCATTCGCCTCGCGCAAGCGCTCAACTGCGAACAGCCTCCCGAGGCGGACAGGTCTCGACAGTTGTGGTGCATGCCGGTCCTGCCAGCAGATCGAAGCCCGCACGCATCCGGACTTTTTCGTCATCGAGCCGGACCCGGAACAGGCCACCCAGCAAATCAAGATTGAGCAAGTCCGCGAGATCGAGCACCAGATCATGTACCGTCCGCTCATCGGTGAGCGAAAAATCTGTCTGATCAACGACGCCGACCGCATGACGATCGGCGCGGCCAACGCGCTGTTAAAAACGCTTGGAAGAGCCACCCGCGCATAGCCTCTTCCTCGTCATCTCGAGTCGCCCAGCGGCCCTCCCGGCGACCATCCGGTCGCGCTGTCAGGCCCTTCGCTTTACGACACCGGCTCGCACACAGGTGGAAGCCGCGCTCATCCTGAAACGCGAAATCCCTCCCGCAGACGCGCGGATTCCTTGCCATCATCAGCGAAGGCCGTATCGGGGAAGCCCTCACCGCCGATGTGCAAAGACACTCGCGCGCGCCAACAGGAACTCGTGGACTTGGTCCGTCCCCAATCCTTGCAATCGATCGGGTCCATCCTGTCCTCGGCGGAAGCGATTGCGAAGGCCGATCGTGCACAGGACATGCTCGCCTGGCTGGCTCGCTGGATCCGCGACCTCGTCTTGATTCAGGTCGGAGGAGATCGTGACCAGATACTCTACCTTGACGATCTCACGACGCTAGAAGCCTACGCGCAACAGGCCAACACCGATTCGCTGTTGGACCTGCTCCGTGAGATTGAGATGACCGAACAGCGCGCCACGCGGCACCTCAATCTCACATGGCGCTGGAAATGATTCTTGCTCCGACTGCGCGAGGCGCTCGCACTGCGCCAGCTGGCACCTGTCTGGCAGGATGCTGAAAAGTCCGCCAGCTGCGTTCTCGCATCGCTCAGAGGCTCAACGTACCGAAGCGTACCGCCTCGCCTCTTCGCGCTGCGGCTTGCTGAACGGCCTTTTGAGCATCCTGCTGGAGATGAGATCTCCTTGTCCTAGACATGCAGGCTCTAGCTTTCGCCGTTTATTACCCGATACTTTTGTTCCTGCATGAGTCACCCAACAGTTTCTACATCACGACGCCGATCCATTACGTGAACGACTTGCCGCATATCGGACACGCCTATACCACCGTGGCTGCCGACGTGCTTGCTCGCTACTGGCGCCTGCGAGGACGCGACGTCTTTTTCTCACCGGGCTCGATGAACATGGACAAAAAGTTCAGCAGGCCGCGACCAAAGCCGGCATCGACCCGCAAGCGCATTGCGACAAGCTGGCTCCCCAGTTCCAGGCCCTTTGGAAACGGCTAAACATTTCCAACGACGCCTTCATCAGAACACACGGACGCGCGAGCACAAATCAGTAGTTCAACTATATCTTCAACAGCTCTATGATAACCAACAGATTTACAAGGACTGACTACACTGGTTGGTACTGCACATTTCGACGAGCGATTCTGGACGGAAAAAGATGTCGAGAACGGCCTCTGCCCCGGACTGTAAACGCCCTGTCGAGAAGCTCAGCGAACACAATTATTTTTTCAAGATGGGGCAGTATCAGGATCGCCTGATCGAACACATCAAGCAGACATCCGAAATTCATCCGCTCTGAGTCCCGCCGCGAATGAAGTCCTGGGATTCTTGACCACGCAGAAGCTCGGCGACCTATCAATCTCCCGACCAAAATCAGACTATCCTGGGGCATTGAGTTTCCCGTTCGATAAGGACTACGTCACGCTAGTGTCTGGTTCGACGCACTCGTTAACTGCCTGCTCCGCGTTAGAGTACCTCAGTCCTACACCATCACAAGATCATTGCCTGGCCTGCCCAGTCCATCTGGTCGGAAGGATATCCTCACCACCCATGCCGTCTATTGGTCCTACATGCTGCATGGCCCTGGACGCCTGGAATTTCCTGAAACTATCTTGCCCACGGCTGGTGGACGGTGGACGGTGAGAAGATGTCGAAGAGCCGCGGCAACGTCGTTGATCCCAATAAGATGGTCGACGAATTCGGCGCCGATGCCTTTCGATACTTCCTGCGCGTGAAGTCCCATTTGGCACAGGACGGAGATTTTCCCGGGAGCGGCTATGGTTGCGGCGCATCAATAGTGACTTCGCTAACGGGCTCGGAAATCTGCTGAGTCGGACCCTTACCCTGATCGAACTGCGGCTTAACGGGATAGTTCCACGCAGAGTCGATCAGCCGCCGACAGAGACCTCGAGCGAAAAGCACTTGGCAGGTCCTGATGGCCTGTTAGCCTACGTGCTCACCTTGAAGCAATTGGAATTCAACAGAGCTCTCGAAGCGCATTTGGCAACTCGTGCAAGCTGCCGAATCAATACATTGACAAATCTGCGCCTTGGACGCTGGCCAAAGACCCGACGCAAGAGAGCAGCTCAACCAGAAACAGTCCTTTACTGCAGTGGCCTGAAACACTCCGCGCTGCTTAGCGCTAGCCGCGTATCCGTTTATGCCGAGCAGCGGCGCAGTGCGATCTCAGGACTCAACTTGGCATTCGAATCGAATTTCCTCAGAACCCCTCTCCGTGCAGAAGTAAGCAATTGGTAGTGCGCCTTGCCAGGGCGAACTAGAATCCGATAAAGGAAATCGCTTTTCCCTCAGAATCGAATCATATAACGCACAAGGAGCCAAAACCGTGAGCGACATCACGACTTCCGCAACCGACAATCAGCGACAGCCAACACCAGTCCACCAACCACTACCAGCACCATCCGACATCAGTCGCGCTCAGCACTCAACCCGTAGGGCACAGCGCAGATCACCATCGACGAGTTCATGAAGATTCAACTCAAGACCGCGAAGGTCCTCACAGCAGAACGTGTCCCCAAAGTCGGAGAAGTTGCTCAAGCTGCCAAAGTCAGTCTTGGAGAGGGGACGGAGCAACGACAGATCGTCGCCGGCATCGGCAAGAAATACGACACACTGAATCGCTGATCGGCAAGACGATCATCATTGTCGCTAACCTCAAGCCGTGAAGCTCCATGGGCATCGAATCGCAAGGCATGGTCCTGGCCGCAGGGGACAGCGAGGTCCAGCGGCCTTGCCACCATCCTCGAAGGAAGTTGACCCCGGCACCAAAGTGAAATGAGCCTGGCGGTTGCCGCAGTCCGACTGCCTTCTTCTCTGTAGTGCTCGCCTTGACGCCTCTCCCTGCCTCGCGATCCGGCTGAAGACGAACCCCTTCCGATCTCCGTCTGAACGATCCACAACCAGACAACCATCTATAGTCCGCGTCGTGGGCGCTTGGCGCGATGGTCCTCGGTCCGGGAAGTCGGAAGCGCCCGCGTCACGATCACCGACGTGGCAACCAAACAGATCTCCCGCCGACCGGCATTCAGGCGGGGCGAAGCCGGCGATCAGAACATCACAGATGCGGACGCCGCGGTCTCATGGAGGAGCCACGCTATAGCTCCCGGCCGGCCGCAACGTTTACCGCGACATTCGACTTACTCCATCCCACGCTGGTTGAGTCACCGCCGAAGGACCGCTCGCCTACCCGCGTCGTCCCAGCGCGCCTATCGACGACAGTGTGGCTCGTTCCCGGGCAGGAACGACTAACGACGGGATTGTCCTTCATCTCTACGGGTACATCGTCCAGATCGAACATCCACAATCCGGTGAGCCGTTGATCGCAAGAGTGACGATGTGATCCTGCGTGCATCGAATCCGAACATGTCAGGCCGCTGGTTCGTCCGCACGGGGACTGGACTCCCGGAAGATCCACATCTACGGTGAGCTGATGATTGGAGAGCGGGTTCTCGAACGACTCCAGTTGGCGCTAGCAACGACCGAGCCACGCTTCGAAGCACCGTTCTTCGTGCCGCTGCCCGAACGACGCGCCTGGACGGCATCACGCTCGCGCGTCGTGGCCGCCGACCCAACTCAGCGGGAACTTTGGAGTGGGCCAGGCGAAGTATCCCTGTCCTCAGCGAACGGTTGCCCTCAAAAACCATGATGATCTGGAGTCGGGGCAGGCGTGATTTTCTATGTGGCAATGATATCGACGTCACTATCCTCTGCTGGGGTCCTTCTCAGGCCCCGCATCAGCACAAGACCAGCATCAACTGGCGGCGACCAGAACGACATCACACATTATCTGGAACAAACTCGACAGTCAGGAACGGGATCGGGCCAGAAGCCCGCCGGTGGTTAGAGGCACTCCACTCTGAAACCGGGCGCGATCTGTGGCGATCACCAGTTCAAAGTTGAAGCGCTCACTATGTCTGGCGATTCATCGAGGCGGTGACGAGACAGGCGAGATCATGCGATCGATGTGGAACCGGAGATGTTGAAGTATGCGGAAGAAGGCATATCCAGCGCCATCAATACTATGGCTGGTCAGCTCGCCAGCGCGGCCGAAGCGGCCCGAAACTTCCCTATGAGTCAATCGATCTCTACTCTTCGATCACACCTTTTCATCCACCGCTGCGGATGAACCGCGCACGAAGCTCACTTCTCCGACACCAAATCGTCGCTGAAACCCGGAGGCTGCGTCTGCCATCGCCTCGACTTCTACTATCCGCGACGAACGCTCGGTGAACTCAGTTTTCAGGAAACAGTCCCTCAGGACTGATTACCAGAACTGGCTAAACCGGCTCCACCGACTCCCGTTCAGGCTGCTAACCTGCCGCGCCAGTATTTCCTGGAGTTCGTACCGATCTGCACCTCAGCAGATGCTGAAGAGTCCTACGCCTCGCCGCAGACTGGCATTGAAGCGCAGACATGCAGAAGAACGATCAGTTCGAAGTTCGTGGTTCAGTTCCGAGAAACCTCTGAACGCTGGACATCGGGCGGAAGTCGTCGCGGCCACGCCAGTCTCGCCTCGGCTATCGTGCTGAACATTCTCCTGTCACTGATAACTGCTATCGGCGCACTGCTCACGCCCCATCCACCTGGGCTGCCGTGATACGAGCCGTGCGACACTATAAAGTCAATGTCTACCTTCGCCTCCTACAATACATCTCCGCTCCACGGCTGTCTCTCTCGCCCTGGCACTGAACGCGGCGATAATCGTCGCTGAGTTCATCCCGGTGGATGGATCCTCGATAGGCATCGGGCTCATGAGCGATGCGGGTCATCATACCTCGTCGACCAGGGCGCGCTCTTTCTTGCCCTCTATGCCCCATCTCCTCACATGGCCAGGCCTGCCACAGAAGCCAGAACATTTGGGTATCACCGAGCCGGCATCATGTGCGCGTTCTTGGATTCGTTCGTCCTGTTGCTCACGGCCCTCGGCATCACACTCGTTGGACTCAAACAGCTGCTGCAGCCTATACCGGTGGACGGCGGCTGGATCATGGCGATCCGCCGCCCTGAGTTTCGCAGCCAATCTGAGGTATCGCACTCCTGTTGCGGCATGGGAGCGCAGGATGATCTCAATATCCGCAGCGCCTTTTGGCACATGCTGGGTGATGCCTGGGCGTCACTAGGCGTCGTGATCAGCGGCGGAGGTCGCCCACTATTCACCGGATGGACCATTCTCGATCCGCTGATCCAGCTTGCTGGTCGTCGTGGCAATTGCAAAGGGGCTTGGCCGCTGTTTAAGGAATCGCTGGAGGTCTTGCTGGAATCGACCCCGCCGAAAATCAGCGCCTCACGTGGCTGTGACCATCGAGGCGATCCCCGCGGTGTGAAAAACGTCCACGACCTCCATATCTGGGCGGTCGACCTCGGTTGATTCTGATGACCTGTCACGCTATACTCGTCGATGGAGACGATTCGGCACTGACCAATAACCTATCCACATACCATCCGCGCCCGGGTCAGCGCAGATTTCGGCATCAAGCATATGACGATTCAGATGGAAACCGCCTGTTGCCACGCCGGACGAGATCCACTGCGACCTCACCGCGTTGGCCACTCGCCAGCACCGGGATGAGGGGCTCTTACATGTGCACCACTGAGTTATCCAGGACCCTGCAGACGCAGGCTCCAACTTTCACACCTCACACCCATTGAGACAATGACCGCCGAGACCCCGATCCCGCATTTTATATCCTCTGCGGCTCCCTCGGCGCGGGAAAAACCACGCTCCTAATGCGACTGCTTGAACATTGGAAGAGCCAGGGCAAACGGGCCGGCGTGTTGATGAACGAAGCCGGCGAGGTGAGCATCGACGGCCCCGCGCGCGAGTACCATCGCCGAACAAGTAGTGAACCTCGCCGGCGGCTGCGTCTGCTGCGATACCAAGGAAGATCTCTCCTGGGGGATCGCCCAACTGGTGCGGGACTATGAATTCGGATGTGATCATCCTGGAATGCTCAGGCATGGCTGATCCAGCCGAAGTCATCGATGGCGTCACCGATCTCTACACCGCGCGGCTCACGCCTTAGAAAAAGTCATCGCCTTACTGCATCCGATCCCAACAGACAGGAGAGTATGGGAGGATTCGTCACCAGGCAGGCGATTCGCTGCGCCGACGAGTTGATTCTCAACAAGAGAGATCTCTATGTCGCCGGCCATTGGGAGCGATTCAAAGCGACGATTGTCGACCAGAATCCCTACGCGCGAGGTCTGGGAAACCAGCCATGCCCGGGTCGATCCCTCATCGCTGCTCGAACCAATGACCCGCATGTCGCCGGCGCCAACGGTGAATGTGGAATTCGGAGTGCCGCGATCATCCACGACGAGCAACACGGGCATCGTATCATCCAATCGCCACGACGGTTCGGCTGCCCGGTCCGTTGAACTTTGCACGATTCCTGAGCTGGATGAAGACCCTGCCCCTGAACTTGAACGGGCGAAAGGCTGCTTCCGCTTCGCCAAGGGACCAGAACTCCAAGAATTTCAATATGCCCCGCCAGGCAACGCAACCATTACGCCGTATCACGTTGCTCGACGAACCGAGCCACGCGATCGTGTTGATCGGACGAGGCTACGACCAGGAGCGCTGCCAAGCAGAACTCTTACGCTGTCTTGAAAGCTACGAGAGCACAGGAGGGCTAGGCAGCGGGGCTGGCCATTGAAGCGCGAACACGCGAGATAGCGCAAGGAGCAACCACGCGGCACCGGCTCCGAACAATCCGCCGATCACCCAGCCTCCCAGCACGTCCGTGACGTAGTGGGCCCCGATATACACACGCGACAGACCGATCAATCCGACCAAGCGGCCAGCTCACCCAGCCTGAACGCGGATAGAGCACCTGCAAGAAAGCTGCCGCGGTCGCGGTATTGATCGCGTGGTTGGAGGGGAAGCTGAACATCTTTCCGCAGCCGCCGGCTCCACTTGTTGAGATATACGTCAGCGCCACGACAGGGTCGAGGCACGGTCAGCCAGATCCTTCAGGCGCGCGCCGAGGAAATCAGAGCAGACCAATCGTCGCAGCCAGGGCCGGCGCCCGCCAGCAGGAGCGCTCTCCGTCGGACAGCTCAGAGCCAATAGCCGCATAGCGAGCGCCAGCGGAACCCACAGCAGACTTGATGTGGAGAGATTGAGCGCCAATCCGATCAATCAGTGCCGACTGCCCGGCGAACCCGTTGATGGCGCGAAAGAGAGATTCGTCCCAACTCATGTGGATGACGATAAAGTGTCACCAGTCATTCGTCAACGGTCAAACAGCGGGAAAATGGTCTGTCTGGTCCGTCTGGTCTATCTGGTTTGTGCCTGGATTGTCCCGTACAGTCAGCGATCAGCTATACGCCTTCAGCTCTTTGCGATATCAGCGCGTCCGAAAGTGGATGCGCACGGTGAGTTCCCCATCCGACCGGCTCGTCGCCTTTCAACTGGGGATCGAAGGTCCATTTGTTCAACGCAGCCATGCCGGCGATGGTGAGTTCCCGATGCTTGGCCGGCTCCAAGCACCACCACCGTCACTTTCGCATCCTTGGAGACCAACATGCGCGCTTTCATCCAATCATCGACGTTCTTTGCCGTCCAATCGAGAGGAATGGCCGGCCAGGGTGTGGATTTGGAGACCGGTCCAAGCTGCTGGTCCTTGTTGAGCGGCAACCCGTGGACATGGACTTCGGGCAAACTCCACACACATCTTCCCGTGTGATCCGTCACTGCATGCGTGGCCTGCGTCACCGGCCACCGCGAACTACTATGGCCGGCCAAGAGACAGACGACAGCAAGAGCAACCCAAAGAGCCGTACGTCGGCTCGCGACTCGCCAGCTCAGTTGTCGAGAAGATCAGTCCATGTCGCGATCTTCATATCCCTAGAAGAACCATTGCGCACGGAAGAAAGAACGACCGTGGCATCCCCGCATGGGCCATCCCGAGCCCGATACTGCCTTCGCCCGTATTATAGAAGTACTGTCTGGTCGAGCAAGTTGATGACATCGAATCCACCAGCATCTTTTGCTGATCCCAAGGCAGATGTGAATGACGTGGGTAATTGAGGCATTGTAGGTGGTCCATGACTGGAAGTGCGAGGAGTTGGTGAACGCATCCTCGCTCGCCGCGGTCCGCAGGCCTGAACCATAGAGCATCTGTGCCCGAAATGGTGGTCCGCTCTCGGAACCGATAGGCCGCCACCGCTGAACTGGTGATCGTCTGCGAGTGGTCGCAGAACACGCCGCCCGCAGTATTGATGTCCGTAATCTCCTTCGTGTCCAGCAGGTAATTCCCCGACTGCAACCCGTTGGCCTTGCACCGGCCCCACGCCACGTTGCCGCGCGCACTGAAGTCGTCGGTGATTTGCATTTTAAGGGCGCCGTCGATGCCCATTTGATAGCCCCACTGAAAGGCAAAGAAGTTCAGCATCGGGGTCGTGCCAAACTGCCCGGCATCGGACTGGAAAGTGACTCCGCTTGTAATAGGCTGCCAGCTCCAGCGTGGCCCAGTTGGTCAGCGCGTGGTAACTGCCCACTTCGAAATAGTTGGAGCGCTCCGCCCTGGGGCTGAATCCGGTCGGGTCATCCGGGTTGGGCTGGTGGTGCCCTGGAGATTCACCTTGGTAAAGCGCGACCTGCTCGACATTCGGCGGCGTGAACAGCCGGCTATAGTAGGCATGAAAGACGTTCGACTGATTCAACTTGTACGTGACGCCGACGCGTGGACTGATCTGCCCTTCATTGTAGAAGCCTTGAATCTGATGTCATACCGCACACCCAGGTTGAGGGTCCAGTGGTCGGTCGGGCTCCATTGATCTTGGACCCAGAACTCCTCGCGCTGTCTGCACGTTGGTATTGGCGGCGCGTTTGCGTCAGCACCGGTCCCACCGGGAGGCCCGTCACCGGGTCTACGTGCGAAGTCAAACAACTGGAATTGATTCTGCGCGTTCGTGTACTGGAACTGAAACCCCGTCTTCACGAGATGTTGTGTGTTGGGAGTCCAGGTGTAGTCGAGCCGCGTCCCGAGTGAGTAGGCCTTTCGCTTCTGATTCGCCGTCTGCTCTTCGGGCACATAGGCCAGCGTGTTGAACGGGTCGGTGGTGAAGTTCGCATGCGAATTCCGCAGAAAGCCGGCGAGCTGGAAAGATTGTTCGGCGTCCACGTCATGGCGCCAGACCAGGTGGGTGTATTGAGAATTCTCCTTCTGGTTCTGGTTCGCCGCCTGGGAGGCCGCGGGTGAGAAGGTAGGGTCCTGCGCCTGAAGGAGGGGCAGCACATCTGGGTTCACTGCCAAGCCCGGGAGCGTCGGAATCTGATACTTCGCCACCGCGTTCAAGAACACCCAGCTCACGCTGTTGCGGTTGTCGTGCTGATAGTCCCCTCGCAGATAGGTTTGATTGCGCTCGCTCTGATCGTGAAAGACCGAATGCCCGAGCGTCGGCGGCTCGATGCCCCGATTGGTCGACGTATAGCTGTTGAGGGCATAGTAGCGGACCTTCTCGCCGATCGTGCCGCCGTACTCGAACGACGGGTTCACCGTCTGGTTCGAGCCGCCAAACATTTGGGCCGAGCCGAACGGGGGCGCGTCCCGCTCTTGCTGGTGATATCGACCACGAGCGCCGTCTTGTTGCCGTACTGGGCCTCCATGCCGCCGAGGATAATATCCGCGCGCTCCCACATGCAGGGGCGAAATCACGTCGGTGAAGTCGAACTCACACCTCTCCGGAATCGGCACCCCATCGATCCGGAACTGCTGATTGGCATGGTCCTGACGGATATGGGTTTGCCCCAAGGCCCCATACACCACACTCGGAACCGTCTGTAACACCTCGCGCGACGGTGTTATTGTTGCCTCGCGGGAGGACCTCGATATCCTTCCGGCTCAACTGAATACGTCTCGCTCGAGGCCTTGTATTGGATCGCCGGCAGCGGCGATACAATCTTCAAGCGCGATGTCTTGCGTCAGCTGCCAGGTGTAAGCGTCACCGGAGCCTGCCGCGTTCCATACCGATCTTCACCACCACGATATTCGCTGCTGATAGGTCTCCGTGGACGGCGCTGACCGAATAGGTCCCCTCCTGCGGGACCGATGACGGAAAATTCGCCAGCCTGGTTCGTGACCCCTTGCGTCACGACGTTGCCTTCCTGATCGCGCACCTGCACGATGGCTTGATCCACCCGGCGGAGATCCTGACTCTGAACCAGGCCGGCGATCGTACGGGCTTCGTTGTCCGCCGCATGAGACAACATCGCCTTGCGCTGGACACACATGAAATCACCACAGCGAGAATGCTTATGAGTTCAATCCACAGACCAACAGGAATAGTACTGTAACATCGGCTTCCTCCGCAGCTCAATACAACATGAATGATGCGTGCGCTGAGCTTTCCGAGGACAGCGTCCACCGGCGCAGCAGCGGCATATTGCAAGCAGTTCAGGTGGTTAGTGAGCAGGGAGGTGCGCGGGAAGGACCGACGACCGAGAGATCGACCGAGAGTAAGAACTGATTCGACAGGGGATCCTGATTGCGGACAAGGTCGCGAGACGCTCAGATGGGAAACATCAACATCGAGAGAGCCGGCTGTATGGTGTTGAACCCATTGACAGAGTGTCCGTATCCGAGTGCTCATGCCCATCCGTATCGGCTGCGGCCAACTCGTGGTGCACGTCCTGGGCAACGGCAAACGGAGCAATGGCGAGCAACAGCAGAATAAGGCCGGCGGCGACGCTGCACTGCAGCAACCGTAGAACGCGCCGGCTGGCGATCGATGCTGTTCATGAATGATATCGCCCGGTTTATCGACTCTCAATCAAGCAGCCTGGAGCCTGTCCCACATTGACCGTTCTACTGCGGCGAACGGCAATGTCGGACAGGCTCCTAGTAGAAACGCTACGTAGCATGGCCGTTCGAGACTTGTCAAACACAATGCACGGGAGAGTCACGGAAAACCTCTGCCATCTTCTGCCCCCACTTCGGTAGACATTTCTCTCGAAATTGGCTATGTTTCTTGTGTTTCAAAGAGCGAATCGCATTCTCGGAGTATACTCAAGAAGGCGACTCCAAGGCGAAAAGGCAGGACCATGCAGAGACCACTCGATAACCAGCACATCATTGAAATCAAGCCGCTGCCCTCGCCGCGAACGATCAAGTCAACACTGCCGATTACCGACCAAGCCGCCGCGCTCGTCGTTGAAACCAGGGATGCCATTCGTCGCATTCTGCACGGCCAAGACCGTGAGCGCCTGCTGGTGATCGTCGGACCCTGTTCGATCCATGATCCCGAAGCCGCCTACGAGTACGCCGACCGATTGAAACCAGTGGCCGATGCGTTGCGCGACCGGTTGCTCATCGTCATGCGCACCTACTTTGAAAAACCCCGCACCACGGTTGGGTGGAAGGGGCTCATCAACGATCCGCATCTGGACGGCACCTGCGACATCGCAACCGGGCATGGAACTCGCCCGAACGATTCTCCTCAACATCAACAAACGCGGGATCCCCTGCGCGGCTGAAGCCTTGGACCCGGTGTCCCCCAATACATCGCCGATCTCTGGAGTTGGGTCGCCATCGGCGCCCGCACCACCGAGAGCCAGCCGCACCGGGAAATGGCCAGCGGGCTGTCTATGCCGGTCGGCTTCAAGAACGGCACAGAAGGCAATCTTGAGGTGGCCTGGAATGCGATGGTCGCCGCGAAGCAGCCTCATCATTTTCTGGGCATCAACGCCGATGGGCTCACCTCCATCATCAAGACCATGGGCAACCCTGATCGCCATATCGTGCTGCAGGGGCGGTGGCGGTAAAACCAACTATGAAGCCGAACACGTGGCACGTGCGGAGGCCATTGTCGCGAGCGAGGGCATCGTTCGTCCCATCATGATCGACTGTTCGCATGACAACTCCGGTAAAGATCATCGGCGCCAGGGTTTGGTCGCGCGCGAAGATCGTCCGCCAATTCCGCGACGGCCGCCAATCCATCGTGGGACTGATGCTCGAAAGCAACCTGAATCCCGGCAAACAGACCTGGCAGCAGGGGAAAACGCTGGCCTCACGGCGTCTCCATCACCGATGCCTGTCTCGGCTGGGAAGAAACCGAAGCTCTGCTCGGCGAACTGGCGGACATGATCGTGACCAAGCCCGTCTAGGATGCTGAACAGAGTCCGCCAGCGCCACAGCCCTGGCGCGTGACTCCGGACATGCGATGAAGCGCGCGATCTGAAGTTCAGTTCGAGTAGTTCTGAAAACCTCGAACTTCGGACCTCGAACCCTCCCTCGTCTCGCTTGTCCCGCCAGTCTCGCTCAGCTATCCTACATAGCCTACTCCTGCAAGAGACCCGCATGCTCTTCGACACCCATACGCATCTCGATGACGCCCGCTACAATGAGGATCGCGAGGCGATGATTGCGCGCGCCCGGGAAGCCGGTGTCGAAGCCTTTGTCACCATCGGCTGCGATCTGGCGACTCAGCCGGGCGGCGGTCGCACTGGCGGAGCAACACCCGTTCGTCTATGCCTCCATCGGCGTCCATCCACATGAAGTGAAGCATATCCTCGATAGCTGGTACGACGAATTCCGTCGGCTGGCACAGAACAAAAGGTGGTCGCCTACGGCGAGATCGGCCTCGACTACCACTACAATCATTCGTCACCGAAAGAACAGCGCGAGCGATTCCGCGAGCAGATCCAGCTCGCACGCGAACTGAATCTTCCGGTGATCATTCACACACGAGAGGCCCAAGACGATACGATTACAATTTTGAAGGAGGAACGCGCGTCTGAAATCGGCGGGGTGTTTCACTGCTTCTCAGGGGATGCGTGGCTGGCGAAGGATGCGCTGGACTTAGGATTCTATCTCTCGTTCTCCGGGATCTTGACCTTTCAGAATGCCACGATGCTGCGCGAGATCGCCAAGACGGCTCCGCTCGATCGACTCCTTATCGAAACCGATTGCCCGTACCTCACGCCGGTGCCTCACCGCGGCAAGCGGAATGAACCGGCCTACGTCACCCTTACGTCGCACAACAACTCGCCACGAGCTTCGAGCCGGCGAGCCTGAGATGTCAGTCGAGACGATCGGCAGGCTCACGACGCGAAACGCAAAACAACTCTTTAGTGAGGCTGCGATAGGCTGGTTGAACCCGCGGAAAATCAGAAGCTCCTGCCTCTGGGGTGATGCGGGAGTTTTCTGGAGGATGCTCAAACAGGCCGTTCAGCAAGGCCGCAGCGAGCGAAGAGGCGAATCGTACTCTGGGCCGTACGGTGAGCCTCTGAGGCGATGCGAGAACGATGCTGGCGGACTTTTTCAGCATCCTCTTAAAATCGCTTGAGCTGCCGGCTGCGCTGCCGCAGCGCCTTGGGCAATTTCCGGGATTCCCGCGCTTCTCCGGGCCCTCGCTTCGGTCGGAGATCCTCACCCGTATCCAGTTCTTTGTGTGCAGATAGGCGCAGTCGAGCTCGACGGCCCTCGTGCAGTTTCCCGATAAACTCCTGAGCCTTCATCACGAAGGCTCCCTGCGCCCTTCGCCAAGTCGATAATCTCACGATCGGAACTCACCACCGCGCAGGCGGATCCGAATTCGGCAGCCAGACGTTGAATCACCTGATCGGCTTTTTCTCCTCGTCGAGAGAAGATAATCTCAAGACCGAGCCGATGCTCCCGCTGTTCCGTGCCCCATCCCTGCTGCCACCCGTCAAAGACCACCGTGATCGCATGGGATTTTCGTTGACGATACGCCGCGAGGTCGCGCAGGAAAGACTCGCGCGCCATCTCAGAATGCAGGCTCGTCCCTGCGCCGATCCGGCCCGTCTGAGCCAAGAGATTGTAGCCATCGATGATCAGGTGGAGTGCCATGACCAGCAGACTGCCGAAAACTATTTCGATACGCGAGAACTTCGACTCTGCACGTCTAAACAACAGGAGTACGCCACGCAGGATGCTCAGAGCGTGTCCAGCGAGGCCGCAGCGAGAGAAGAGGCGAGGCAGTACGCTTCGGAACTTGAGCCTCTGAACGCGTCGCGAGAGTCGTGAGCTGGCGGACTTTTTCAGCATCCTGCTAGAGACCCTATTGCTCACACTGCTCACTGTCAATCGGTTTCGTCAGGCGTTCGTACGGCCAATCCTCTTGACAACTGTGCACAAACATCTGAGAAATACTCTGATCCCGTCACACGCAGTGAACACCCATGCGATCAGCCCTGTGGCGCATCCTTACTCTCACCTTCCTGGTCGGACTCTTCGACCTCCCTGGCCATGCCCTCGAATCCGTTTCACGTCGGCCAGGCATGTGCAGCGACAAGCGAGGCTCGTCAGGAGTCTCCGGCCAAGTCCAAGCGGTCTCGCACCTCCCGTGTACGCATGTCTCCCACTGCGCTCGGCCTGACGACGATACAGAACCTCCGGACGGCCAGCTCGCCGGGGTTGACGAGGCTCGTGCTCGATCTCGACGCGAAGGCCCGCCCCAGCAAACATCCCCAACTCCAGGCCGAGGGAGTAACCATCGAGATTCCCAATGCCACCTTGAGCCAATCCGCCAAGACGAAACTCACTGCTGGTAGGATTGCCAAGCCGTTTATCATCACCCAGCGCATCTGAACGATCTGTCGAGGTGTCTGCTCCCAACTGGCTCATTTAAAAGCTATAAGATTGCTCACATTGGCGAACCCCCACGGCTTGTCATCGATGTGGTGCCTTCCGGTGAACCCCTGACGACTCCGCCTGTGGAATCAACACCTGGACCTGGGACTTCCACTCCCCACTCCTCCAGCAGCCTGCTCAGCCGCGAGCCAAGTCATTTAAGACCATCGTGATCGATCCAGGGCACGGCGGGAAAGATCCTGGCGCGCGTGGGCAGCGTGGGACGGAAGAAAAAGACATTACGCTGAAGGTCGCGTTGAAACTGCGCGATCTCTTGAGCAAGCAGCGGGAGTCCGCGTCCTCATGACACGTGACCGGGACGAGTTCGTCGAGTTGGAAGACCGGGCAAAGTTTGCCAATGGGCAGGAGGCGGATCTCTTCGTGTCGATCCATGTGAATTCACATCCACAACGCTCCGTGAAGGGGATTGAAATCTACCACTTCGGAGAGGCCAAGGATCAACGGGCGCTCGAAGTGGCGGCTCGTGAAAATGGAACCCCGCTCAACAGCACCGGCGTGGGATGGGAATATCTCGTCGCAGATCTCCTGACGGCAAAGAAGATCGAAGCATCTCTCGAACTCGCCTGGACCGCCAAGGAAGCCATGGTGACCAACCTGAACGACCACTACGCCCTGGTGGACCATGGGGTGAAGACCGCGCCCTTCTACGTGCTCCGCTTCACCAGCATGCCCAGCATCCTGGCTGAGATTGCCTATATCTCGAACTCTGCTGAAGAAGACCTGCTCCGAACCAGCCGCTTCACCACGCGCGTGGCAGAAGCACTCATGGAAGGCATCAACGACCTTCCTCGCCTCTGCGAAACCTCGCCACGCGATGACCTCTGCACTGTTCTATCCCCTACGTCGATGTCCTACGGTCAAGTTAGTCCTGGAATACGATGGGACCTCGCTACGCCGGGTGGCAGCGCCAACCCAATCACCCACGATCCAAGAGGCCATCGAACGAGCCATCCACCAGGTCAGCCAGACCACGGTATCCGTCATCGGCGCAGGCCGAACGGACTCCGGCGTGCATGCGCGTCGGACAAGTCGCGAGCTTTCGCACGGACTGAGATTGGCCCGCGTCCAACTGGATGCGGGCGCTCAATGCCGTGCTGCCGAAAGACATTGCCGTTCGTTCCTCCGCCCTCACGGACGACCACTTTCATGCCCAACACGATGCACGAGGCAAGCTCTATACCTATCGGATCCTCCACCGTCCGGCCCGCCCCACCATCGATCGCGCATTCGTCTGGCACATCTATAGAACCGCTGAATGAGGTTGCCATGCAACAGGCGGCAGCGACGCTGATCGGGTCACAGGACTTTTCTTCCTTCGAAGGAAGCCTCACGGACAACAGCAATCCCATCTGCCATCTGCAACGACTCGCCGTCATCCGCCACGACGACCAGATCCTCATTGAGGCCTACGCCGACCGGTTTCTGAAGCACATGGTCCGCGCGATGGTTGGAACGGTGGTCGAAGTGGGGCTGGGCAAACGGACTCCCGACAGTCTCACGGAGGTCCTGCGGGCTCGGGATCGGTCTGCAGCAGGCCAGACCGCCCCTCCTCACGGACTCTGTCTCATGCGCGTGGACTACGACTAGCGGTTGCTGAAACAGTCCGCCGGCAGACGCTAGGCCGTGACGCGTGAAGCGCGACGAGCAGGAAATGCAGGACGGGTTGATCTGGTTTATCTGGTTTGTTTGTTCATCTGGTTGGTCTAGTTCAACCAAACAAATCAAACAGACCAAATAAACAAGAGAGACCAGCCGGTTCCTCGCATGTCTCGCCGCAGCTTCCAGATGACACACAATTGCGCTTCAAATATCTACTAGGAGGATAGCTAACATTCCAGAGACACACCAGAGATAATTTGGTATGCTTGCGCTGCTTTTCTATCCCCCACTCTCACCAAAGGAGATGCATATGACGAAGACAGCCGGCATTGTGGTGGTATCCCCTCTTTGTGTCTGGGCTGTGCATCGCGCCGTTTGCCATGGCGGCGCCCGCTAAGCAAAGCAAGATGGCGGCCTGCAACGCCCAAGCGACACGACAAAGGATTGGGAGAAGGGAAGGGCGATGAGCGGAAGGCATTTATGAAAGAATGCCTCTACGCAAAGCCGGCGAAGGTGGGTGGGACTCAGCAGAACAAGATGAAATCTTGCAATAAAGAAGCAGGCGTAAAAGAGCCTCAAGGGCGATGAGCGGAAGAAATTTATGAGTACGTGTCTGTCTAACTAACTCGTTATCTCATCATCCGACGCGGTCCACCTGGACCGCGTCAGTCTTCCTCAACACCGACCATCTCACAAAGAAGACGCACTTCCTTTCAGGGCTTGAGAAACCAGGCTACAGCTATGGTCAGCGGAACTCAGGCTAGAACAGGCGGGAGGAGTCCTGATTCTCCAGCTTCTTGCGCAGTTCGATCAACTCCTGCTCGAGTGCCAAGAGCCGGTCACTGACGGGGTCTGGCAGGTTGCTGTGGTCCATGGTGGCATCGGGTAGCCGCTCGCCTTGAGTTTTAATCACGCGGGCCGGCACTCCAATGACGGTGGAGTTGGCGGCGACATTCTTGAGCACAACCGAATTGGCGCCGATCTTCACATTGTCGCCGATCGTGATCCCGCCGAGGATCTTGGCTCCGGCCCCGACGACTACGTGATTGCCGAGCGTGGGGTGGCGCTTCCCTCGTTCCTTCCCCGTCCCTCCAAGCGTCACGCCCTGGAAGAGGGTCACGTAATCTCCGATCTCTGCCGTCTCGCCGATCACCACCCCCATGCCATGGTCGATGAAGAACCCGGTGCCGATCTTAGCCGAGGGATGGATTTCAATGCCCGTAAGCCAGCGAGCGACCTGAGAAATAGCCGAGGAACGAACGGCACGTTGTAGGACTTCAACCAATGGGACACGCGGTAGGCCAGCAAGGCATGAAAGCCGGCATAGAGTCAGCACGACTTCAAGCCAGCTGGTCGCCGCATGGATCTCGGTCGAAGACCGCCGGTAGATCTGTCTTTAATAGCTTTCAGCATAGCGTCTGAACGTCATCAGTCATCAAGTCGTCAAGTCTCCGCTGGGAATATTACATCACATCGGGCCGCTAGCCCACATGAATCATGCGGGTTAATATCCTCGAATCGCTCTATCTTAGCCAATGATTCATCCTTCGACTTTAACAGGATGATGAACCCAGATGGTGCTTTTATCGCTTCTTCAGACCTTGGTGTATGTTCCGACTTGACACTCGATCAAACAGACCGCCTGGGCGGCAATCCCTTCCTCCCGACCGATCATGCCGATTCCCTCTCCGCTCTTCACCTTCACGTTGACGAGGTCAGGATCGACCCCGAGCACCTGCGCCATCTGCTTCTGCATGGCTGCCAAGTGCGAACTGAGCCGAGGAGCCTGCGCGATAATGACCGTATCGACATTCACGATGCGAGTACCCCTTCCCCGCATCTTCCCGACTACATCCTCCAGCAGCTTCAGGCTCGAAATATCTTTGAACCGCTGATCGGAGCTGGGATAGTGTCGGCCCAAATCTCCTTCACCCATCGCTCCGAGCAGCGCGTCACAGAGGCATGGACCAAGGCATCGGAATCGGAATGTCCCAACAAACCCCTTGCTATGGGGCACCTCGATCCCGCCGAGAATCAACTTTCGTCCTGGTCCCAACGGATGGATGTCGTAGCCGCAGCCCACTCGCATCGTCATGAGGTCTCCTCATGATTCGCGCATGCATTCGTCTGCGGCGAGAATTGCGGGCTGGCGAAACGCGAGACGAGCCATGAAGCTTGACGGATGCTATGATCACTTCTCGCCTTCTTGCCTGTCCCGCTTCCCTTCATCCGCGACGCCAAAATAGCCGCGCCGATCACCAGGTCTTCAGGCCTCGTCACTTTGATATTCTCCCCGCTTCCCTCAACCACCGCGACCGAATACCCCAGCCATTCCACCAAGAATGCGTCATCGGTAGCTCGCACCCCTTCGGCGTGCGCCTTCTTGTGAGCGGTCTCGATCCAGTCCCGTCGAAAGGCCTGCGGAGTTTGAGCGAGCCACAAGGGGGTGCGATCGACCGTTCGCTCAATCATCCCATCCGCCTCCGTACCTGCTTCACGGTATCCCGCATCGGAAGCGCAATAATCGCCGCTCCTCTTCCTCGCCGCAGCCACGACCTCGGCGATCATCCGAAGCGTCACAAATGGCCGTACGGCGTCGTGTATGAGCACGATGTCGGTGTCCGAGGAACCTGAGCGAGCGCGCACCGCACCGAATCCTGGCGCTCTGCGCCACCCGCCACCACCTTCGTCACTTTGGTGAATCGATGCCGCGAGACGATCTCGCTGCTCACAGTATTCGACGTCTGCAGGCGGAACGGCAAGAATGATCTGGTCGACCATCGGGAGCGGCTTGCAATGCCCGCAATGACTGAATGATGAGCGGCTCACCACCCAACGAAAGAAATTGTTTGGGGACGGAGCCGCCCATCCGAAGCCCGCGGCCGGCAGCCGGCACGAGCGCCACCACCAAAGGAGCCTGACGAGGAATCGGTTCGACGCGAGGCGAGCGAGTCGTGGTCATATGCAAGGCCGCAGGCCTCGAAAGATTTGAGTGCGTATTCCTGCAGTACGTTGAACATCTTTTTCAAACAGATGAACAAGACAGCAGGCCGTGGATCGCTCGACGCAGCAGAATCGTATCCCTCGTTAGGTACTTAGCCATGCGGAGACGTGTCCTCCTGTCGTGCTCGACTGCCTGAGCTCGTTCGCAGGCACGCGTGCGGACTATTGAATTTCAGGCGTGCCCACATGATTTTTCCGCAACCGGTTATGGCCGCAGCGTGAGATAGATCGTTTGGCCCTTCCGTTTGAGCAGCAAGAGGACCGCTTGATCTCTTGGCAAGGCCGGAAGCGGCTCGTTCATAGGACTTGAGCGAGCCCACCGCCTTGCGATTGACTTCGAGAATAATATCGCCTTCGCGCACACCCATTTCCTCCGCCGTGCCTCCGGACTTGACCCCCACCACCACCACACCATGCTCGGTAGGCCTTTCAATCCGTACCGAGCGGTCAGTTCCTCGTTTAGCTCGCGGACATCAAGATCCGAGAGGACCCTCGTTGGCACCGCTGACTCCCTGCTCTCCTCTGCGCCGGGCTGTCCTAACGATTTCGGCTGTTCCTACAATCGCGACTTCGAGCGTCTTGGGCTTCTTGTCTCCGAATCAGCTTAACCGAGAGACCTTCTTCCCGATCGGAGTCTGTGCAACGGCATCTCCGCAAATGCGTGCGGCGAATCCATCGACTTGCCGTCATACTTCGATAATGACATCTGCGCGCTCAAATCCCGCCTTCTTCGCAGGACTATCCTCCATAACATCGCTGACGAGCACGCCCTTCGTGTCGGGTGATCCCGAACTGTGTGGCCAACTCAGAGTCAAATCTTGAATCGCCACACCGAGCCAGCCACGGACGACCTTCCCCGTCCGTACCAACTGATCCATGACGGCGCGCGACAGAGTTGCTCGGGCACCGCAAACCCGATACCCATGTTGCCGCCGCTTTGACTCAAGATCGCCGTATTGATCCCGACTAATTCGCCACGCACGTTGACTAACGCGCCTCCGGAATTGCCTGGGTTGATCGCCGCATCGGTTTGGATGAAGTCTTCGTATTCGGCAATTCCCATACTGGCTCGTCCGACTGCACTGCGACGATCCCCATCGTCACGGTCTGGGTGAGCCAGAGCGGACTCCCACGGCCAACACAAACTCCCCGACCTCCAGTTGGTCGGAATCGGCCCAGGAATGGTTGGAAGCCCTGTCGCTTCGATTTTCACGATCGCGATATCCGTCTTCGCATCGGTTCCAATCAGCTTGCCCTTAAACTCCGCTTGTCCGACAAAAGACCCGAATCTCGTCGGCCTTGTTCACCACATGATTATTGGTGACGATCAAACCATTAGGCTTCCACAATGACTCCGGACCCCTGGCCTCGCTCTTTTGGCTCTCGCTGAGGGGCATCACGCTTAAAAATTCTTCGCCGAAGAACTTGCAGAAAACGGGTCGTCGAGCGGCGCACCATGCGGACTTTCTCCAGACTTCCGCTTCGCGTCGCCGCGATGTTGACAACCGCCGGCTTCACCGATTTCGCGATCTCAACGAAGTTCTTCCCGCTCCCCTGTCATTGGCAACTGTGGCGCGGTAGCCACGGGACGAACGATTGGGCTGGGAATCGGCTCAGGCCGCAGTGCCGGTCGGCAACCAACCCATGTCAGAAGCCACCACGATCCCGATGATTATCCCTCCAGTGACCAAGGCAAACGGAACCAGCCACGCACGAACGAGTTTCATAGGTGATCCTTGTTCTTCTATCTCTCGTGACCGAATGATCACACCGCAAACCGGTATATCCCGCGCGTCACTGCATCTCGCCGGAATATATTCCCATGATGGTGTGGAGAAACTTCATCGCTCTCCGCTTTAGGCCGCTGGAACGAGTTCCGCCCGATGATGGAGCCAAACCCGCCGCCATCACGAATGGCGCGCACCTCCTCAAACACATGATTGTCCTCGCTCTTTGGCCCCTCCGGAGAAATGACGATCCGGCGCCCATCGAACGAGCTCTGCAAACCACATGCTTGACCCGCCCGCCAGCGTTGTGATCAGGAATCTTGGCCGATTCGTAACACCTTCTCGCCGCGGCCTCGTTCAAGATGCGCAGTGGGAGCTTGACCTTTAATGACATGGGCACCGAGCTGAGCCGCAATCTGCGCCGCATACGCCACCACATCGATCGCCGCCTCCCCTTCCTTACTGAGAATACCGACCCGCGCGGGTACGACCACACGACGACCGGCCAACCCACAGTCCTTGGCGTCTTCCGCAATGCGCGCGCAGCTGTTCATACATGGTGTTGCAGTGCGATGACCCCGGATAGATCGTGAACCCGACCGCCAGAACAACCGAGCCGGAGCGCGTCCTTCACGCTGCCGGTGACCGGACGGCAAGGGATCTTTCTCGTCATGCAAGACATCGTGATTGTTCAACTTTGTGAATCGAGCGGAATCCGGCCGGCAACTCAGCGGCGCCGACTTCCCGAGAAATCCCAGCGGAGCCGCGCAGGCATTGCAGCCGGCATCGATCGCCAACTGAAAATGATAGAGGGATTGTACCCTGGATTGGGTGCAAAACTCCGGGCCGGACCATGCTCGAATCCTTGGTCCACGGGCAGAATCACCCAGCTTGCCCGTCCCCCCAACTTTCCATGGCGCAACAAACCGGGCGATACCTCGTTTTGTTCCCGCGTTGTCGCTGCTGTACCAGCTCAGAATCTCTTGTACTCGATCAGCCATGCCCAGCCTCCCGTGGATTCGTGAATCATGAAACGTTATTCGTGACACGTCGACCGTCAAGAACCTGGGCCAGCCCCAAATTTCCTTCGTTTTACGTGTAACGATTCACGGTTCACGTCTGCTCCTGATGAGCTCTCTGCGTCGCGCACGTCGTTCTGCGCTCCCGATGATTAACGGTACCCGTTGATGAAGTTGCTTGGCCTCCACGTCGAGGATGCGCATAGTGCCGGTGCTCGCCTCCCTCTGCCTGCTTCCACGCATCACGCCAACGGATTGGCCTCGTGCAGCAACCGGAGCTGTTCCCTCCGGCTTGTCCAACTCACCGGGATAAGAGATAGATGCCTCCCTCGAGGAGAATCCGGTGCACGTCGCGCCACCAGACAGCCTGAATCGCGCTCCGCCAGTCTAGGGGCTGCCCGTGGCCAGTGTCTAACTGTAAGTGAATACATGCTAACTTTGTGCCTGCCGGCCATTTATGATAATGTGCCTTCAGTTCGCGCCGTAGACCTGCCTCGCGCAGGAATGCGGATCTGCTCATGAGACAGAGAAAGATACCGCCGATGCCAGGCTCCAATGTAAACCCATGGACTCCCTTGCCCAACTGTATCAGACCAGCATGGTGCTTGACCCGTAAAGGAGATAGCCCGCGCCGACCAAGCTGCTCTGTTCCCTTGCGGGGCAAGTTACTGCAGTCGGCATCCGGTCCTTTGCGCTCGGGTTTCACGACGGAAAAACCGCGCCGAGCGGCATGTTGCAATCCGTGCTCGATGAGCCATCGAGGGGATCGAAGAGCAGCATGTACTTCGGCCCGCGGCCAGTCCTCCGGAAGCAGGACCGGCTTTTCCATCTCTTCCGACGCTAGTGCGCACACAAGCCCGCTATGGTGAAATACTCTTCAAAAAGGTCTCGTTCGCGATCTCATCCAGCTTCTGACCGTCTCCCCTCCGCACATTGATCTCACCGGTCGCCCCCAGGATATCGATGAGCGCCAGCATCAAAAAGTCTGGAGATCCTGCGCAATGAGTTTCCCAACCAGGCCGATCTGAGTCGAGAAGCCCGGAAAAGTTCCCTGAGGTGGCTCCCGGGTGGGCCGCCTGCTCTGGGGCGATAAACCCGCTTAAAGTGAGAGGAAACTGTCCCATGACGACAGAAGCAAGTATAACCGTTTTTCTTGGAGCAGGGCGGGCAACGAAACGGCTTGGTTCACCCATCGGGCTCGGCGAAGTAGGCCGGCAACTCCGCTGACGAGATCGGCCACAACCGACCCGATGACGACCTTGGCCTTCTAGGTCTTGGAACCGAATGCGGCGCTGTCATCAACCGCTGGTGTAAAACCGTTACACCCGGAGTGCAGTTGTGTTCCCTGGTTGAGGAAGAGACCTTGGAACGGGGCATGACTAGACGCCGACACGCGAGCCGTTTCAACCTCCCCCCACGGGCAAAGTCGCCGACGCCAACCCCAATCTCCTTCAACAGCGTAAGCTGTCCACTCTGCGGTTCTTTTTATCGTGATACACATTCATCGTCAGCGATGACCCCGTGGCGCTGGTGCCATAATTCGCTGCGCGCGCTAATAGAGGCAGGAGATGACGTCCTGGGTGCCTCCGGCGGCATCTCCCGAAGCTTCAGTTTCGCGTCCCAGCCTTTGATTCACAACTTCCACACCGTGCCCGTTCCTCTTCTGGTGAAATGTATACTGATATCTTCCTTCTTCTTCCCTCTCTTCGCCGCGCCAGCGCGGTCAAATGTCAGGAAGCAGCGTGGCGGGGATCCACGCCATCGAGCTCCCCAGATTCCTGGTTATCCACACGGGAAAGAACTTGGTGATATGCGTGGCCTCGACTGCGCTGTCGTGATCAGTTAGCTCGCCAGCGGCCGGTCCCCCATCTCGAACCGGCGCTATCTGGCGCGGCCATCACGGCTGTGCCGCGCTGTGAAGACTAGCTTCACAGAGACTTCGTAGGTGAGCTGTTCCCTGACTTGGAAGGATCGCCGATGAGAGAAGGTCGGCCGACCTCAGCCCACGAGACCGCCCCGCCTCACCCAAGTTGCCCATGTCATGCGCAGTACGGGCCACGTGCGAGAAAAAAAGCAAGTCAGCAGCATTTGTGACTCCGCTGATAATGACGAAGAGAGTTGTTGAGAAAGTCATATGACGGTAGGCCGAGGATGAGTGCACGTTGAACGAAGATGCGACGCTATTGGCTCAGGCTCAGCCTGGAGCCTTGGCAACGCATAGTATTACGGCGAGAACCGGTGGTCGCGCATGTGGGACAATGGCGGACGCCGCGCAGGATGCCTCAAAAGGCCGTCCAGCAAGGCCGCAGCGAGTGAAGGGCTGAGGCGTACCCTCTGGGACCACGTTGACAGCTCTGAACGCGCGAGAACGCCGCTGGCGGACGCTATTTTCAGCATCCTGGCAGCCAAGTGGCCAGCCTTGGCTACCAGTCAGCGCTTCCGCTCGATGACCGTATTTCCGGATAGCGTGGCTCAATCGCTCCGGCGCAGGTGGAAACGCCAAATCGCAACACGAGGGTCGCTGGGCGGTTCGAATGCCTGGATCAGAGCCCCGCGCCGTCGTCGAAGATGGCGCGCACCATCGATGGTGACGACATCGCGGACCACATCGAGCTTACGGCAGGACCAAAGCCCCTCCGCGGGTCCGCGGCCGGGGCGCTTCAACCGGCTATTCCGCGTACATGACGCCGACACCAGCTCGAACTTGACGGTCTCGATCCGCTGACACCGGGTAACCCGCTGGATTTCGGCTGGGGTGACGGACGCGCTTCGGAAAGATCCGCCACCAACGCGGAGAGTGGATCGAGCGGCCCCGGCCGAAACCACGAGCCGGGCATCGAGGCGCATGGGCCCGCGTCAGCCGTACCCGGAAATACCGATCGGCGAAGAACATGCGCCAGCGAAGATAATCTGAACAAAGCAATACC
>ERZ1370068.5771-contig-4781_pt1 | contig 58594 bp, 64 predicted proteins | sample MGYA00561227_ERZ1370068 | MGnify/ENA primary metagenome ERZ1370068 (study PRJEB38410, sample SAMEA6850437) | metagenome | study: Metagenomic assessment of the ecological functions of the soil: analysis of the soil microbiota associated with the... | reverse complement strand
TTGTACTTCGTTCAGTTACGTATTTGCTGCTCCGAACGAAACGCTCGAAACCTGCGCGAGACGACCGCCGCCTACTTCAAGCTCACGAAGCCGCGGATCGTCGTCCTGCTGCCAGTGCGGCGTTATGCAGCGCGATGGTGCTCGCGCAGCGGGGACTGCCGTCGATGCGGCCTGATCCTCGTGACGCTGGTGGGCGGCACGATCGCCGCCAGGCTCGGCGAACGCGATCCCGACTGCTACCTGGACCGCGACAAACGGCGGTGATGCGCCGGACCCGCAAGCGGCCGCTCCCGCCCACCTGGTCAGGCCCGACAGCGCGCTCGCGTTCGGGTTCGTGCTCGGCGCTGATCTCCTTCTTCTTCCTGTCGATCACGGTCAACGTGCTCAGCGGCGGACCTCGCGCTGTCGGCGATAAACAGCCTTACGGCCTCGATGTACGACGATGGCTCAAGCGCACGAGCGTCCAGAACATCGCGCATGTCGGCGGAAGGCCGGTCGGCGGCGCTGGCGTCCCGGCCCTGGTCGGCTGGGCGGCGGTCACGGGCAGCGGTCGGGCCCGCGGCGGTGGGTGCTGTTCGCGACATCGCCTTCGTCTGGACGCCGCCGCACTTCTGGCGCGCTCGCGATGCGCTACAGCGGGGATTACCGCGCGGCCGGGATCCGATGCTCCGGTCGTCCGGGGGCCGCAGGAGACCGCAAGCAGATCATGCTCGTACTCGCTGGTGCTGTTCGGGACGTCCCTGCTCGTGCCGGTCGCCTCGATGGGTCTCGTGTACGCGGGCGCCGCCGTCGTGCTCGGCGGGTGGTTCGTGTGGCGGGCGCTCCGCCTGTGGCGCGGACCTCGCCGGCCGAGTCGATGCGCCTGTTCCGCTTCTCGATCGTCTACCTCGCGCCTGCTGTTCGCCGCGGTCGCCGCCGACGCCCTCGATCGGCTGACGCCCACGAACACGGATCTCCCGCACACGCCGGTCGCGCCGTGCGAACATCGCGTCGTCCATCGTGGAGGAGGTCCGGATGATCGGGTTCCTGCTCGTGCTGTTCGGCGTCGTCGTCGTGGGTCGTTCCCGGCGACGTGGCTGCTGATGCTGTTCCTCGGCAACGTCGGCGTGAACGCGAGCTTCTGGGGCGCCCCGCCCGCCGGGATCCTGATGACGTTCTTCGTCGCCGGGACCGGTGGCCTCAGCCGTACCGTCTGACCTCCTGAGCCCGGGGCTCACGTGGAAGGGCCGGCTTCTCCGATCAGCCGCCAGCGGGACCACGCCCTCGAGCTCGACCTCCAGCGAGAAGCTGAGGAACGTCCGCACGAGGACGAGGACGCCGAAGGTGATCACGCGCTCGAGCGTGGGGTCGATCGTGATCGTCCGGACGATGTCCGCGATGATGAGGATCTCGAGCCCGAGCGTGATCGCCCGCCCCACCCTATGCCGAACGCCCTCGTAGGCCCGGTCGAGGGGCGGCGGAACAGCTCGACCGCGAACCGCGCGAACGCGAGGACCGAGCCGACGACGAGCACGCCGACCCCGCGACCTCGAAGCCGCGGACGACGTCCCTGCATGATCTCCTCGTAGCTCGTCGAGCCGATACGCTTGCCACACCTCCGAACGCTCGAAGGCCGCGCCGGGTCCCGGTCGTCAGGGAGCGCCAGCGGCCCTGGAGCTTCGATGAATGACGCAGCCAGACCTGCATCATCGCCTGTGCCTTCGTAGCTGCCGTATCTCCGCGGTGATCTTGCCCTCGTCGCGGAGCTTCGCGAGCTTGGCGACCTCGTCGGCGGCGGAGTACCCGCGACGCCCGACGCTCCGTTCGGACATGCGCCGCCATCATCTCCTTGGTCCTGCTCGGTCATCTTCGGCCGCGCGATCATGTAGATCAGGATGCCCGAGGAACGGCACGATGACGATCAGCATGATCCAACCGGCCTTCGCACCTCCGCTGATAGGTCGTTGCGGCGGAAGATGTCGGCGAACACCGCGATGAACATCCAGATCGAACATGAACCAGAAGAAGAAGACGACCATCGCCCACAGCACACTGCCGAACGTCCACTCGTACGCCAGCATCCAAACCCTCCCCTTGAAGCCCGGTTTCCGGGCGCTGGCGGAGCGTACCCCAAGAAGGCCGGTGTTGCACCCAACGATGAACACTCGACCGGCAGGGGCTAGAGTCCGTGCCCGATGCAGACCGACGGAACCGGGACGCCGGAGCACGCAGCGACGCGTCCGGATCACCCGGCGCGCGAAACTCGGGAACGCGGGCGTGGCGCCGACGCCCTCCGGCGAACCGCCCCGCTGCCGCGCGAGCCGGGTGGCGCGCGTGGGGCTGGGCGACGGTCGCGCTGCTCGTCGCCGGCGTCGCGATCGGTCTCGCGATCGTCCCGTCGAACGCGCAGTCACCCCTGTCTGCGATGGTTCCAGGACCTTCGGACGCCGGCGCTGGTCGACGTCGCGAAGTTCCTCGACGGCCTGACCGACCCAGCTCGTCGTCTGGATCCTCCGCGTCGCGATCCTCGTCGTCGCCGCGCTCTTACGCCGAGGTGGCGCCACCTGATCACGGTCCTCGCGCTGTACGTCGTGGTCGACTTCCTCGACACGATCCTCGCCGTCCAGCGGCCGGCGCCGGAGGGCGTGACCGTCCTGTCGAGCAACGCCACGACGACGTTCCCGTCGCTGCCGGTGGCCGCGCTCGCGGTGACGCTGTTCGGCGCGGCGATGGTGCTGGCCCCGGCCGGCCGGCCCCGACGGCTCGCGCGGGCCGGGGCGTTCGCGCTCACCGGGGCTCGTGGTGCTCGCGCGGCTGCTGCTGGCCGCGGACTACCCGATCGACGCCGTGTACTCGCTGCTCCTCGGGTGGATCACGGTCGCGGTTCGCGTTCGCGTTCTTCGTCCCGGAGGACGTCTTCCCGGTGTCCTACGCGCGCGGTGGCAAGGCCGCGCACCTGGATCTCGGCGGCGCGCGGGGCGAGGCGATCGTCGCGGCCGTCCGCGACCAGCTCGGCTTCACGGTGACCGAGATCGAACCGTTCGGCCTCGCCGGCTCGGGCGGTTCGAGCCCGCTCCGGATGCGGGTCGCCGAGCTCGACGGGCATCTGTTCGGCAAGATCTACGCCACGAGCCACCTGCGCGCGGACCGCTGGTACAAGGTCGGGCGCACGATCCTGTACGGGCAGCTCGAGGACGAGGTCCCGCTGGGGTCGGTGCGACGGCTCGCGCTCTACGAGGACTACGCGCTGCGGCTGCTCCGCGACGTGGGCATCGGCGTCGCGACCACCTACGGCATCGTCGAGCTCACCCTGGACCGCGAGTACATGCTCGTGACCGAGTTCTTCTCGAACGCGACGACGCTCGGCGACGCCGAGGTCGACGACGCGATCATCGACGAGGGGATGGAGCTCGTGCAGCGGCTCTGGGCCTCGGGCTCGCCCACCGGGACCTCAAGCCCGCGAACATGCTCGTGCGCGGCGGCCACCTGCAGCTCGTCGACGTGTCCGGCCTCCAGGTCCGCCCGACGCCGTGGCGGCAGGCCGTCGACCTCGCGAACATGATGCTGACGCTGGCGCTGCGGACCGACCCCGACCGCGGTCTACGCGCGCGCGATCACGTTCTTCTCACCCGACGACGTCGCCGAGGCGTTCGCCGCCGCCCGCGGGCTCGCGATCCCGACGCAGGTGAGCGAGAAGCTCAAGAGGACGGCCGCCCGATCCTCGAACGCTTCCGCGAGCTCGCGCCCGATCGCCCACCCGTCTCGATCCAGGTGTGGAGCGTTCGGCGCGTCGCGCTCACCGTGGCCGCCGTCGCCGGCGCGCTCGCCCTCGTCGCGATGGTCTGGGCGACGCTCGCGATCGGTCTGGACTGACGCGCACGGTCGGGCCGGGTGGGTCGGAGCGAGGCCTCCGCGACTCGCGTACACTGCACCGACCTTCGGAACGGGAGACGACGATGTACCTGATCCTCGCACTGCTTCGCGAGTCGCGATGGCGGCCGGGTGGGTCGCCCAGCTGATCGTCGGTCGCAGCCACGCGCCGCACCGACTGGACCGAAGCCCTGATCGCCGGGTTCCTCGGCTCGTTCGTGGGAGGGCTGCTCGCGAGCCTGATCGCCGGCGACGGCCTGAGCTTCCGGCCGAGCGGCGCTGCTCGGATCGATCCTCGGCGCGGTGATCGTCACCGCGGTGTGGGGACTGGTGCGCGGTCGCCGGACCGCGTAGCACGCGACCGGAACGCGGGCTGCGGGCCCGACGGGTCGCGCGGTTCGGGCTCGGCGCCGCCTTGTTCCTCGTCAGCTTCGCCGAGGCGCGGCGCGGCGAGCTCCCGGGCTACGAGGAACGCCTCTTCCGGACGGTCAACGGCGCGAGCGACCGATCCGGACCCCGGTGCGCGCGCGTCATGCAGGCCGGGACGTTCGGCACCGTGCCCGCGGTCTCGGTCCTCGCGCTCCTCGCCGGACGCAAGCGCCTCGCCGCGAGCCTGGCCGTCGGCGGCACGATCGCGCTGGGTCGGCGCCAAGCTCATCAAGCCGCTTCGGCGGCAGGGCCCGCCCGCAAGGGGTCCTGCCCGACGTCACGATCCGCGAGGGCATCGAGGGCGACCTCGGCTGGGTCTCGGGCCACACCGCCGTCGCGACCACGCTCGCCTTCGTCGCCGCCGAGGAGCTGCCCCCGGACCGCTGCGGCCGGTCCTGGCCGGCGATCGTGGGGACCGTGGGGTTCGGTCGCATGTACGTCGGGGCGCATCTGCCGCACGACGTGCTCGGCGGCGCCGGCCTCGGGATGATGATCTCGGCCGTGATCCCGCCGGCCGAGGGCGGCTGAGTCAGCCCGCGTCGGCGCTCGGCTCGCGGCGCCGATGCAGCGCGTCGCGTTCAGGAACTGGGCGGCCACGAAGATCCGCGCCACCAGGAACAGGAACAGCATCATCACGACGGCGAGCCCGAGCGCCCCGTACAGGTCGTTGCTGTGATCGAGGCGGTACGCGAAGTACGTGGACACCGGCCAGCCCGAGCAGGCGCATCCCGACCCCCGTCAGCACGGCGCCCGGCACGATGGAGGTCCAGGGCGCGTCCGCGCGCGGCAGCAGCCACAGCACCGCGAACGCCAACGACGACGCCAGGATCAGACCCAACGCGAACCGGATCAGGCCGGGGATGTCGAGGGCCTCGCTCAGCTTCGGCAGGAACGCCTGCATGGCGACCGCGAGCAGGCCGAAACCGGTGACCGCGAGTGAGCCCTTGAGCGAGCTCACGCGGGGAGCGCGCGTCTCCCACGCCAGCTCGCTCGATCAACCGAGCCCCCCGGTAGACGCCCCGCCCCGCCCAGACGGTGAGGACCGCGCCGAGGATCAGGAGCCACCACCGCGCGCTGTGCGAGGCGGCGACGGCCTCCGAGATCGTGCCCGCGAGCGCCGCGGTCATGCCGGTCTTCCTCGCGAGGTCGGCGGGGTCGTCTCCCGAGAGCTCGGTCGCCAGGCCGAGACGCGCTCACGAGGAACAGCGCGAGCGGGATCTGCCACAGGAAGATCCGGTACGCGAGGCCGCCCGCCAGGAGACCGCCTGCGCGTCGGCGATCGCTCTCGAAGGCCTGGACCGCGAGCCGCACCGTGACGTGCTGTTCGCGCGCGCGGTCGAACTCCCGACGTGCCCTGGTCTCGAGCTCGGCCGCCGAGCGGCGTGCGCGGGCGATCCGGCCGGGGTCGCTCGCGTCCTGCCCGTCCGGCACCAGGGGCGATCGGCGAACCGGCTCTGCGACAGGCTCGGGTGCGGGGGACCAGGGGAACCTCGGATCCGGGGGCGGGCGGCTGCGGCTCCACGACGTCCTCCGCACGTTCGTCAGGTGAGCGGCCCGGACGACGTTCGGGCACGGCGATGGTAGCCCGAGCGATGACCCGGCTGTTGGCACCTCGCCGCCCAGGGGTGATGATGGGCACCCCGAACGAGAGGACGATCGTGGACGAGGGCGCAGTCTCACCCGAACGCCTCGGCAAGGTCGTCCCCCTCCGGGTCGCCGCGCAGCCCCGCCGCCGCTCGAGCAGCTGGTCGAGCAGACGTTCCGGATCGCGATCGGGATGACGGCGCTCGCCTCCGAGGTGCTCGCCGAGGCGGTCGCCCGCACGCTCGGCCGCGAGCCGTTCGCCGAGGGCGAGGCGCCGGGCGACGAGACCGCCCGCCCGGCCTTCCGGTGTCCCGCTCGTCGCGGGCGCGGCGATCGGGGTCGCGCTCGAGGGCGCGAAGTGGGCGCCCGCGCCGCCACCACGATGGTGCGCAGCGCCGAGCTCTTCTTCTCGCTCCTGACGAGCCCCGGGTTCGTGCAGGAGCCGCTGCGTCAGGCGGGCGACCGGCTCGGTGGGTTCGACGAGCGCTGGCGCGAGCAGCGCCCGCGCGACGAGGAGGCGGCGGCGGCGTTCCTGCGGCTGCTCGTCCCCCAGGTCGTCGACGCGGCGCTCGACCAGATCGACCTCAACGAGCTCGTCGCCGAACGCATCGAGCTCGACCGCATCATCGACGGACTCGACCTGGACCGGGTGATCGGACGTCTGGACATCGACGCGCTCGTGGCCCGGATCGACCTCGACCGCATCATCGAACGCATCGACGTCGCAGGCGCATCGTCGAACGGGTGCCGATCGACGAGATCGTCTCTCGGCTCGACCTCGACGCGATCGTCGCGAGCGTGGACCTCGACCAGGTCGTGCGCCGCGTCGATATCCAGGCGGTCGCGGACAGGATCGACCTGCAGGCGCTGGTCCGTCGGCTCGACCTCACGGCGATCGCGAGCGAGGTGATCGAGGAGCTCAACCTCATGCAGCTGATCCAGGACGCGATGGGGTCGATGACGAACGAGACCGTCGGAGGCATCCGCGTTCAGAGCATGAACGCCGACCGTGCGATCTCGCGTCTGCGCGCGCGCTGCTGGGACGTGGCGGCGGCGAACCGGCGGCGGCGACCCGCGGACGAGCCGGCCGACCCGGGAGCCGGCGAGCCGAGACGCCGGACCGAGGACCGGCCGTGAGCGTGTCCGCGCCCCCGGTAGCCCGAGGTGATGCAGGGGCCAGCGCGCCGGCATCGTCTCCCGGTTCCTGGCGGACGCGATCGATCTCCTGGTGATCGTCGCCGCCGTGGTCGGCGTCTACTTCGCCGTCAGCGGCGCCCGGTTCCTCCTGCACCCCCGGCGGTTCAGCTGGCCCGAGGCCTCCGCCCTGTACCTCAGCACGCTCGGCTGGATCCTGCTCATCGTCTACCTGACGATCGGGTGGGCCGAACACGGGCCGCACGTGGGGCAAGGGTGTGCTCGGGCTGCGCGTGGTCTCGTCCCACGACGCCGGCCTGCCGCTGTGGCGTGCGTTCGTGCGGGCGGTCCTGTGCGCGCTGTTCCCGATCGGGCTGTTCTGGAGCGCGGTCAGCAGCCGGAACGAGTCGGTGCAGGACCTGCTGGTCCGCACGACCGTCGTCTACGACTGGGGCCCGAAGCTCCCGCCGCTCCAGTAGCGCCTTTACGCCGGCTCGGCCTCTTCGGGCTCGTGACCCAGGCGCGCCAGGGCTGATCTCGTACAGCGCGATCACGACCGTCACGATCACGAACGCCAACCAGCGACAGGTTGAACAGGAGCAGCAGGAGCAACGCGCACGACCCACCGCCAACATCAGGGCGTCGCGGTGCGCCGCGGAGCCAACGGACCCGATCGGTGTCCGCGGCCGGGTGACCTCCGACCGCCGAGGAGATCCCCGGGCACCGTCTCGGAACCAGCCCCGAACGGTCACGGCCCACGGGTACGGGCCCGTGATCAGGGCGATCAGCAGGGTCAGCAGGACGATGGCGAGCAGGATGCCGGTGGCTCGGAACAGGCTGTCCATCAACGTGTCCGCGAGGACTCGCACAGCGGGATGCCGTTGCGTGTTCACCTGCTCGAACAGCCCGTCGCGAGCGATCAGCGCGACACGCCGAACGACGACGAGCCCGATCGCGCCACCCACGGTGAGCTGGACGAGCGTTCGGCGCCGACGCGTCGAGACCAACAAGGCCGCGGCCACCAGCACCGGGATCAGGACCAGCAGCAGGATCAAGAGCCGCTTGGCGGTATAGAGCGTCTGCTGCAAGCGCCTTCAGGTCCTGGCTGTCGTAGACGGGGATCTGGCCGTAGTTGTCGGGCAGGTCGATCCCGAGCGCCTGCTCGAGCTTGGCGATCTGGCTGCTCGGGACTTCGCCCGGTTCGAACGTCGGGAGGAGTCACGTCGCGGCCGACGAGATCGGACGAAACGTTCTCGATCGAGGCGAGCGCGAGGTTCACGAGCGGGACGAGGTTGAGGAGGACCTTGCCCTCCGCCAGCGACACCGTCTCGCTCTCGCCGCGCATGATCGCCAGCACCTGCGTGTGCACGAAGCGATTGGCTTCGACCCAGAACGTCTCGAAGGCGTCGCTCTGCGACGACCTTCAGGACCTGTTCCTGCACGAACCCGTGGAGCGCGCGTTGGTCAACGGTCCCGCGAGCACGGTCGCCCGCTCGCCGATCGCCGCGAGCGTGTCCGGATCACCTCCTGGACGTTGAGGGCCGCGAACACCTCGTCCGTCAGCCTGGTTGCGATCGCCTGCTGAACCGCGGGGTCGTCCGCGAGCGGCGCCACCGTCGCCACGTACCGATCGGTGTTCAGGACGGTTCGGGCACCCCACGCCGCCGGCACGCTGACCGTGAACACGATCACGGCGAGGATGACCAGGATCGGCGTCGAGGACCCGCCGCACGCGATGACGCTTCGGTGCCTCCAGGGTCTCGACACGCGCTTCCAGTTCTTGCCGTTCCGCTTTCAGCCGTTCGACCTCGGCCTCGAGCTCTTCCGGGTGATGGCTCCTGCGGCCCGTTGCCCTCATCGTTCACGACGCCCTCCGTTCCTCGACCGGTCCAGGCCTCGCGTCGGGCGAACGGAACGCGCCCTCGGACGTCCGTGCCGGTTCCTATACCGCCGGCGACAGCTCCTGGACAGCCTCCGAACCTCGAACGCCAGGAAGATCTCGGTGAACCCGCGGAACATCGCCGCGAACCCGACCCAGATCGGGATCAGCGCGGCGCGCGGCGCGAACAGCTGCTGCGACGCCCAGAAGGCCAGGAGGACCTCGAGGATCCCGACGACGAGCCCGAGCCACCACAGGTCGTTGACCTCGCGGGTCATGAACGCCATCGCGATGTCGAACGAGCCCTTCAGCAACAACAGGAAGCCGAGGATCGCGGCGAGCTCGTAGAAGGCGTCGAGCGGGTGCACGAACGCCCAGATCGAGCCCGCGATGAACAGGACGCCGAGGAGGGCATGGGCCCAACGCCACCCGGGTACGGCGCCCATGAGGACGAACTCGTTCACGCCGGCCATCAGGAACACGACGCCCAGCAGCGCGCCGACGGCGGCGATCGACGTGATGTCGAACCGGAGCACGATCAGCGAGATCGGCAACCAGGCGATCCCGGTCACCAGGAACAGCCACCAGGGCAGCATCGATGCGCCCCGTGCCCGAACGCTCATACCGACCCTCCCTCCCCACTCCGCACGGCTCCGCTCGGCGAACGGGTGTGCCCGGTCGCCTCCATCGGAGCGTAACCGGAGCGTAACGGAACCTGTGGGAGCCGCGTCATGCTCCCGATCGGATGAGATCGGCGCCTAGGAGGGGCCGGTCGGGTCTGCCCGGGCGGCGGACCCACCCCACCGCGCATCCGAGACCACGACGGTGCCGCTCATGTTCGGGTGGACGTTGCACTGGAAGTAGTGCTCGCCCGGCGGCAGCGCGGGGATGGCGTACTCCGGCGGTCGCGGGCCCGCGTGATCAGCTCCCCGTTGAACAGCTCGTCGGCGAGCGAGCTGTCCGCGTAGATCGCGATGTTGTGCTGCACGCCCGCGTCGCGGTTCTCGAACGTGATCGTCGACGGCACCGGCTCGAGCTCGATCGTGGCGGTGTCGAACGCGAGGCTCTGGGCCACGACCGTCACGCCGCCGCCACCGCCGGGACCGCTCGGACCGGTGCCACCACCCCGCCGCCGCTCGGCACCGCCTGCATCTCGCCCGTCATCGTCGGGTGGACCTCGCAGTGGAAGAAGTAGGCGCCCGCCTCGAGCGGGTCGACCTCGTAGTCGGTCTGCCGGACGCCCGTGACCAGCGCCCCGCTGAACAGCGGGGTCCCGGCGAACTTCGGGTCGTCGAAGATCTGGACGTTGTGCTGGGTGTTCGCGTCCTGGTTGTGGAACTGCAGCGTGAACGCCTCGCCCGCCGGGACCGTCAGCGAGGTGGGCTCGAAGGCGATGTTCGCGGCCGCGAGCGTCACCACCGGCTTCTCCCCGCCCCCGCCCTCCTCCTCGTTCCCGCCGACGACGGCGAGCGCGACCCCGCCCGCGAGCATCGCCACGCCGGCCGTCACGCCCAGCATCGCCCCGAGGGTCGAGGCCGGACCTGCTTGCGACCGGCGGCCACCGCCGCCGTGATCACGACGCCGCTCGCCACGACGATCGCGGTCACGGTCGCGGCCGTGGGCGTCAGCGACAGGAGGATCCTCGAGAACCCGAAGAGCACCGCCGCGATCACGGCCAGGATCCCGAGCGGGAGCAGGATCGGCATCACCAGACGGTCGCGCAGGACCGGCCTCATCGCGGCACCCTTCGTCCGGAGCTCGCGCTCCTCGGGGCGGAACGCGAGGGCGTCCCACCCGTCGCGCTCCTCACGGGCGTGCCACCGGAAGAAGATCGTGGCGACGAACCCCACAGGATGAACCCGCCGATCAGCTTCATCTCGAGCCCGGCGATCAGCTGGTCGTTGAGCGCCGAGATGCCCCAGATCCGCGGGAAGGTCCCGTACACGGGATACAGGAGCGTGTGCCCGAACGTGAGGAAGGACGCCGGGATCGTCGGCGCGAGCGACTGCGCGAACAGGTACATCATCTGCGCCGGCGGGAGAGCGGCGGGGAGCTCGACGAGCGGCGACATCACCGGCCACCACATCACGATCGCCGACCCGACCAGCAGGACGTGGAGGGTGAAGTGCGTGAGCTCGGAGCGCACCGACGCGTCGACCACCTCGGGCCAGTGGGTGAACAGCAGCAGCCCGTTGAACAGGATCAGCGCCACGACCGGACGCGTGAGGAACCGGAACGCCACGAACAGCCATCGCGGCCGCAGGATGTCCCGCCACATCCACGCGGGCATCCCGGCGATCAACAGGGGCGGCGCGACGAGCGTGAACAGCAGGTGCTGCGCCATGTGCACCGAGTAGAGGTAGCCCTCGGCGAGGTCGTGCACCGGCCAGTCCGCCCCGAGCCACAGGCAGGCCATCCCGATCGAGAACAGCGTCGTCCGCCGGCGCCGGTCGTGGGGCTCGCCGGCGACCACCCGATGCCGCCGGACCGCGACGAGGTAGGCGACCGCAGACGCCCCCAGGACCAGCCAGACGCTCGGGTGCGTGTGCCAGGCGGGCATCGGCTAGCTCGAGAAGACCTTGAAGGTGAGGAGCACGATCAGGAACAGCGTGATCGCGCCCGCGAGCCCCATCACGAAGAACGCGCGTACGTCCGGCTGTCGAACTTCAGGTGCATGAACCACAGGACGACGAGCGTGAACTTGACGAACGAGAAGAAGAACAGGACCGGGACGAGGATCTCCTTGAACCCCTCGATGTAGTAGACGGCGACCTCCGCGGCGGTGATCGCCGCGAGGATGATCGCGATCCGGATGTACTCCTTCGGGCCCGGGTGCCGCCCGCCGTGCGTGCCAGCATGGACCTCGGGCTCCGGCTCGTCGATGCGCGTGTCGGCCATGCTCCCCTAGCTCCCCGGCCCCGGGTTCGTCGGGATCAGGTAGACGACGGTGAAGATCACGATCCAGACGATGTCCACGAAGTGCCAGTAGAGCCCCACGAGCTCGACGGTCATCGCGCTGTCCTGCGTGATCTTGCCCGCGAACGAGAGCGTGAACAGCGTGAGCAGCATCAGCACGCCGACCGCGACGTGCGTCCCGTGGAAACCGGTCAGCACGTAGAAGGACGTCCCTGAACACGTTGGTCTTGAGCGTGAGCCCCTCGCGGACGAACGAGGTGAACTCGTAGACCTGGCCGCCGAGGAAGGCCATCCCGAGCAGCGCGGTCGCGAGGAGCCAGACCCTCGAGCGGCCGACGTCGCCGCGCTGGATCGCCGCGAGCGCGAGCACCATCGTGAGCGAGCTCGCGAGCAGCACGAACGACGACACCGACGTGAACGGGATGTCGAACACGTCGGATGGGTACGGCCCGGTGGTGCTCGCGCCCCGGTACAGCACGTAGGTCGAGATCAGCGCGCCGAACAGCAGGCAGTCCGAGGCCAGGAACAGCCACATCGCGAGCTTGAGGCTCGGGCAGCCCGGTGCTGGTGGCGGCGTGATCGCTCACCGGGGGCGCGACCGAGTGCTCGAGGCTCGCCATCAGCCGCTCACTCCGCCGAGGGCTCCAGCGCCCACCCGAAGAACCCGGCGAGCGCGATCACCAGCGCCGACCACGACGGCCGGGACCCCGAAGATCAGCCCGTAGCCGGCGATCGGGAACGCCGGCGGCGGCGATCAGCGGGAAGTACGAGGGCGACGGCATGTGGATCGCGTGACCGCCTCCTCGTGTCCCTCGCATCGGCACCGTCTCGCCCCAGGCATGGTCGCCGCCGACGTGGCGTCTCCCGGAACCGCCGGCCGCCACCGGGACGACGCGTCCGCCCTCGGTCTCGGCGTACTTGCGGTGCCACAGGTCGTCGAGGAATGCACGACCGGGATCTCCTCGAAGTTGTACTCGGGCGGCGGCGACGACGTCGACCACTCGAGCGTCCGGGCATCCCACGGGTCCGCCTCCATCTGCTTGGGCTTGCGGAAGCTCGTGACCGCGTTGATCAGGGAACACCAGGACGCTGATCGCGATCACGAACGCGCCGATCGACGAGACCATGTTCCAGAAGGACAGTCCGAGCGACGCGGGGTAGCTCTGGATGCGCCGCGGCATGCCCTGCAGGCCCAGGATGTGCATCGGCCCGAAGGTCATGTTGAAGCCGATCAGCATCAGCCAGAAGTTCACCCTGCCCCAGGTCTCCGCAGAGCATCTGCGCCCGAACACCTTCGGCCACCAGAAGTAGATCCCGGCGAACAGCCCGAAGATCGCGCCGCCGAACAGCACGTAGTGGAAGTGCGCGACGATGTAGTAGGTGTCCGTCTGCTGGTAGTCCGACGGCACGACGGCGTGCGTGACGCCCGACAGCCCGCCGATCACGAACATCGCGATGAACCCGATCGAGAACAGCATCGGCGTCGCGAAGCGCAGGTCGCCGTTCCACAGCGTCCCGAGCCAGTTGAAGATCTTCACGCCGGTCGGGATCGCGATGATCATCGTCGAGACCGCGAACGCCGTGTTCGCGACCGGTCCCAGGCCGACCGCGAACATGTGGTGCGCCCACACGCCCGAACCCGATGAACCCGATCGCGATCCCGCAGAACACCACGAACTGGTAGCCGAACAGCGGCTTGCGCGCGAACACCGGCAGGATCTCGGACACGATGCCCATCGCCGGCAGGACCAGGATGTACACCTCGGGGTGCCCGAACAGCCAGAACAGGTGCTGCCACAGCACGGGGCTGCCGCCCGCGGCCACGTCGAAGAAGTGCGTCCCGAACAGCCGGTCGAACAGCAGCTCGACCAGCGCCGATCGTGATCACCGGCAGGCTGAAGGCGAGCAGGAGCTGCACCACCAGCCCCATCCACACGAACACCGGCATCCGGAACAGGGTCATGCCCGGCGCCCGCATGTTCAGCACCGTGACGGCGAGGTTCACGGCCGAGACCGTCGACGCGATCCCGGCGATCAGCAGCCCGATCGCGTAGAAGGTCATCCCGATCGAGGGGTCGGTGACGGAGTTCGGCGCGTAGCCGAACCACCCCCGTTCGGGCGCGCCGCCGAGGAACCAGCTCGAGTAGATGAACAGCCCGGCGAACAGGAAGCGCCCAGTAGCTGAACGCGTTCAGGCGCGGGAACGCGACGTCGCGCGCGCCGATCATCAGCGGCAGCAGGTAGTTGAAGAACGCCGCCGACAGCGGCATCACGACGAGGAACACCATCGTGATGCCGTGCATCGTGAACAGCTCGTTGTAGACCGCGGGCTCGAGGAAGGTGCTGGTCGGGCCGCGCGAGCTGCACGCGGATCAGCAGCGCCTCGCTCCCGCCGATCAGGAAGAACCCGAAGGCCGTGATGCCGTAGAGGATCCCGATCTTCTTGTGGTCGACGGTCGTGAACCAGCTCCAGAACCCTCGTCGTGGCGTGCGGGCGCCGCAGCAGCCCACCGGGCCGCTTCGCCGAGACGCTCACGCTCGCCATCGATCCTCACCTCCACTCCAGTGCGTCATCAGGAACGCCACGACCTGATCGACCTGGTCGGACGTCAACCGGTAGTCGGGCATGAACGAACCCGCCTCCAACGAGCGGGGTCCGGAGACCCAGCGTCGCAAGGTTCTCGTCGTTGGTCTCCAGCGTGCAGCCGCGGAAACACTGCGCGGCTCATCAGGTGCGTGAGGTTCGGACCGCCGTTGGCGATCGCCGGCTGGCCGTTCACGGTCCCGAGCCCGGCGACGGCGTGGCAGGCCGTGCACGTCTGCAGGAAGATGTCCTTGCCCGGCGCGCGGCCGGCCCCTGACACGTCAGGCGGACGCGGGCGCCTGCTGCTCGGCCACCCATCGATCGAAGTCCGCCGGCGGTAGTGCGCGACCACGTGGAACTTCATGTACGCGTGCGACGAGGCCGCAGAACTCCTTGCACTGCCCCTCGTAGACGCCCGGTTCGTCGGCCTGGATCGTCAGGTGGTTCGTCAGATCCGGCACCACGTCCTGCGTGCCGGCCAGCTCTGGGCACCCAGAAGGAGTGGATCACGCGCCGCGCCGATCGCCGCCGGCGGCTGGCTGTCCGGCGGGCCGGTCTGACACGCGTTCGGTGCGGGCGGGCCGCCCCGTCGCTCGGGACCTGGCGTCCCGTACCCGAACCCCACCGCGCACAGCGTGCATGTAGACCGGGCGACCCGTGGGGATGTGCAGCTCGTTCGCGGTCAGGATGTCCTGGCCCGGGTAGTCGAACTCCCACCACCACTGGTGCGCGAGCACGTTGACCTCGAGCACGTCGCCCGTGGGCTTGGCCGCGCAGGTCCCAGATCGTCGCGATCGTCGGCACGGCGACGCGCGCCAGGATCAGCGTCGGCAGGATCGTCCACGCGATCTCGAGCCGGGTGTTGCCGTGGACCTGCGCGCGGATCCGGGCGGTCTGGTTCTTCCGGTGCCGGTACCGGATCACGAACAGCGAGCAGCAGGCCCTCGACGATCACGAAGATCCCGACGGCGACCACAGAAGACGGGGACGAACAGGTCGAAGGACTTCTGCGCGTACGGGCCCTTGGGCTCCAGCGCCGACTGGGTCGCGTTCGGCGCACAGGCCACGGCCACGACGAGCCAGGGCCGCCAGGCCCAGGACCACGACCGTTCTCCTGCGCACCTTTCCGGTATCCCTCCGCGTGGACCTCAGACGGGCACCGAGGCCCGGCGCACTGGCACCGTTCCCTGGCCCGCGGACGCACGGCTCCCTGCTCGGCGTTACCCACGTTCACGACGTTGCATCCCTCAGATGCGGCGGGCTGAAATCGCTGATCGCGCGGAAGACTTGGACCGGAGCATCCGGTCCACAGGTTCGTCGCGACGAGCACGCCGATCGCGATCATCACCACGCCCGAGACCCCCGCGATCCACTGGTAGTTGCGCTTGACGAACGCGAGCGCCCCCATCAGCTTGCGGATCCCCACCCCCACCAGCAGGAACGGCAGCCTCGAGCCCCATCGAGTACACGAACAACAGAGCGCCCCGCGCAGCGAGCCGCCCTGCGAGCCGGCGACCGCCAGGACGCCCGCCAGGACCGGGCCGATGCACGGCGTCCACCCGCGCCGAACGCGACCCCGAGCGGGAACGCCCACGCGCGGCCGGGCTTGGCGCGTTCGAGCAGCGGGCGGCGTTCGAGGAACAGCCCCGGCGACCCGAGCCGCAGCGCGTACAGCAGCATCAGCACCCCGAACGCGATGATGATCGCGCCCGAGATCCGGATCCGCCGGGCACCGCAGCAGGCGCGTCATCGCGCCGGTGAAGGCGCCGAGCGCCGAGAACACGGCGGCGAACCCGGCGATGAACAGCAGGATCGGCGACTACCGGCTGGCGTTCGTCGCGCACCTCCGCCCGCCACGAACGACAGGTAGCCGGGGACCAGCGGGAACACGCAGGGCGACGCGAACGAGACCACCCCCGCGGCGAACGCGAGACCCGGGGCCCACCACGACCCCAGACCGCTTCCTGACCCAGTCGGCGGCGAGCACCCGGTCACCGCGCCAGTCCGGGTCGGCGCCTGCGCGAGGCTCCGGCCTCGGTCAGCGCGGTAGGTTGCGGTCGCACGCCCGCTCCTGCGATAGTGGCCGACGGCCTTGTGAACCGATTCACAAGCGGCGAGAGGGTACGCCACTGCCGGGGACGCGGAGCCGCGTGACTATAATCCGACCCGGCCGCGGCACGGACCAGGCCGAACGAACGAAGCCAGGCGAACGAGACCGACGAACGACATGGGGGAGCGGGAAGATCGGTCGTGGCGACGGAGGCCGCATGAGGGTCCTGAAGGTGCCTCCGGTCAGGGCGAAGGAACGCGCCGAGCCCATCGTCAAGAACTTCGAATGGACCTGACGACCGCCGTGGTGTTCTCCCTGGGGTTCGCCTTCTTCTCCATGCTATCACGATGGCCGTGATCCCGTCGTTCTGGCTCTACTTCGCGGAACAGAAGCTCGGCTGGGGCGGACTGTCCGGGACCTCGGACTGGCACCCGCTCGCCCGGGACTTCGTCGCGGCGGAACCCCGGCGGTCGGCCCCTTCGTCACGGTGGTCGTGATCGGCGCGATCATGCAGAACTGGCGGCGCAAGCTCCAGCGGCGGCACGGCCGACCGTCCCACGGGCGGCTACCGGTGAGGGGGCATAGCCGATGCCGTTCACCAAGACCGAGGTCGACGTCCACACCGACTACGTCGTCGAGACCGGTCGATCCCGACTGGCTCGCGAAGGGCGTCAAGTCGCCCAAGCACCTGATGCTCGACCCCGACAACTGCATCCTGTGCCGAGCCTGCGAAGACGTCTGCCCGTGGAACTGCATCTACATGATGTCGACCGGACATCGTCGCGGGACTCGGAGGACGACTGCCGTCGAGGCGCCGAGGTCGGCAACGCGTACTCGGTGTTCGTCGTCGACGACAACGCGTGCACCCGTTGCTCAGGTGCGTGGACCGGCGCCCCACCGACTACCCTGTACTATGCGCGGCTGCCGAGAGGCCACTGCGCGGACAGCGCACGATGGCCTCGGTGCCCGAGTCGCAACGCGCCGAGGCCGGCTAGGCCGGGGAAGGGATGAAGGGGAAGACGTGTGCGAAGCTGAAGCTGCCGACGCCCAGCGAAGCCCTCGACCAGCGTCCGCGAGATCCGAAGTCTGGAAATCGATCTTCCGGCCCGGGTCGATCTTCCGGCGCGGCTACCGAGACACCTCGCGCGACCGCGCGCTCGCGACGATGAACAACGTGCTCTACCACCTGCACCCGGTGAAGGTGAAGCGGCACGGGCTGAAGCTGACCTACACGTTCTGCCTCGGCGGGCCTGCTCGTTCTTCCTGTTCATCCTGCTGACCATCACCGGCATCTACCTGATGTTCTTCTACCGGCCGGCAGCCGAGCTCGGCTCGGCAGGCCTACAACGACATGCAGGACATCCTGCGACGTCGGTGTTCTTCGGCGACCTGGTCGCGCAACATGCACCGATGGGGCGCGCACCTGATGGTGTTCAGCGTGTTCCTGCACATGGCCGCGGGTCTTCTACCACCGGCGCCTACAAGCCGCCGCGCGAGTTCAACTGGGTCGTCGGGCGTGATCCTGCTGTTCCTCACCCTGCTGCTGTCGTTCACCGGCTACCTGCTGCCGTGGGACCAGCTGGCGCTCTGGGCGGTCACGGTCGGCACCATCGCATCGCCGGCTACTCCCCGCTGATCGCCGACGCAGGTGCAGCTTCCTGCTGCTGGGCGGCGATCGAGGTCGGGCCGGACACGCTGCTTGCGTTGGTACGTGCTGCACGTGCTGCTCGCTGCCGTTCGTCGCTGGTCATCTTCCTGGCCGTCCACTTCTGGCGGATCCGCAAGGACGGCGGCATCTCGCGGACCCCTCTAGAAGAGAAGGAGACATGGCACGCGACGACACACCGCTCGACCAGGAGACCTTCGACCGGGTCCGGCGGACGAGCTGGCGGGCGACGCGACCGACGGGTGGCCGAGGGCCGCGCGCGGTCGGCCGCCGTCCGCGCAGCGCGTGCGAAGTCGGGCGCGAGGCGCCGCCGCCCGCGACACGCCGCGGCCGCCGGCGGCACCGGCGACGGCGCGACGGCGCCAGCCGCGGCACCTGCCGCTGCCGCGGCGCCTGCCGCGGCCGTTCCGGCCGGTGTCCCGGCCGCCGCTCGGTCGCGGCCGCGCCGGTCCCCGTCAGGGCCCCCGCCGCGACGCTCACCGCGCCCGAGCGCCAGGCGCCGCACCCTCCGGCAGCGTCCTCGAACGCCAAGAAGGGCGCGCCCCGAGAAGCACCGGCTGCTCGCGCTCGTCCCGCCCGAAGGCATCCAGCGCGTCGAACGCGAACAGGGCGACCGGATCAACGTGTGGCCGCACCTGCTGATCGCAGGAGTTCGTCGCGATGATGATCGTCACTCGCGGCGCTGCACGATCTTCGCGACGTTCGTGAACGCCCCCTCCGCGGAGCTCGCGAACCCCAACCTGACCCAGCCGAACCCGTCGAAGGCGCCGTGGTACTTCCTCGGGCCTGCAGGAGCTGCTCCGCTACTTCCACCCCGATGGTGGCCGGGCGTCTGTTCGCGCCGACGCTCGTGCTGCTCGCATTGGCGGTGGCGCCGTTCGTGGACCGCAACCCGAGCATCAAGCCCGGTGACCGCAAGCTCGCGATCACGCTGTTCACGATGCTGATCATGTTCGGGGCCGTCCTCACGATCATCGGCTCGTTCTTCCGGGGCACCGGCTACAACTGGGTCTGGCCGTGGAGCCCAGGGGCTCTTCTTCGAGCTATGACGCCCATGCTCGCCATCTCCGAGCGGCACGCGTCGCGGTCGATCGTCGCGATCGTGGTGATCGACCTGTTCGCGATCTTCTTCGGCGCTGTCGTTCGCTCAGGTCGCGGAAGGCCCAGCGGCAGGCGCGACGCCGCGGCCCGGCGCCGCCATCATGGGCGAGCCCGCGCCGCCGGCGCCCAAGCCCGTGAGCCGTCGCGAGCTTCTTCCGCCGCGTCGCTCGCTCGCCGTCGCTCGTGCGGTGTTCGGCGCCGAGTTCGGCGGCGCAACGATCGCGTTCCTGTGGCCGAACCTCAAGGGCGGGTTCGGATCGGTGATCAACGCCGGCAAGCTCGACGACATCCTCGCGTACATCAAGGACAACAACCTGCCCGTTCTACCTCGGGCACCGGCCGGTTCTACATCGTCCGCTACGCCGGCGACGCCGGACGGGCGACGATCTACGCGACCGAGGGCGTCACGACACGACGGGATCATGCCGCTGTACCAGCGCTGCGTGCACCTCGGGTGCCGCGTCCCGTTCTGCCAGTCAGTCGCAGTGGTTCGAGTGCCCGTGCCACGGCTCGAAGTACAACACCGCCGGCGAGTACAAGCTCGGCCCGGCCCCGCACGGGATGGACCGGTTCAAGGTGTCGGTGACCGACAGCGGCGACGTGCTGGTCGACACCGCCGAGATCATCCTGGGCCCACCCCGCGGGACCGACACGACCCACAAGCCCTGGCGGGACCGTTCTGCGTGGCGGTGCAGTGATGCTCGGCCTCTCCCAGGCCCAGGGCGATCATCCTGGCGGTCGGCGGCGCGATGCTCCGTCGCGATCGCGGGCGGCGTGCTTGGTCCTGCGCGGCCGCCAGCGCCGGGAGGCGGACATCCCGAACGCGATGCGGCCGGGACCCTCCGACCCCGACCTGAGACCCGCTGCTTGCAGAAGCTGCAGGGATGGGGCGTGGTGCTCGTCCGTGTTCTTCGTGATCTGGGTGCCCGCCGTCTGGCTGTTCGAGCCCGACCAGAACCTCGCCCAGGAGAAGGACCTGATCAACGACGCGATCGCGCGCGGCAAGCACGCCGTCCTGGTCTACTCGGAGGAGAACCAGGCCGGCGTCGGCTGCGTGAACTGCCACGGGCCCACCCTGCAGGGAAATCTGATCCCGAATACGCAGACCCCCGACGACCCCTACGACGTGACCCCGACGCCGAACCTGACCACGGTCTGCGGCGGACCGTTCACCGGGCATGCCCTGATCTACGGGCTGAACGACATCTACACGACGATCGAGCAGGGGCGGAACCTGATGCCCGTCGTGGAGCATCCGGTTCGCCGGAGCGCTCGGCGACCAGCAGATCAACGACATCGTCAACTACATCGTGAGCATCCAGGACGAGGAACTGGTCCCGTTCGAGCACAACGTGTGCACGAACCCCGAGGCCGTCACCAAGGCGATCGATCAGTTCCTCGACGGCGACCCGACCAAGAAGCCCAACCCGACGACCAACATCCAGTTCTGATGCTCGCCGACAGCTGCCTCGGGTTCCAGATCGCGTGCGGGATGATGCTGAAGGGCGGGCTCGCCGTGATCATGGCGTTCGTGCTCTTCGTGGGCAGCGTGCTGATCATGCTCGCCAGCGGTGTTCGGCCGGAGGATGGGGTACCTGGTGCTCGCGGTCTCGTTCTTCGGCTGGATGATCATCCTGTCCTCGCTGTGGACGTTCGGCTTCTTCTCGCAGGGCCTCGACACGCCCGTGAACCTCGGCCCCCGCGGCGCCGAGCCGACCTGGGTGGTCGAGGCGCGCCGGGATCCATCCCGAACCCGTGTATCCCGCGTTCGCGACCTACCCGGGCGACGACTGGCGCGAACCGGGGACCAACGACGCGGACACGTCCTCGGTCCAGTCCGTGACGGCGGCGGCGCCGACCTTCCTGGCGGAGCAGGCGAACGAGGATCTCGGCAAGAGCGAGTTCGAGCCCGGCGCCCTCACGACGACGGACTTCACGGTCCAGAACGTCGAGTTCTACGCGACGGAGGACGGGGTCTCCGCTCGCGGCCGCGCACGCCTTCTTCAACGACGGCGGACCGATGCTGACGCTCGTACCTCCGCCACGACTCCGGCAGTGTCAACCGGTACTCGTGGATGTTCCTGATCGGCTCGACGCTGCTGTTCTGCGCCCACCTGCCGTTCCTGGACCGGGCGGAGCGCACACGCAAGGAGATCCTGACGGGCGGGACGGCCCCGCCGTGGTACGGACCCGCCTGGGAGGGAACGATGCTGGCCCAAGAGGCACCGCTGATCGAGCAGGGAGCCGTGCAGTTCATCCTGTTCGGCGTGACCGTGATCGTGATCTTCATCGCGCTCTGGATCACGATCGCGAAGTAGTGCCCGTTCAGGCGCCGGCCGAGGCCTTCCGCCGCCCCTTCCCTCCCGCGAGCTTGACCTCCGCGAGCGCGGCCTTGCGCTGCTCGTAGTAGGTCAGGATCTGGAGCTCGACCGCCAGGTCCACCTTCCGCACCGAGACCCCTCCGGGCACGACCAGCGCCACCGGCGCGAAGTTGAGGATCGACCGGACACCCGCCTGGACCATCGCGTCGGCGACGGCCTGCGCCGCGGGCGCGGGGTGCAGATCACGCCGATCAACGCTCGTGCTCGCCGGCGATCGCCGGCAGGTCCTCGACCGGGCCGGATCGTGAGCCCGCCCACCTCCTCGCCGACCTTGGCCGGGTCGTTGTCGACGAGCGCCGTCGGCCGGAACCCGCGCTCGGCGAACCCCCGGTAGTTGGCGAGCGCGTGCCCGAGGTTCCCGATCCCCGCGATCACGATCGGCCAGTGCTGCGTGAGCCCCAGCTCGCGACGGATCTGGTGGACGAGGTAGGCGACGTCGTACCCGACCCCGCGGGTGCCGTACGAGCCCAGGTGCGACAGGTCCTTGCGTACCTTCGCCGAGTTCACGCCCGTGAGCTCGGCCAGGGCCTCCGAGGACACCGTCGGGCTCCCGGACTCCGGCGAGCTCGACCAGGGCGCGGAGGTAGACGGGGAGCCGTCCGACGGTCGCCTCCGGGATCGAGCGCTCGGCCACGCCGGGGATGATAGTGCATTCGTGAATCGCGGTTCACGAATGCACTAAGTCCGGACGGCCTCTGCGAGCCGGCCCGCGTCCACGCGCGATCTCCGAACAGCTCGCGCCCGTCCACGAGCACGACCGGGATCCTGATCCCGTACTCGAGCTCGAGCGCGTCGTCCCCGACACGTCGACCTCGCGGTACTCGAACGACGTCCGCGCCCGCTCGGCCATGATCACCTCACGGGCCTCGTCGCACAGGCCGCATCCGGGTCGCGCGTACATCCGGACCTCCGGCGGTCCTTGGCACGTCCTTTGGCATGTCCTTTGGCACGCCCGCATGCTGAGCGAGGGAGGGGCGGCCCCGCGTGTGGTAGGAAACAGCCCGTGAACGAGGACGACCGGCACGATCTCGAGCTCCACCGGCTGCGTGTCGGCTCGCGAGCGGCCGGCGTTCGACGAGCTCTATCGCAGGTACGCCCGTTCGGCCTACGGCGTGGCGCTGCGGGTGACGTCGCAGGACCTGATCGCCCAGGAGGTCGTCCAGGACGCCTTCATGGCGCTGTGGCGGGCGCCCGAGGCGTTCGACCCAGCCCGGGGGCATTCCGCTCGTTCTTCCTGTCCCTGGTGCACCACCGAGCCGTGGATGCCGTCCGCCGTGAGGAGCGCCTACGCAGGCGGACCGAGCGTGCGGCGAACCTCGAGCCCGCGACCGGCGAAGACCCTGCGGAGGACGTCGTCGAGGACGCGTGCCTGCGCGTTCGGCGCAAGGAGGTTCGCGCCGCGCTCACGACCCTTCCTCCGGCGCAGCAGCAGGTGCTCGAGTTGGCGTATTTCGAGGGCAGAGACGCAGGTGCGGATCGCCGAGGAGCTCGGCATCCCGATCGGGACCGTGAAGACCAGGACCCTGGCGGCGATGCGGAAGCTGCGGGAAGCCCTGCGAGAGGAGTGAAGGCGTGACCGAGGATCACGAGCGGATCGACGAGCTCCTGGCTGGGCTACGTGCTGCCTCGCTCTCGGGCGAGGACGCGGCCGAGGCCGACCGAGGTCCTCATCGACCACGTGCCGTCGTGCGCCAGATGCCGGGCCACCCTGTCCGACCTCGAGGCCGTGTCGGGCGATCTCGCGCTCGCGGCGCCTCCCGTCGACCCGCCCGAGACCCTCCTGCCCCGCTTGCACCGTGCGATGGACGACGTCCCCCTGGCCGGCCGAACGCGCCGACGCGGCGCGCTGATCGCGGTCGCGGCCTCGGCCGTGGCGCTGGTCGCGATGGGCGGCCTCCGCTCGTGCTCGGGAGCCGGCTCTCGAACGCCGAGACCCGCACGGGCACGGCGCTCGAGATCCTCTCGGCGATGCGCTCGCCGGGCGCGTCGCCGGTCAACGTGTCGCCGCAGGATCAGACGCCGGCGGACAGCGGGATCGTCGAGGTCTCCGCGCCGGACATCCGCACCTCTACCTCGCCGCGGAGTTCTGTCCCGAGCCCGCCGCCGGTCACGCGTACCAGCTGTGGCTCGGGAGCAACGGGCAGTGGACGCCGGTCGGCGAGATGTTCCGGCCGGACGACGGGGTCCTGCTCCTCGAGGTCTCGGACGTCGACGTGTCGCAGTTCGACGAGGTGTGGATCACCCAGGAGGCGGTCGGTTCGACTCCGACGGAGCCGAACACCGACGGTCCCAGCTGGTTCGGCTCGCTCACCTAGCCGAACGACGGTCTCCGATCGCCCTGCCGGTGCCGCGCGCCGTCAGATCTGCACGAACCCCGGAACGTCAGCACGAGGCCCAGCAACGCGATCGACGCGGCCGAAAGGACCGGCACCAGTCGCGCCGTCCTGCCGGACATCCTGCCGGCGACCACGTCGCGAGCCCGCAGCGCGATCAGACCGACCACGACGAGCGCGGTCGCGAGCCCGATGCTGAACGCTCCGATCAGCGCCAGGCCGTAGGCGATCCGGTCCAGGGCGACGGCCGCGAGCAGCACGACCAGCGCCGTCGGCGAGGGAAGCATCCCGCCAGCCACGGCGAGCGCCGTCAGGCTCTTGCGCGAGAGCGGCCGGCTCGGGACCGGGTGCGGGTGCGCGAGTCCGTGTTGGGCGATCGATCCGCCCTCGTGCGGGTGGTGGTGTTCGGGTCGCTCCGGCCGCCGCTCCAGCGACCCGAGCCGCGGCGACGAGCAGGCTCGCCCCCAGCCCGAACGCGATCAGGCCGGACGCCAGGCCGAGCCAGGGGTAGACGCGTTCGGGCGCGAAGACCTCGGTCAGCGTGAGCACCACGAAGCCGAGCGCGAGCACCGACGCCGTGTGCATCACGGCGACCGAGCCCCCGACGGCGACCGCGTGCCGAGCCCGTCCGCCGGCGCCCACCAGGTACGCGGCCATCAACGTCTTGCCGTGGCCGGGGCCGAGGGCGTGCAGCGCCCCGAACGCGAAGGCCAGGAGCAGCGCCACCAGCATGAACGGCCCGGTCCGGCCGACCAGACCTGGCGAACGCCCCTCCGGTCACGTCGGGCCGGGACCCGTTCGCCGAGGCGCCGTCGGTCGATGCCGCGGCGGGCGCGCTGGTCCCCGGATGGAACGACAGGGTGGCCTCGTGGACGTCGAGCGGGCTGGACAGCAGATCCTGCGGGTAGGACAGGAGCGCGTTCGAGACGCTGCGGGCGGGGACGCTCGAACCGGCGACGGCCGTCCCGTCGGCGCCGGCCGCCGTCACCTCGGCCCAACCGATCCGGTCGGCGCAGTTGGCATCGGCGAACGCGAGCTCGCCGGCTGGACGCGACGGGGCCCGCGAACGTCGCCTCGAGCCGCAGGATGTCGAGCCCGCCCTGGCCCGGGCGGAACCGCATCGACGGACGAGACGACGTCGAGCGGGACGGGCCGGCCGTCGACCGTCAGAGTCAGGTTCGCGAGGAGCGTGGGCGCCGTGCGGGCGGCCCAGGCGGCGCGTTCCGCATCGGTGACCGTCCCGTCCGCGTCGGCGTCGATCTCCGGACGGACCTGGACGGTCGGGATCTCGGCCAGGTCGAGGACGTAGTCGATCCGCACCTCGTCCGGGGTGAGCTCGATCCCGGCGTAGCGGTTGACGGTGAAGTTCCCGAGCGGATGCGCGACCGCGGTGGCCGGCGCCGACAGCACGGCGGCGACCACGCCCGCGAGGACCAGCGCCCGCCTCATGCGGTCGCCTCATCGAGCCCGTCTCCGGCGTCGCCGTCCTCAGATCCGACAGGACGCGCGCGGCATCGGCGGCGTGCAGGATCGAGAAGTTCGGGTTCGTCGCGAGCGCCCGGGACAGGTACGCGGCGAGCTCCGGCCTCGTCCCCGAGCTCGAGCCGGATCATCCCGGCGTGGTACAGGAACAGCGCGTTGCGCGTCCCGAGCGCGAGGGCGCGGTCCTCGAGCGACCGCCGCCCGCGCGTACCGACCGTTCGCGTACAGCGCCCACGCGTAGGCGTCGGCGACGTGGACGCTCTGCCGGCGCGCCCACTCGGCGCGGGCGGCGGCGAGGGCGCCCGCGGGATCGCCGTGGTCGGCGTCGAACAGCGCGAGCTCCAGATCCACGTTCACCCCGTTGGCGGTCGCGAGCCGGTGCATCGCATCCACGACGGCCTCCTGCCGGTCGGCGAGGTCCGGCTGCCCGGTCACCCGGTACAGGTCGGCGAGCGCGACGACGAACTCGGCGGAGGGGTAGCGGGCGACGACGTCCGTGTAGCGGGCGATCGCGAGCTCGTCATCGCCGCTCGCCCACGCGACCTTGGCGAGCCCGGCCAGGTTCGGCACGTACGACGGATCGAGGTCGAGCCCGGCGCCGGTACTCACTGGCGGGCCGACCGCTACGTGCGCCGGAACCGAACGCCAGCTCGCCGAGCTGGTACGCGGACCAGGCGGAGTCCGAGGGCGTCCCGGCCGCGTCGAACGCCATCCGCATCGCGCGCTCGGCGCCGCGGACGTCGCCGACCAGCTCGCGAGCGTAGGCGACGCGCGTACGAGGCGAGGTCGGGCCGGGTATCCACCATCGTCTGGAAGGCGTCGAACGCGCGGTCGTATCGGCCCAGCTCGACCAGCGCGTCCCCGGATCACGCCGTAGGCGTCGGCCGAGTACGGATCCGAGCGCCGAGGCGTGACGGCCCTGTCGGAGCGCGGACGCGAAGTCGTGTCGCGCCAGATCCAGGACCCCGAGCCCCAGCGTCGCCCTCGACGTTGTCGTCCCCGTTGATGCGGATCGATCGGGCGAGCACGCCCTTCGCCTTCGGGTACCAGGACGGGTCGCCCGTGATCCTGGCCTGCGCGACGTACGCGAGTCCGAGCGAGGCGTAGCCGCGCCAGTCCTGCGGCAGGGCCTTCAGGCGGTCCTGCAGCGAGGCGATCGTGCCCGTCCAGCGACCCCGCGGCGACCGCGGGGACCAGCAGCGGACGTGGATGCCGTCCGAGCGGGAACCTGCGGCGTCTCCCGGGGGAGCGGACGAACGCGAGCGCGCCCGCCACGAGCAGCGCGACGGCCATCGCCGCCGCCGCCACCGCCTTGCCGATCGTCCTCATCCCGCGCTCCTCGCCGGTCGGGTGGTGCGGGGCGCCCGAGCGAGCCGGGCCCCCGCGGCGTTCGGTCAGTGAGGATCCGCGTCCGAACCCGAGTGCGGGTACGCGACGTACGGGAACCCCGTGTTGAACGGGACGTCGTTCGCCGTCCGACGCCGTCACCGATCGTGTCGGCGATCGCCTGGTGGTTCGGGAGCAGCACCCCGAGGACCACGCGGAGCGACTCGTCGATGATGTCGTCGGACAGACGGCGACCGTTCGGGAAGCCGGCGAGGTCACCGCCGAGCACGCCGAGCGTCGAGCACGTCGAGGAGCACGGCGGGATCGACATGTTCAGGCGCAGCATCTCGCTGGGCGTCCCGCCATCGGGCTTGTTCAGCTTGTCGACCCCGGTCAGGAACACCTGAGATCAGGTCGGCCCGCTGGATGCCGGGCGTGTTCGGGTCCGAGTCCGGGATCGTCGTGCCCGTACACCGCGTTCAACAGGTGCGGCAGCTCCGGGTCCTGCACCAGCGGCCAGGGCGGCGCGTCCGGCCGTGGGCTTCGAGGCGTTGAAGTAGTCCTTCAGCCCCACCGGGATGACGACCTCGTTCACGAGCGGCATGCCCGAGGCGCGAGACCTGGACGTACTTGCCCTGGTTCTGCTGCGACCCGTCGCCGGACTGGACGTGCGTGCTCTTGCGCGACGTGGTGCTCCAGATGCCGATGATCGGGTTCGCGTTCGGCGTCCTTGCTCTTGGCCAGGTCGCTCTTGGGGACCTGCAGGGCGAGCGTGTTGACGTTGAAGCCCGCGCAGCGTGTCGTCGCCGACCTCCGTCAGGTCCGCCGCCGTACAGCAGGTCGAACACGCGCAGGTCGAGGAAGAACGCGTCGTCGGACTGCCCGGCCCAGCGTCTATGCTGGGCGCGGAGCCGAACTCGACCGTGGCGGCGTCGAACAGGTCGCCGTTGTAGTTCGGCATCGAGGCCGCGCCCACGTTGGACGGCGCCGAGACGCGCTTCGTTGACGACCGTCTTCTGCGTTGCCGGTGTCCCGGTTGATCCGGATCAGGTCGTAGGTCTGGTAGAAGTTCAGATCCGGGTCGTTCAGCGACGTGACCGGGCCCGGTGTTGTGACAGGAACGTGTTCGGATCGCGGTAGTGGTTCGCGAAGACCCAGCGGTAGGTGATGTCGGGCTTCGCGTCGTAGTCGTTGTCGATGTTGATGTCGTAGCGAACGCCGTCGCCCCACGCGTAGAAGTTCGGGCCGCCCGCCGGCTCTTCGAACGGGATCCACGATGCGATCAGGGTGACGGTGTCCGGCCGATCCTGGCTCACGAACGCGTAGACGTCCGTGGTGTCGATCTGCGGATCGGCGGAGACGAGCGGTGCCTCGCGGTGGCTGGAGGCGACACCCGTCAGAGGAGCCAGCGCGAACAGGCCGGCTACCACCGCGAGCGACGCCGCCGCCGCGAGCGCACGCGTACGGATGCGCTGGCTCAGGCAAACGGATCTCCTCCTTCGATGGGATGTGGTTCCACGGGACCGCTGCGCTCCGCAGACCGGACCCTCCGGCCCTGCGGGTGGGTCACCTCCTCGCAGGTGCGGTCAACGGATGCTTCGCGGAGCCCCGTCCGGGCGGATCACCTCGGAGCGAAGATGCGTCAGTTCGCCGGTGCGCGATCAGCGTCGCCGTGCGCGCGCAGGAACCCGAGGAACATCACGCAGATCCCGACGAGCAACGAGATCGAGAACGGGACGGGGTACTCCAGCGCGGCGAACGCGGAACCGAACCCCGCGATGATCGTCGCGCCGAACGCGATCGGCAGCGTCCCCAGAACTGGTCGCGGAGCTCGGGGCGGCCGCGCATGCGCCAGGCCGACCACGAGGTCCCGCCGACGCAGGACGAGGTACGCGGGGATCGCGACGACCTGCAGGCAGCCGGTGGGCCGCGGTGCCCGTCACCGAACGACCTCCTTGCCCGAGGGCAGGTCCTGTGCGAGGGCCGCCGCATCGGATCTCGGCGGTCCGCACGACCGCGACGGTGTAGGCGGTGAGGAAGGCGAGCAGCCACGTGACAGCGTCCAACGGACGCCGCGGCGATGGGCGAGCAGGTCGAGCTCGCCCGCCGCGAGGAACGGAACGTTCAGCACGGCGCCGAGCGCCCAGTAGACGCGGAACTCCCCGAGGTCCAGCCGTTCGCGACGCCGAACGCGACCGCGATCGAGGCCCCCGCGTACATCAGCAGCGCGAGCGCCCACACCAGCTCGTACGGTCGACGGCTCCCGACGTAGCGACGCACGAGCTGCCGCCGCGAACTGCCGCGGCCACGAGCGCGGCCGTGAGGGGAAGACCCACATGGCCCCGCAGCATAGCCGTGGCGGCGGGAGACCGCTGCTAGCATCGCGGCGTGCCCGACGACCGACCGGCGATCGTCTGCTCGACGATCTCGGTCTTCTCCAAGCCGATCGACGCCGCGTTCCCGCTGTTCGCGCGGACCGGGTTCGACGGGATCGGGCTGATGGTGACGAACGACCCGGACACCGCAGGAGGCGACACGGGTCAGGCGCGCTGTCCGAGGACCACGCGCTCCCCCGTCCTCGCGGTGCACGCGCCGTTCCTCCTGATGTCCCGGCGGGTGTGGGGCCGCGACCCGCTCGGGAAGATCGACCGGGCGATCGAGCTCGCGCTCGGCATCGGGGGCACCGCTCGTCGTCGTGCACCCGCCCTACCGCTGGCAATCGGACTATCGCCGCTGGCTGGTACGAGACGCTGCCGAACGTGGCCGCCGAGCGCGGGTGTCGAGTGGCCGTCGAGAACATGTTCCCCTGCGGGTGCGCGGTCGAAGCGTGGCGAGGCTCCACGCGCGCACGCAGTCGCTGGAGGACCTGGAGGGTTCCCGGACGTCACCCTGGACACGAGCCACCTCGGCGGTCCGGGCCTGGATCCCGTCGAGGCCGTCACCCGGCTCGGCGACCGGCTGGCCCACGTCCACCTTTCGAACAACGCCGGCAAGGGCTGGGACTCGCACCTGCCCCTGGACGAGGGCGTCCTGGACCTCGGCCCGTTCCTCGAGGCGCTCGCGGGACGCAGGTTCCGCGGGGGCGATCTCGCTCGAGATCGACCTGCGCAGCCACCTCGACGACGACCAGGCCTTGCGCCGCATCCTGTCCCGCAACCGAGAGCTCTGCGAGGCCGGGCTCACGCTCCCCGCCTGATCCGACGCGTTCGAGGCCGGAGTAGCCGCTCCGCCCTCGGTACGACTGCTAGCCTCCCGCGATGCGCCGCTTCACCTTCATCACGATCGTCGTGCTGTTCGGGTTGTTGATCGGCGCTGCCGTTCACCAGATCGTGCTCGCGAACCGCGACCGGGCTCCGTTCCCAGGCCCCGTCGAGGGCACGCCGCTTCCCAGCTTCGCTCCGTCGCCCTGACGCCTCACGCCGGCGCGAACCTGTGCGAGGTAGGTCTCGATGATGCGTTGGACCGTTTCCCCCGCGAGCCCGTCAGCAGGTCGGTGCCGTGGTCATCGGCGGGACGATCTCGAGCCCGCTTCGGCGGCGGAGCGATCTCGTCGAACTGCTCGGCCGACGCCGCGGCCGAGGCATCCCGAGCCCGGCGATGAACAGCTTGTTCGCATCGACACGCGCTGGAGCAGCGCGGCGTCCGCGTTCAGACCCTCGATCGAGATCGGGGCCGACAGGGTGATCACCGCTGCCACGTCCGTCCCTTCCTGACCGGCCGCGACGAGGCGAGCGCCGTGCCGCCCATAGCTCAGCGCCCACGAGCGCGACGGTCGTCGCCCCCTCGGATCGGATGAAGTCGTTCGCCCCGAGCACGTCCTGCCAGATCGCCGGGATACTGAGCTCGCCCTGCGAGCACCCACCTTCGCCGCCCGGGCAGTACCCGCGGAAGTCGTACGTGAGGACGAGTACCCCTGATCCGCCAGACGGTTCGCGGAACGTGAACCACGAACGCTGATCGGCGGGCTGCATGTGCGACAGCACGACGCCGGTGGATCCGTCGCCGAACAGACGGCCCTCCAGGTGACGCCGTCGCGCGACTCGAACGTGACCGGACGCGAACCCGACAGGTCAGGAGGCGGCGGCTCGCCGCACGCGACGAGCGCGGACGCAGCCAGCAGGAGGATCGCGATCGGACGGGCCCGGAACGGGACCGCCACGCGCACTGATCGGGCTCCTAGCGGCCCTGTTGACGGCGCTGCCAGCGGGTCTTCTTCAGCAGCTTCTTGTGCTTCTTCTTCCGCATCTTCTTGCGGCGTTTCTTGACCAACGAAGGCACGCAGCGATGCTCCTATTCCGATCCGAACAGGTTCCGGAGGTCCACGCGCTTGGCGCCGAAGGACGCATCCAGACGGACGGACCCCAGTCTAAGCGCCTTGGGGCCCTCTGCCACCGGCGAGATCAGCCTGAGCACGCCCTCGTCCGGCGCGTGCTCGAGGTAGCCGATGCCGGGTAGCCGCCGGCGCCGTCGGACAGCCCGACCAGGAGCCGGTCGAGGTCGCCCGGTTCGAACAGCGGTGGCAGCGCCGGCATGAACACCGTGGGCTTGACCCGGAAGCGGTGGAGCTCGCCGGAGAAGTACCGGCGCATCGAACGCTCGCGGTTCTCGGCCCGAAGGTCGACCGTGGTCGGGACGACCTTCGGATGGACTCCGAGCGGCACGACCTCGGTCGCGAAGAACCGCTGGATCGCGCCGAGCAGCGGCAGCAGCTCCTCGCCGCGCTGCAGCCCCACGACCAGGTCGGGCCGGAGCGCCTCCACCTTGTGGTACTTCAGCGTCTGTCCGGTGATCCGGACACGAGGCCGACGAGTCGACCACGACGAAGTCGGCCCCGAGCTGTCTTGGCCTGCTCGTGCCGGGAGGCGACGCTGCCCACCACCGGCAGGAGATGCCCCTGCGCCGAGGTCGAGCCCGACGAAGTACAGCGCGTCGGACGTCGCGAGCGGCTCGGGCTCCGAGGTCCTCCGGGCTCGCGAACGATCTTGAGCGAGATCGTCGCGCGGCGGCCCGACGGTCTTCTGTCCGACGTCCGGCGTCCAGGAGCGCCGCCGAGCCGCGCCCGCCGCGAGCGCGGCCGCCAGGAGCTCCCGCGGACGGGCGTGGTCTTGCCGGTATCCATGCCGCCGATCGGCAGCACCGTGTGCTTGGTCCGCACCGCCTGGTCGACGAGCGCCTCGTGCTCGTTCACATCCGCCTCCAGGTTCCCCACCCCGGAGGCCGGTCGCCGACGCGTGCGTGCGGTCTATCCGGTCCGGGAACGCCCCCGCCCGGACAGCCGTCTCTCGGTGATCTCGATGGTCGTCATGGAGCCCGCGGCTCCGCTCACGCGTTCGAACCGTGCCTCTGGAGTGGGTGCGATCGCTCAAGATGGTGCTCATCCTATCCGGCTCGACGTGAGGCCGCGCTCGCGGTCGGGCTCGAACACGCCCGATCGGGACGGTCAGGGGAGACGAGCGGCGATGCGCCTGGAAGCACGGCCAGTAGGCCTGCGGGCGCGACGTTGTCGTCCATCACGATCACGGTCCGCGTCCGGCCCTGCGCCTGCGCGACGAGCAGGGGCGGGGTCGTTCACGTCGGCGATCGAGACGGTGTCGACGCCGTGTTCGATCGCGGCGCCCGCGAACCCGTGGTCCGCGAACACGAGGTCGGGGGTCAGGTCGTCGAGCATCCGATCCATCGCGTCCCCGCTGTGGGTGTGCGCCGCGCGCTCGCCTCGTCGGTCAGCATCGCGACGCCGTCGAGGTACCGGATCCGCCACGGGTGGGGCGGTCGGCGTCGTGCCACCTGCCCCGTCCGCCGGGTTCGAGGATCGTCGCGCCGCCGGCGCGCAGGAGCCGGCCCACCTCGATGTACAGGTGCGCGAGCCCCACCGGGTGACCCGTCGCCACGATCACTCGTTCGCGGCGGCGCGATCGCCTCGGCGAACCGGTCGCCGGCCTCGCGACACGCGTCCAGGACGCGTTCGGGGTCGACGGGGACAGGGCCGGTGGTGGCCGCCGGAGTCGGGCTCGAACCCGGCCGCCCGGCCGACGAGGCCGAGGATCCGATCGGGTCGAGCGCTGCAGCCCCGTCATGCCAGAACTGCTTGTCGGGATCGCCCTCGTGCAGCAGCCGGATGTTGCGCAGCACGTTGTCGAGCGGGTGGCTGAGCTCGGGTCCCGCCACCATCCGGCGAGCAGGCCCCCGAGCAGCTCCTCGCGCGCGACCGGGCCCGGGGTCCAGCGGTCGTCGAGCGCGTGGCAGGCGCGCGGCGTGCGATCCGATAACGTCCATCGACCCCATCGTACGAGGAGCGCAGCGATGACCCGAGACGAGGCCTGACGTGGAGCTCCGTGGTTCGGTCGTGGTCGTGACCGGCGCCTCGTCGGGCTTCGGTGGCTCACCGCGCTGCCGGTTCGGCCGGGCGGGCGCCCGGGTGGTGCTCGCGGCCCGACGGCTCGAACGCCCCGAGGCGCTCGCCGAGCGGATCGCCTCGGAGGGTGGTTCGGCGCTCGCGGTCCGAGTGCGACGTGACCGAGCTCGAGCAGCTCACCGAGCTCCGCGACCGCGTGGCGACCGAGTTCGGGCGGTGCGACGTGCTGGTCAACAACGCGGGGATCCGCGGCGGGGGCGCGTTCGAGGACGTGGGCGTCGAACACCTCGACCGGGTGATCGACGTGAACCTGTCGGGGCGTGGTCCTCGGCACCAAGCCGTTCCTCCCCATGATGCTCGAACGCGGGCGCGGTCACGTCGTGAACATCGCGTCGCTCGCGGACGGTTCGCGACGCCCGGGGCCGCGATCTACGGCGCGACCGGGCACGCGGTCGTCGCGTTCAGCGAGGCGCTGTACCACGAGCTTGGGCCGAAGGGGATCCTGGTCACCACCGTGAACCCCGGCTTCGCCGACCGAGGGGTTCCCCCTGACCGGCCCGCGTTCGTCCGGCTTGACCCCGACGACGTCGCGAAGGTGATCGTCGACGTCGTCCGCAAGGGACGGCACCCGAGATCTCGATCCCGCGGTCGCTCGCGGCGCTCCAGGCGTTCCGCGTGCTGACCCCGCCCTCGTACCTGGATGGGACGACTCCCGGCGCTACGGCTCGAGCGATCCCTCCGAGGCTGAGCTCCGTAGGCTGACAAGATGGCCGGGCGACGTTCCGGGCCCCGGTTCCCGCTCGAGACGGACGAGGCGGCGGCGGGCACCGTGGTCTGACGGTGCCGACCGGAGGTGGTCGAAGCGCTCAGGGGCAAGGGATCGGATCCCCGTGACCGCGACGTTCGACGGTGTCCCCTACCGCCACGGCTCGATCGACGTCCCGCATGGGCGGCGGGCCGCGTGCTCGGCGTGCAGAAGGCCCATCATGGCCGAGGCGTGCCGGCGTCTCTGCGTCGGTCAGCAGGCACGCTGACGGTCGTCGTTCGCAACGACGACGCTCCCGGAAGGTCGAGGTGTCGACGCGACGACCTGAAGGAGGCACTCCGACGCAGCCGAGGCGGCTCGCGCGGCGTTCGTGGGTCTCTCGTGCTCGCACCGGCGCGAGTACGTCGACGCGATCAACGCAGGCGAAGCGGCCCAGAGACCCGGCGCGCGACGCGTCGAACGATGGACGAATCAACACGCGCTCGTCGAACGGTACGGCGGCGGGCCTGACCGTAGCGCTTCTCGCCCGGTGAACTTCCACCACGGAGCGGGGTAGGCCTTCGCGACGCGTTCGGCCACCGCGCTCGTGGTGGAGGTCCTCCTCGAGCTCCTGGAAGTGCTCTTCCGTGGAGGCCTGGTCGTGGGGCAGCGGTCCCCCCGGAGCGTCCCATCTCACCCATGCTTCAAGCCTACGCCCGTCACGGGTGGAGACCGAAGGACGGGAAGCACGCGCGCTTGACCTCGACGATCGTCCGCTCGGTCCGGCCGTCGAGCTCGTCCCGTTCGAGCGGCGGCTCGGAGAACGTGGCGGGATCTCGCCGTCGGTGTCGAGTGCTCGACCCGCTCGATCCACGGTTCGGGGCAGCGCGTCGGGGAGCTCGGCGTCCGGCCATCTCCGCGAACGCGAGTCGTCCACGCGCGCGGGACGACGGTCGCCCACTGGTAGCCGCCGCCGCCGGTCGCGACCCATCGCCCGCCGGCGTGCCTCGTGCGCGAGCTCGTGCAGCGTCCGCCGCGCGTCTCGCGGTAGCGCGGCGGTCGAGCCGCAGCTGCGCGAGCGGATCGGTCCGATGCGTGTCGCACCCGAGCTGCGTGCACGAGGACCGTCCGGCGCGAACGCCCGGACGACCGGCGGCACGGACCGTCGCGAACGCGCGCGAGCCAGGCGTCGGTCGCCACGTGCCGGGCGGCAGCGGCACGTTGACCGCGGTGCCCTCGGCGTCGCCCGCGCCGCGCTCGGCGACGGACGCCCGTTCCCGGGAACAGCGTACTCGCGCGACTCGTGGATCGAGATCGTGAGCACCCGCGGGTCGTCCGCAGAAGATCGCCTGGACGCCGTCGCCGTGGTGGACGTCGACGTCGACGTACGCGATCGCGGTCCACGCCCTGGCGAGCAGCCACGCGATCGCGATCGCCGGATCGTCGTACACGCAGAACCCGGACGCCCGTGCCGGCATCGCGTGGTGCAGGCCGCCGGCGGCGTTGAACGCGTGCAGGACCGAGCCGTCGAGGACGGCGCTCGGCCGCGATCGACGCAGGCGCCGCGACGAACGCACTCGGCCTCGTGCATGTTCGGGAAGATCGGGTTGTCGCCGGGCCCGTACCCGAACCGGCCCCAGTCGCCCGTCCTCGCCGTGGCCCGCACGCCTCGTGGCGTCGATGTACGCCGGCGTCGTGCACGAGCTCCGAGCTCGGCGTCGGTCGCGGTGCGGACGCGAGCCGGAGACGTTCGACGCTCGGCGAGCGCCACGACGGCTCGATCAGCGACCACGCGTGAGAGCACCCGCTGCGGCCGGAGCGGGTGCTGGGGTCCGTGGTCGTAGCCGCGCGCCTCGGGACACAGGACGAGACCGGCGCTGCCGCTCACGCCGATCGGAGGGCGGATCGCGGCGGCGGTCCGCTCGACGATCTGCGTCGCACTCGTCGTCGGTCGATGACGAACGGCGGTCCGAGCATCACCAGATCGCCGTTCGTCCGTCGACGTGACCCGGTGCTCGAGTACAGGAGCAAGCCCGCGTCCCGGGCTGCCGCGAGCACGCGTTCGGTCACCTGGTGCCCGCGCGCGGAACGGCGCCTTCGGCTCGCCCGGTCGGCGCACGAGCTCGATGCCCGACCATCAGCCCGAGTCCCGCGAACATCCCCGACCGACGGATCGTCCGTCGAGCGCCGACGAGCAGCGTCCTCAGGAGCCGCTCGCCCTGGCGCGCGCTCGCGCTCGACGAGATCGTCCTCGATCGGACGAAGCAGCGTGGCGTGGGCGACCGCCGCACCGACGCCGTTGTGCGACCAGGTGAACCCGTGCACGAAGCCGGTCTGCGCGCACCGTCTCGAACACCTCGCCCGAACGCTGCGGCGAACCCGAACGGGCAGTACCCGCTCGTCGAGCCCTTCCCCGCCGTCACGACGTCGGGCCGGACGCCCCAGTGGTCCACGCCGAACCATCGGCCCGGTGCGGCCGAAGCCGGTCATCGACCTCGTCGGCGATCAGCAGCACGCCGTGCCGGCGGCACACCTCGGCGACCGCCGGCCAGTAGTCGTCGCGTCGGGACCGCCGCGCGCGAGCGTCGCCCCGGCGACCGGCTCGGCGATGAACGCGGCGACCGTGGACGGACCGGCGTGCGCGATCGCGCGGTCGAGGCCTCCGGCGTGCCGCGCGCCGCAGCGCGATGGGGTGATGCGGGGTTCGGACACCGGATACTCGTACGCGGCGGTCGACGTGCAGGAACCGCCCGAGCCACGGCTCGTACGGACGCCGCAACGTCGGCTTGCCGCCGACGTCGAGCGCCGCCAGCGTGTTGCCGTGGTACGAGACCGTGCCGCCCGATGACCCTGCGTACGCGATGGCTCGCCGCGCGCGAGGTGGTAGGCGCGCGCGCAGCTTGATCGCGGTCTCGACCGCCTCGCTGCCGCCCGAGACCGGGTAGATCCGGGTCGTCCATCGGGCAGCACGCGGCGCGACGGCGTCCGCGTACGACTCGAGGGCCTCGGTCGTGAACGCCGTCCCGTGGACGTACGGGGTCCGTCGCGGACTGGTCGGTCGCGCCCATCACAGCGACCGGTCGCCGTGCCCGACGTTCACGACGATCGCGCCGCCGGCTCCGTCGAGGGTAGCGCCTGCCGTCGGCGTCGTCGATCCAGACGCCTTCGGCGCGCGACGGCGCGTAGGCAGAGCGTCGCGATCAGGACACGCGATGGAAGACGTGGCTCATGCCGGCGGCCCCATCGCTAGCGGTGTACACCTTGCGGGTCGAGCTGCGTCGCGGATCAACGCGCAGCTCGTCCTCGGTCGGCGGCGGGCGTCTCGCCCAGGGACGTCGGCGACGCGCGGCTCCCACCCCATGTTCGCGCGGACGTCGTCGAGCGTGACGCCCGGGTGGACCGTGAGCAAGCGTCATCTCGCCCGGTCGCCTCGTCGAACCCGTACGTCGCCAGGTCGGTCACCACGCTCGTCGGCCCGCTCCCGAACCACCCACGCGCGCGGTCGTGCGCGGGTCGCCCGAGTGCCCGGGCGAGGTTCGGAAGTCGAGCCGCTCGACGAACGAGCGCTTGCGCCTGCCGCATGATGACCAGGATCCTGCGGGCGTGGATCGCGATCTCGCAGGCGCCGCCGGAGCCCGGGAGCCGGACCTTCGGCGACTCGTAGTCGCCGATCACGGTCGTGTTGAGGTTGCCGAACCGATCGATCTGCGCGCCGCCGAGGAACGCGACGTCGATCAGGCCGGCCTGGAGGTAGAACGCGAACAGCTCGAACATGCGACGTGACCGCGGTCGGCGCCCGGTCACGAGCGTCGGATCGCCGATCGACAGCGGCAGCCGCTCGGGACGCGCGCCGAACACGCCGGCCTCGTACACGAGCTGCAGCTCCGGGCGAGACGGTGCGCTGCGCGAGGTTGCACACGATGTTCGGCAGGCCGACGCCGACGAAGCAGACCCGCTCCCCGCGAGCGTGCGAGCGCTCGCGGCGATCATCATCTCGGTTCTTCGAGTAGCCGTCGCTCGGTGCAGCGTCGCGTCGGTCACGCGTAGCTCACCGTAGTTGACCTCGCCGGACAGGCGTTCGCCGGGCCGCAGGTCGTCCCACCGACGTCGCCCATCTTCGCGACGTAGTCGGCGTGGCTCGCCAGGCCGTAGACCCACTCGCTTCAGCCACGCGCTCGAGCGCGCCGGGGTCGCTGCGCGATCCGCTCCCACTCGAGGTAGAAGGCGTTGTCGCGGTCGTAGTAGCCCTGCGCGAACGCTCGGATGGCACGCGAACGGCTCGCTCCACCACCGCGTCGACGACGATGCCGGGGATCACGGTCCGGTTCGGGTCGCGCGCGGATCGACCGCCTCGTCGACGACCTCCTCGCACGACGACGATCACGCGTTCGGCGGCGAACGCCGCCTCCTTCTGGCAGCCGAGCAGGCCCCAGATCTGCGTGTCGCCGCCGGCCGTCGGCGCGCTGGGCGTGCACGATCGTCGACGTCGGGCCTGAGCGGCGGCACCGACGTAGACCTCGGTCGCCGTCGCTCGTACGGCGAGCGCATCGGCGCGATGTTCGGGTTCACCGTCGGGATGTCGGTCTCGAAGTAGCTGCGGATCGGGAAGAACGGCAGGTTCGACGCGCCGGCGACGTACCGGCAGACCATCCCGAAGTGCGAGTACTCCTCGATCTCGAGCGGCTCCGGGGTCGGCCTGCTCGATCCGGCGCCGGATCGGCGTGCAGCGATGCCGACGCCCGGGTTGCCGAGCCAGCGAGAAGATCGAGCTTGCCGGGCGACGCCGGCAGCCGATCATCTGGTCGTAGATCACGTCCGGCGTCATGCCGCGCGAGCGTCAGGTCGCGCTTGCGCTGCCGGATGATCTCGTGCCCGGCCGCGAAGCAGATCAGGTGGGTGAAGCCCTCGATCGCGACCGTGTCGCCGTCGCGAACGAGTTCGGCGACCGCGTCAGCCATCGTGCTCTGCTTGCTCGTCCCCGTCCACCCGGTCACTCGGGGCTCAGCCATCCTCCGGGCCGCGCAGGACGCAGAACTCGTTGCCCTCGGGATCGAGCATCACGGTCCAGAAGCTGCCGCCCTCGCTCACGTAGCGGAACTGCCGGGCGCCGAGTTCGGCGACGCGGGCCTTCTCGTCCGCCATCGGACGTCGCCGGGCGGACGATCGAGATGCAGTCGGTTCTTCACCGTCTTGCCGCTCGGGCACGGACTGGAACAGGATCGGCCAGCCCTCGCCCTGTGGGGTCGCGGATCAGCGCGTCCTCGTCGTCGATCTCGACGACCTCGTAGCCGAGCCCCGGCCCAGAACCGCGCGACGACCTCCTGCGAGCGGCAGTCCCACGTCAGCGTTTCGACCGACAGGGCCATCGAACGCCCGCCGGCTAGCCGCCCACGACGTCGGCGACGGCGTCGTCGAAGACCTGCGAGGGCGGTCTCGGCCTGATCCAGGTCGGAACACGAGCGGCGGCGACATCCGGATCGCCGACGTCCCGCAGCGCCCAGGACGAGCAGGCCCCGGTGGAACGCGGCCTGCTCGACCGCGTGCATCGTCTGCGCATCGGCGAACTCGATGCCGATCATCAGGCCGCGGCCCCGGACGTCGACGATCTCGGGCCGGCGGGCCTGCGATGTCGCGCAGGCCCTTCGTCAGGAGCTCGCCGACGTCGCGCGCGTTCGTCGAGCAGCCCGCCCTCGATCACGCTCGAGCGTCGCGAGCGCGGCGGCGCAGGCGACCGGGTTGCCGCCGTAGGTCGAGCCGTGCGCGCCGACGTCCCACGTCATCAGGTCGCTCGCGGGCGACATCGCGCCGAGCGGCATCCCGCTGGCGATGCCCTTGCCCGCGAGCAGGACGTCAGGCTCGACGCCCTCGTGCTCGATCGCCCACATCGTGCCGGTCCGGCCCATCCCCGACTGGACCTCGTCGGCCACGAGCAGGATGCCGTGCCGGTCGCAGAGCTCGCGCAGGTACGCGAACCAGCCCGTCGGCGGGCACGACGTAGCCGCCCTCGCCCAGGACGGGCTCGACGACGATGGCCGCCACCTCGTCGGGCGGGATCAGGCGCGCTGAACACCACCTGCTCGAGGTAGCTCGAAGTCGCCGTAGAGTGCGTGTGTGACACGCCGGGCAGCAGCGGTCCGAAGCCCGCGCGGTACTTCGCCTTGCTGGCGGTGAGCGAGACGCTCCCATACGAGCGGCCGTGGAACGACCGATAGAATCCGATCACGTACTGCCGCCCGGTCGCGTAGCGCGCCAGCTTGATCGCGGCCTCGACGGCCTCGGTGCCCGAGTTCGTCAGGAAGCCGCGAGCCCGCTCGGCCGAAGGGCGCGATGCCGGTCGAGCTCCTCGCACACGTCGGAGTAGATCGGCAGGTAGAAGTCGCTCGCCGAGTAGTGCAGCAGCTCGTCCGCCTGCCGTTGGATCGCCTCGACCACCTTCGGGTGGCAGTGTCCGGTCGAGGTCACGGCGATCCCGGCGTTCACGTCCAGGAAGCGGTTGCCGTCGACGTCCTCGATCGACCGAGCCGGCGCCGCGCGTCGGCACCAGCTCGGTAGGCGCGCGGGAGCGAAGGACTCGTGACGCTTGTCGGTCGCGTTCGATCCGCGCGCGCGCCTCGGGGCCCGGGACCTCGGTGACGAGCGCGGGCCGCCTCGGCGGCCGCCGGATCGAGCGTCTCGGCAGTGCTCACTCTTCGATCACCGTGCGCGACTGCTCGCGCAGGTACTGCGTGACGTAGTACGGCCGCCGCCGGCCTTGCCGGTGGTGCCCGAACCCTTCCAGCCGCCGAACGGCTGCACGCCCGGCCACGCGCCGGTCGTCGCCCCGGCCCGCCGGTTCACGTACACGACGCCGGCCTCGATCGCGGCTCGAGCCAGGCGTCGATCTCGGCGCTGATCCTCGCTGTAGAAGCCGGCCGTCAGGCCGTACTCGGTGTCGTTGGCCAGGTCGGATCGCCTCGTCCAGCTCGTCGTACGGCGCGACCGCGACGAACGGCACGAACAGCTCCTTCTTCCAGATCCACGAGTCGAGCGGGACCTCCGCGATCGGTGGGCTCGCACGAAGCATGCCCTGCGCGAAGCTCACCCTCGGTCGAGCCGCTCGCCGCCCGTGACGACGTGCCGTTCTTGCTTCGCCTCGTTGGACGCCTCCTCGAACGTGGCCACCGCGGCGTCGTCGATCACCGGGCCCAGGTAGACGTCGCGCTCGAGCGGGTCGCCGATCTTGACGCTTCTCGGTCTTCTCCTTCAGCGTGCGGACACGAACTCGTCGTACACGCCCGCGATGCACGTACACGCGCGAGTTGCGCCGAGCACTTCTGCCCGCCGAACCCGAACGCCGAACGCAGCACCCCGTCGGTCGGCCTTGTCCAGGTCGGCCTTGTCCGTGACGATCGTCGGGTTCTTGCCGCCCATCTCGCAGATCACGGGCTTGGGGCACGTCCTTCGCGAAGCGCTTGTAGATCTCCATCCCGACCTCGTACGAGCCGGTGAAGGTGATGCCGTCCACGTCGGGGTGGTTCACGAGCTCGTCGCCGGCCGACGCTGCCCGGACCCGATCAGGAAGTGGAAGACGCCCGTCGGGCACGCCGGCCGCCATGTAGCACCTCGTACAGCTTGCAGCCCGGTGAACACGCCCATGGTGCGCGGGCTTGAACACCACGGTGTTGCCCGCGACCAGCGCCGCGGACGACGGACCGGCCGCGAGCGCCATCGGGAAGTTGAACGGGCTGATCACGGCCCACACGCCGTAAGGGCCGCAGCACGTCGTAGTACTCGCCCGGCGAGCCCAGGGACTGCATCGGCGTCGCGGAAGCCGTCGTGCTTCTCCACCTCGTTGGCGTTCCAGCGGAGCAGGTCCGCGGACTCCTCCACGTCGCCGAGCGCCTCGAGCCGGTTCTTGCCGACCTCCATCGCCATCAGCGCCGACAGCTCGTTGCGCTGGTCGGACATGACGTCGGCGGCCTTGCGGATGATCGCGACCCGCTCCTGCCAGGGGCGGTTGGCCCAGTCGTGGAACGCCTCCTTGGCGGCGGCGACGGCGTCGCGGGCGTCCTCGCGCGTGCCGCTCGCGAACTCGCCGATCAGGGTGCCGTCGATCGGCGAATGCGCGGCCTTAGTACCCCGACCCCTCGCGCGCCTCGCCGTTGACGAACAGCGGATGCTGCTGGCCCAGCCAGGACCGGGCGACCTCGATGCCCTCGTCGTAGCCCTTGTGCAGGTCCTCGTTGTCGGCCGTCATCGTCGCGTAGGTGATGCGGAACCCTTCCTCTGCCATGGAGAGCCTCCTGTGCGTGGAAAACGCCGTGTGACCTGGTCGATCCTGCGTCGATCTTGGGGCTCAATCGTAGCCGCCGGAGCCCGTTTCCCCCAAGTCGGAGCCGGCGGCGAACTGCCCGATCGATACCGGGATTCCGGCCTCGGCCGGGCGTATCATCGGCCTCCCTTGAGGCTCGTGACCTTCGACCGGCGGGGGCACCGGCGACTGGGAGCGCTCCGGGAAGGGAACGTCGTGGACCTGCCGAGCCTGCTCGGCCACCCCGCGTTCCCCGACACGATGGAGCGGCTCGTCAGGAGCAACGGGGGCACGGTGCTCGATGCCGCCCGGGCAGCCCTCGAGCGCGACGAGGCAGACGCGCTTCGTCGTCGAACGACCACGTCTGCTCGCGGCGCTGCTGCCGATCGCGCTCCGCTCACGCGGACGCCGTCGAGGGCGGCCGGCCGGCGTTCGGGCCCGACGAGGAGATCCCGTGGCCGAAGGGCGCCGGGTGGCTCGAGTTCCATCCGAAGATCGCGGCGGTCCTGCGTCGCGCGGTGGACGACGCGCTCACGCCCGAGGAGACGCCCTCGGTCGTCTTCGGATACACGCTGGTGGGCGACTGGCTCGCCCGGCGCACGAACGGCGACCCGATGCCCACCCCGAGGTGTCCGCTCTCGATCGGCCCGTGCGTGGTGACGGCCGACGAGCTCGACCCCCAGACCGCGTTCGTCACGGTCCGGATCGACGGTGAGGAGTGGGTGAAGGGGAACCCTGAACGGGACGGCGCTCGGGCTGCTCCGCGACGTCGCCCGCGCCTCGAAGCAGGAGCGGCTCGAACCCGGTGAGACCTTCGCGTCGGGACCGTTCGAGATCCCCGGGTTCGAACAGCGCGTGTGGCCGGGCGCCGAGGTGGAGCTCGAGGCCGAGGGCATCGGCGTGCTCCGCAACCGCCTCGGTCGCTGAGCGGAGCCCGACCGACCGAGTCGCCGTCGCCGCTGTTACGGTCCTCGGTGTGGATCCGCGCACGGGGCCGAACTGATCGCCCGGTACCGGGCCGGGGCCGACGAGGTCGACGCGGCGCTGGCCGGAGGCCGGCGATGCGGGCCTCGACGCCGTGCCGCAGGGCGGGGGCTGGTCGCCCCGGATGGTCGTCCACCACCTCGCCGGCTCGGAGTCGAACTCGTTACCTGCGCGTGCGGAAGCTCCTCGCCGAGAGGACGGCCCGGTCGTCAGGGCTACGACGAGGCGGAGTACGCACGCCGGCTGCACTACGACCGGCCGGTCGAGACCTCGCTGGCCGTGTTCCGCGCCGTCCGGGCCTCCACGGCGGACTGCTCGAGCGCCTCGAAGAGCAGGATTGGGGACGCGTCGGAACGCACACCGAGAAGCGGGCCGTACACGATGGACGACTGGCTCGAGATCTACGCGGCCCACGCGTTCGACCACGCGGACAGATCCGGCGCGTTCGCCGCGCCGACTAGCTCCGGCCGCTTCGGCCGCTACTTCTTCTTCGCCGCCTTGCGCTCCGCACCCTGCTCCGCGGCACGCTGCTTCTCAGCTCGCTTCTTCTTGCGCTCCCGGTCGTGCGCCCAGCGCACGCGTGCCGGTCCCCACGTCCCATCGGTGCCTCCTAGTCCTCGTCCTCGTCGCCGCCCTGCGCGAGCTCGGCGCTCCGGTGCCGCGCGGCGTCGATCGCGTTCAGGAAGGCCGCGCGGACGCCCGCCTCCTCGAGGTGACGGATCGCGGCGATCGTCGTCCCGCCCGGCGAGGTCACCATCTCACGCAGCTCGACCGGGTGCTTGCCCGTGTCGCGGAGCATCTTCGCGGATCCGAGCATCGTCTGGATGATCAGCTCGGTCGCCACGTCCCTGGACAGGCCGAGCAGGATGCACGCCTCGATCATCGCCTCCGCGAGGCAGGAAGAAGTAGGCCGGGCCGCTGCCGCTGGTGGCCGTGATCGCGTCGAGGTGCACCTCCTTCAGCCGGATCACCCTGCCGACGTACCCGAGGAGCTCCTCGGCGACCTCGAGGTGCCGGTCCTCGGCGTCCGAACCCGCGGCGACGACCGACATCGCCTCGTCGACGAGGACGGCGACGTTCGACATCACCCGGACGACCGGGACGCCGTCGGGCAGGTGCTTCTCGACGAACGAGGTCCGGATCCCCGCCGCGAAGCTCACCGACCAGGTGCTCGGGCGTCACGTGCTCGCGGATCTGGGAGAGCAGGACCTCCATGTCCTGCGGCTTCACCGTCAGGACCAGGACGTCGGCCCAGGCCACCGCGTCCGGGTTCGAGAGCGTCGACGCGACCCCGTGGGCCTGCGCCAGCTCGCGCGCGCGTTCCTCGCGGCGGCTCGTGATCATGATCTCGTCGGCGCCCCGGCCGCCGGAGCGGATCAGGCCCGAGACGAAGGCCTCGCCCATCCGGCCGCCACCGAGGAAGGCCACCTTGCGGTCGCGGGTCTGGCTCATCCGTCCGCTCCACCGGGGACCGGCTCCATCTCGGCCGGACGTCCGGCGCCCGCCTCGTCCGCCGCTCCCGGCGCACGGGAGATGCCCGAACGCAGGAGCTCGAGGAACTCCGGATCCGCGCGTCGCGCCGTTCGGGGACGAAGGGCTTGCGATGGACCAGGCCGGGGTCGAGCTCCTCGCTCCCGAGGACGTCCTGGAAGCGTTCGGCGACCCAGTCGAGCATCGAGGCGATCATCTCGACGTCGACGTCGTCGCGGATCTCGCCGCGACGGACCCCGAACTCGACGAGCTCGAGGGTCCCGTACGGATCCTCGCTCCGCATCAGCCGGTCGATCGGCCGCCGGAGCCCCAACCCGGTGTCGTACCGCCCGATCGTCGCCACACGGTTGGCCACCCACTGCTCGGTGAGGAACTCCTCCGTCCGCCGGAGCCAGTAGTCAGGACGGCCCAGAACCCGGCCTCGACGACGTCGGCGGGGGCGTCGAGCCACGCCGGGAGCTGTCCGACCGCCTCCCGATACACGGCGAGGAACAACCCTCCTTGTTCCCGAAATGCAGGAAGACGGTCCCCTTGGCGACCCCGACCTCGGCGGCGATGTCCTCGACGTGCGCGCCCCGGTACCCGTGCTCGGCGAAGTGCCGCATCGCGACACCCACGATCTGCTCGCGTCGCTCGTTGGTCTCGGTGCCGGTTGGGAGTGGCCATGACCTGGGAACGGTAGCCGCGCTCCGCCGAGCGAACAAGGGCTGCGTCGGCGCGGGATCCGTGTCGCTGTCCGGGACGCGGACACCGGACGGACAAAGAAGAACCCGAGGGACCTTCGGCTCGCCGGAAGCCGAAGCCTCCAGCCACCTCTGGCCCCTCGGGCTCAGGTGCTCCGAGCAACCTCTCGCAGCCGTCTTGGTTTCCTGGCCGTAGTACCCTTTCGTTGGGCTTTGGGGCCTCCCGAGCCTCCCCACCCGCACAGCTAGTTAGCTGTCCCAACCGTACGAGCAGGTGCGCCCAGTCGGCCTTACGGCTTTCCCAGGGGTCCCGGCCTCGGTTCCCTGATTCGGCCGCTCCGGCTGCTCGGGCGAGGCGAAATGTACCGGCGCCGCACCAGCGGGTCAACCCGACGAACGCGCAGGTCACGGTACATATGCGCAGGTAGATCGCGTGGTGGAAAGAGTGACAAGAACATGTCCCGAACGCGAACATCCGTCGACGCATCGCTCGGAACCGTTGCGGCGCAAGGTGATACGAGGAAGACCCCGACGCCGAACTTCGACGGGGACCGTGACACGTCGCGCGCGCAACACGGCCCGCAACGCGGCGTTCCGATCGCGTCGACGACGTCGCTCGCGTGACGCTCAGGCGGGGATGCGGTCCCCGAGCAGCTCGCGATAGACCGACAACATGCCGGCGGCGGTGGCGTCCCAGGAGAAGCGCAGCGAGCGAAGGACGCCGGCCTCGCCCATGCGCCGGCGCGCGCGCGGGTCGCCGAGGATCGCGAGGATCCGTTCGGCGTGGTCGCCGGGATCGTGGCCCTCGACGAGGTGACCGGTGACCCCGTCCTCGACCACGTACCGGAGACCGCCGACCGCGGACGCGACCACCGGCGTCGCGCACGCCTGCGCCTCCAGCGCCACCAGCCCGAACGATTCGGACCTCGAGGGGACCAGCACCGCCTCGGCGGCGGCGTAGAAGTCGGCGAGGCGCGACTGCGGCTGCGGCGGGAACAGGATCACGCGCTCCCCGACGCCGAGCGCGGAGGCGAGATCCATCAGCCGGGCCACCTCGGCGCCGTGGTCGAGCCGCTCGGCCCGCCGACGATCGCGAGGACCACGTCGCGCGTCCCCTCGGGATCGCGGGCGATCGCCTCGGCGACCGCTCGCACGGCGACGTCCGGCCCCTTGTGCGCCTGCAACCGGCCGACGAACAGCAGCAGCCGCAGGTCCGTCAGGTGGAGCCTCGCCTTGGCCTCGCTCCGGTCCCGAGGGAAGAACAGGCCGTGGTCGACGCCGGGGGGACGATGCGGATGCGGTCGGGCTCGGCCCGGTACAGGCCGACGAGCTGCGCCGCCTCGACCGGCGTCGCGGCGACCAGCCGGTCCGCGTCCGCGATCACGAGCTCCTCGCCGGACAGGCGGTCCGGGGTTCCGGACGCTCGCCGCGCGACGGGGAGTAGTTCTTGACCTTGCCGAGCGTGTGGAACGAGGCCACCAGGGGAACGCCCCAGATCTCGCGGGCGCTGCGCCCCACCCAGCCCGAGACCAGTAGTGCGTGTGGACGAGGTCGTAGTCGGACCCCTCCGCGCGTGCCCGCCGCAGGACCCCGCCCAGGAACTCCGGCAGGAACCGCGGCAGCTCCTCCTTGGGCACGGGCGCGCTCGGTCCGGCCTGGACGTTGATCAGCCGGGAGCCGTTCCCGAGCTCCTCGACCTCGGGACGCCGCTCGTCCCGCGTGCGGGTGAAGACGTCCACCTGGACGCCGCCCGCCGACAGGCGCTCGGCCGCCGCCCGGATGAAGACGTTCATCCCGCCGGAGTCGCCCGAACCCGGCTGGTCGAGCGGGGACGTGTGCAGGCTGACCACGGCGATCCTCGGCTCATCCCCGGCTCATCCCTTGGCGCCGAGCGCTCGCCGGCGTTCCGTTCGGTCGTGACGCTGCACGTTGCCCATCCAGGAATCGTACGGGAGGTCGCGCCGAATGCAGCCGAACGCGAGCGCTCAGCCGGACGCGACGCAGCCGGAACCCGACCTCGAACGCACCCACGGGCCGGCCGCCGCCGAGCACGGGCGGGGCCTCGAGGGACGCGAGGGCAGCGCGCTGCGCCTGGTCCAGCACCCCGAGCAGGTCGAGCGTCCTCACCAACGCCGGCGCGGCGGCGCGGTCGCTCCCGTCCTCGATCCGCACGGCGACCCCGATCCCGGCGTCGGGGACGGCCGCGCAGTGCAGGCCCTCCGCCCCGACCTTGCAGACGAGGCCGGGCACCTGCCTCCATCAGTCGCGTGTCCGAACGGCCGCGCCCCGCGACCAGGTACGGCGCCGAGCGCATCGCCTCGACCGCCCGAGCGGCGCGCGCACCGAGGCGACCGAGTCGCTCGGGTCCGGCCAGCCGCGGCGAACAGGGTGGCCATGCCGCGCAGCGGGAGCCCGTGGACGGGGGCGCCGCACCCGTCGACCCCACGACCGGCCGGTCGACGCCGGTGGCCGAACGCACGGCGCGCAGGATCTCGCGCTGGAGCGGGTGCGAGGGTTCGAGGTAGCGCCCGAGGTCGGCGCCCGAGCGCTCGCACGCGAGGAGCATGCCGGCGTGCTTGCCCGAGCAGTTGTGCGTGATCCGTCGGGGTCCGGCGGCCGCCCGGCGAGCCCCGGCCTCGATCGGCAGGTCGGGCGGGCACCCCAGGTCGCGTTCGGACAGCCCGCCGGCTCGCAGCAGGCGCCGGACGGCGCGGACGTGGACGGGCTCGCCGTTGTGCGAGGCGCACATGATCGCGACGAGCTCGTCCGGGAGCGGCTCGGCGATCCGGCGCAGGGACACGGCCGCCTGCAGCGGTTTCATCGAGGAGCGCGAGAAGACGAGGCGGTCCGGGTCGCCGAGGGCGGCGAGCGACGCGGCCTTCGGGGTCGCACACGACCACGTGGCCGAGGTGGACGCTCTCCACGAGACCCGAACGCACGACCCGGACGAGCGGCGCGGCGGTCGGCACACGCGAAGCCTAGCGAGCCGGAGCGGAGGGCGGTGTCGGCGGGGTCGTGTCGGTCAGCTGGCGTGCTTGAGGGCGTGCTGGAACTCCACGTCGTCCTTCGGCGGGTCGGACTCCACCATGTCGACGAACACCCGCACGATCGCGGGGTCGAACTGGGTCCCGGCGCCGCCCTTGAGCTCGGCGAGGGCGCGTTCGGCGCCGATCGAGCCGCGGTACGGACGGTCGCTGGTCATCGCGTCGAACGAGTCCGCCACCGCGAACACGCGCGCGCCGAGCGGGATCGCCTCGGAGGCCAGCCCGTCGGGGTAGCCGGTCCCGTCGTACCACTCGTGATGATGGCGGATCAGCTCGATCGTGTCGGACAGGAACGCGATCGGCGCGACGATCTGGGCTCCGATGATCGGGTGGTTGCGCATCACCGTCCACTCGTCGACCGAGAGCGGACCCGCCTTGCACAGGATGTGTTCGGGGATCCCGACCTTGCCGATGTCGTGGAGGAAGAACCCGTACCCGAGGGTCGGCGACTCGGCCAGCTCCGGGTCGACCCGCCGGGCGAGCGCGAGCCCGAACACCTGGGTCCGGTCCAGGTGCCCCGCGTCGTCTGGTCCTTGGCCTCGATGACGGTCGCGAGGCTCTTCATCGTCGCGAGGTACGTGTCCTGCAGGCTCTCCAGGACCATCTCGAGCTCGGCGTTGCGCGAGCGTTCGAGGCGGTAGAGCTCGCCGAGCTCCCGGGCGAAGACGATGAGCTGCTCCTGGACGGTCGGCAGCTCGGGGTCCGTCTGGACCCCGGGGCCGTTCCCGGGAAGGTCTCGTTGTTCGCTCATCGGGGCCGCACGTTAGCGCACAAGGGTGCGCAAGTCGGGAAGAGCGTGCCGGTTCGGCCGAGGCGGGTCCATAGGCCTCGCGGCCCAAATCGCCTGGTCCGGCGCGCTCCCCACGGCGGACGCGCCTGTCGGACACCCGGGACCGGGCCGTTCCCCACCCGGCCGACATGCCTCCGCGCGCAACCTCTTCGGGGCGATCGGTGGAGAGGTGTCTCGAGTGCGAGGAGTGCGGTGGTCAGGAGGGCGGGTGGGTCAGGACGGGCGGGTGCGGATTGTCAGGACGAGGACGAGCGAGGGGTCGTCCCGGTACCGGCGCTTGAGCTCTTCCTGCAGCGCGTCCATCACCTGGAGCACGTCGCTGCGCGCCTCGGACACCTCGTGCTCCTCGCTGACGAGCAGGTCCACGGCGGCGGCCAGGCGCTCGTCGTCGAGCGTGCCCGGGTCCGAGATCTCGGCGTCGGCGACCAGCCGCTCGACCCGCCGGCGAGCCAGGAGCATCTCCTCCTCCGGGAGCCCGACCTTGACGGCCTCGCCCGGGAAGGACCCTGGCCCTCGGACGACAGGATCGTCGCGAGCTGGTCGACGAGGCTGCCGCCCTCGCCACCGCTGCCTCGTCGCTCGACCTCCGCCTTGAGGATCTCGGCGCGGCCCTGGACGAGCCGGCGAAGCAGCGACAGGTACTCGCGCTCGGCGTAGCACTCGTCGCGCCGGGCCCGGAGGTCCTCCAGCGAGAGCCCTGCCAGGCCCTCGACGAACTCGGGCCTGCGGATGCGGTCGATCCGTCGGTTCCCGCCCTGCTCGCTCATCGGAGGGGCATCGTAGCGCGCCGGGGACGCCGCGACCGGGACCCGCCGTCGTGGCGCCGAACGCGAGCCGCGCTCAGCAGACCGCGAGGAGCATCTGGTACGGGTTCACGGCCGCGCCGCCCCGGATGCCACTCGAAGTGCAGGTGGTTGACCGAACCGGCGTTGCCGGTGCTCCCGACGTACCCGATCACGGTCCCCGCCCCGACGCTGCCGCCGGCGCCGCTGTAGCTCGACAGATGCGCGTAGAACGAGTAGCCGCCCGATCCGTAGACGTACGCCTGGAGGCCGCCCGAGGAGCTGGAGGAGTGCGTGACCGATCCGGGATGGGCCGCGACGACCGGCGTCCCGAACGGCGAGATCAGGTCGATCCCCTGATGCGTGTGACCGTCCCTCGGCCAGCCGAACGAGTCGACGAAGGAGTTCGGCCCGGCGACGGGGCACACCTGGAGGGAGCCGTCGGGGTTCGGCGTCTGGCCCAGGACCACGAGCTCCTTGGACGCCGCGATCTCCTCCTGGTACTGCTCGGTCAGCTCTGCCACGCGATCGGAGATCTGGCCGAGCTGCGCGTCGATGCTCTCCTGGATCCCGCGGAGCTCCTCCGCCACGCTCGCCTGACGGTCCTCGAGCACGAGCAGGTTGTCGCGCTCACGACGGAGCTCCTCCCGGGTCACCTCCTGCTCGAGGATCAGGTCGCCGTCGGACTGGGCCATCGAGCCGAGGAACTCGAGACGGTCGGTGAAGTCCGTGAACGAGACCCGAGGAGAGCAGGAGGTCGATCGTGCTCGCCGGCCCGTTCGTGAATGCGATCACCGCCCGGCGGTTGAGTCGGGTCTCGATGGCATGCTCGCGGTCCTCGAGCCGGCCGACCCGGATCCGCGTGTCGACGATCTCGCTGCGCGTGGTGTCCAGGCGGGACTCGGCCTCGTTCCACCGGGCCGTCGCACGGTCGAGCTCGGCCTGCACCTGGGCGAGCTCGGCCTTGGCAGCATCGAGCTGGTCTTTCGTGCCGGCAAGCGCGGGCACCACCCCAAGCGTCGCGGCGGTGAGGCTGAGCGCGAGGCCAAGGGGCGGAGAAGGTTCGGAGCGCGGTCCTTCGAGCCTTCGTTGGGAGCCTCCCTCATCGGACGCGACCGCGCGTCCGGGCGCCCGCGACGCTACCAAAGGCCCTGATCAGCGGGCAAACGACCGTTGCTCCGAAGCGTTACCGCTCCGCGCATCGCGTCGATCAGGATGTCGGCCACCTCGGGGCGGCTGAACTCCTGCGGCGGTCGCTCGCCGGCGCGGAGCATCTCGCGCACCTTGGTGCCCGACAGCGAGACGCGATCGCTCCTCTCCGTGCGGGCACGTCTTCGGCGACGCCATCCCCTCGCAGCGCGTTGCACCAGAACGAGTGCTCGAACATCAGCGGCTGGATGCCCAGCTCGCCGGGCTCGAACTCCTCGAAGATCTTCTGCGCGTCGTAGGTGCCGTAGTAGCGTGCCGACGCCCGCGTGGTCGCGGCCGACGATGAAGTGGGTGCAGCCGTAGTTCTTGCGGCAGATCGCGTGCCAGATCGCCTCGCGCGGACCCGCGTACCGCATCGCGGCCGGGAACACGCTGACCATCGCGCCGGTCCTTCGGGTAGTAGCCCTCGAACAGCGCCTCGTAGCAGCGCATCCGCACGTCGGCGGGAACGTCGTCGCCCTTGGTCGCGCCGACCAGCGGGTGGACGAGCAGCCCGTCCACGATCTCGAGCGCGCACTTCTGGATGTACTCGTGCGCGCGGTGGATCGGGTTGCGGGTCTGGAAGCCGACGACGGTCTTCCAGCCGCGCTCGGCGAACGCCGCCCGCGTCTGCGGCGGGCGTCAGCCGGTAGGGCAGGAAGTCGTCGTGCGGCGGGCAGCGAGAGCGCGCGTACCGTCGCCGGCGACGCACGAAGTCGCCGGCGTCGTGGAGCGCGCCGCACGCCGGGGTGCTCGAGATCGTCCGTCCCGATACACGCACGAGCGCCTCCTTCTGGCTTGATCGCGCTTGAACATCTCGGCGACGTCGCACGATCGCGATCGGCTCGCCACCCTCGGCAGTGAGCAGCGCGACCGAGCTCGCGGCGCCGATCCGCTTGCACGTCGTCATCGGTCAGCGAGAGCGTGACCGGGATCGACCACGGCAGCCCGTTCGACAGGTGCATCGTCTCCAGGACGGAGACGTAGTCGGCCTCCCCACGAACCCGGTCAGCGGGGACAGCGCGCCGACCGCGAGCATCTCCAGGTCGGAGAGCTCCCGGGCGGTGACCACGAGCTTGGGCAGGTTGGTCGGCCTCGGCGCGGGTGGCCTTCGGTCGACCGCTCGGGGACGAGCAGGTCGACGAGCTCGCCTCCGTGCGGGGCGATCTGGTCGATGTCGTCGTGCATGGTGGATTATCAACCTTTCATCGCGGTGAACGGACGCCTCAGCATACGAACGCGGGTCGGTCGGCTCGACCCGCGCCCCACTCTCCCTGGACCCCCACGAACCGAGGGCGCCGATGTCCGCAGACCCAGCTCCTCCGACCGACGAGCTCCGCGCGCTCAACGTCCAGGTTCGGAACCGGCGCATCCCGCGCGAGATCGTGCGTTGGGCGCTCGAGCGTTCCGGCCTGCGAACGGATCGCGATCGCCTCCGCGTTCCAGGCCGAGGGCACCATGCGTGATGCACATGGCGACGCGGATCCGGCCGGACATCCCGATGCTGTTCCTCGGAGACCGGCTACCAGTTCGCCGAGACGCTCGCGTTCAAGCAGCGAGCTGGCCGAGCGCTCTGGGCCTCAACGTCGTCGACCTGATCGGCGAGCACACGGTCGGAGCGACAGCGGGACGAGTCATCGGTCCCCGCCTGTACGAGCGCGATCCGGAGCGGTGCTGCGACCTCAACAAGGTGCAGCCGATGTTCGAGGCGCTCCGCGGACTGCGACGCGTGGATCACCGCGTTCCGGCGGGAATCGTCACCGACCCGCGCCGACGGCGCCGTTCGTGCGAGCAGTACGAGCTCGAGCCCGGATCGCTGGATCGTGAAGGTGAACCCGATGGCCGACGTGGTCGCTGCCGCGACGTCTGGGCGTACCTGAAGGAGCACGACCTGCCCCACAACCCGCTCTACGACCTGGGGTACAGCTCGATCGGCTGCGCGCCGTGCACGCGCATGCGCTTCGCCGGACGAGCCGGAGCGCGCGCGGGCCGGTGGGCCGGTCTGTCGAAGTGGGAGTGCGGGATCCAGGTGACGCCGGCGCTGGATCCGAGCGGCCGCGAGCGCGCGAAGCCCGGTCTAGGCCACGACCCAGAGGGCCTCGGGCGCGAGCTCGAACTCTCCAGGCGGCGCGTGGTCGCCGAGCGAGTCGCCGTCGACCTGCACCGGGAACGGCGTCTCCGACGTCGATCGAGCACGTGGCTCGCGTCGTGCGACGTAGTCGATGTCGCGACCGGTGACGTGGCGGGCCGAGCCGAACACCTGCCACGCGATGCGCGGGACGCTTCGGCAGCGCGAGCTTCCGCACCGACAGGACGTCGAGCCCTGAGTCGAGCGACGCCTCCGGGCGTCATCCGCAGGCCCCGGTCCTTGTAGTAGGTGTACGGGTCGGTGCCGTCCGACCATGACCGAGAGCGACGAGCGGTGGCCTCCGCTCGTCGATGCTGACCTCCAGGTCGGGCGAGCGGCCCGCGTAGCTCGACCAGCAGCTCCCAGGCGACCGCGCGGAACGCGGCCCGGTCGAACTTCGCTCTTGGTCTTCGGGAACTTCGCGTCGAGACGGCGCATCGCGGCGGCGTCCACGCCCGCGCCGCAGTTGACCGCGAAGTACCGGCCGTCCGCCACGCCCGAGCGATCAAGCGGAACGCCTCGTCGTCGAGCGCCTTGCGCGATCAGGACGCCGGTCGCCTCGACCGGGTCGGTGCGGCAGGCCGAGCGCTCGCGCCAGGATGTTCGTGGCGCCGCCGGGGATGACGCCGAGCGCGGTCTCGGTGCCGGCGAGCGCGTTGACGGCCTCGTTGATCGTGCCCGTCACCGGAGAAGACGACGACAGGGTCGACGCCTTCGTCGCACGGCCTGCGCCGGCGAGCTCGTAGGCGTGGCCGCGCTCCTTGGTCTCGACGACCTCGAGCCGGAAGTCGGCCGAGACAGCGCCTTCTCGATCGACCGCGAGCGTGGGCTTGGACACCGTCGCGGGCCACCGGGTTCACGACGAGCGGGAGCCGCTGGAAGCGCATCGACATGGCAGCGCAGTATCTCAGGGTCGGTCAGGTCGCCGATAGCCCCCAGGACCGGCGGAAGCGGGGCCAGGCTCCTGGCCTCGGAGAGCGGTCGCGGCATCGGCGCGTTCGCCCTCCACTACAGCCGAACCCACCCCGGCGATCGCGGCGAACCGGCTCGCCGTACCGGGCGGAGAGCGCCTCCACGACCTCGCCGACGGTGGCGCCCTCGGCGGGACCGAGGAGGAACCCGCCAGCTCGCGGAGCGCCGCGAACAGCCGAACGGTCACGCGGGACATCGCCCGGAAGCGCTATCACCGCCGCGGCCCGGGCCGCTTTGTACGCCTCGGGGCGCCGTGATCCGTGTCGACGATGCTCACCGATCGCCTCGCCGGCGGAGGTGCTCCCGCCGCCCCGACGCTGCTGCTCGAGCTCAAGACCGAGCACCTGTCGGTCGCGGCGGTGGGCGAGGCGCTGGCGCTCGAGCCGCGTGTGCTGGTGGACGCCGCCGGAGAACCCCGGTCAGGGGCACGCGGTGCTCCGCGCGCTCCGCGAACGCGAGCCCGGATCCCGCTCCGCGCCGTGATCGAACGCCGGGACGTCGAGCGCTTCCACTGGAGAGGTCGCGGACGAGGTCCTGTTCCCCGGCGCTCCGAAGGGCGAGATCCGTCTGCGGTTCGCGCTCACCTCGGCGGCGGACGGGCGCCGGCGAGGAGCGACGATCCGGCTCAGGCCGATCGCGCTGGACGCCAGCACCTACCGGGTCAGCGTCGACGGCCGCGCCGCTGGATCTCACGTTCAAGGAGTTCGAGCTGCTGCGGTTCCTGGCGCAGAACGCCGAGCCGCGTCTTCACCCGGCCGGCCCTGCTGCGGGAGGTCTGGGGCTACGACTTCTACGGCGGGACGCGGACGGTCGACGTCCACGTCCATGCCGGCTGCGCCGCGAAGCTCGGTCCCGCCTACGAGGCGAGACCGTGCGGCGTCGGCTACCAGCGCCGCGGATGTGTGAGCCGCACCGTCCGTTTGGCGGCCCGTCAGCCCGGGGTAGGTCGACCCGTGAACGCGACCGAAGAGCTCGGCCAGCTGCTCGGATCGCTCGGGGTCGCCGTCTGAGCGCAGCGCCGACCCAGGCTACCGCGGCGTTCCTCGCATCACCCGCCGGCCGGCGGGCCCGAAGCATCACCTGGCGGGCGGGCTGCTGCTCGCCACCCCGATGATCCTGCGGCGCCCGGCTCTTCCGGACGCCGCTCCGGCCGGGCTGAGCATCGGGGGCGCGGCCCGCAGCTCATCGCCAAGGGCGCCGCGGTCATCCGTCTCTGACGTCGGGAGCCGGGGCCAGGGCGCGGCCACGGGGCCCGAGTAGCCACACCTCGAAGGAGCCGGTCGGGACGGGGTTTCAGGCCTGCCTCGGGGGCGGCATGTCATGCCTTGACTTACGACCGCCGGGTCGCCGTGCGGCGAGCTTGCGGTGCGATGTCGCTCAACTGCTGGACAGGGTGCTATGTCGGCTCAGCCCTCAACGTGAACTTGAACACGGCGTGTTTGAGCGATGCATCATGTTCGAGGATTGCACCGTCAATACGAAGAACGAGCCTCCGATGTACTCATGACCCGACTGTCCAATGCACCGAACGGCGTAAGATCGAACGACCACTCGGGGATGATGATTGGACTGCCAATCGACGACATACGGCATCTCGCGATTCGTGACCTGGCGTGCATGTTCGATCCATCCGCACGAAGCTAAGGCCGGGGATGCCGGATCGATCGGCGATCTGGAAGGCTGGCCGAGCACGTTGTTAGTCGTAGGTCTGCAAGAGATCAGGATCCCAAGGCGACGTACAGTCCATGATCGGCGGGGAGTTCAAATCAGCCTGTGAAGTCGCTGGTCGGTCCCCAACGGCTGCCACGAGTTCAACTGAAGCACGCCGCGACGGCTGATCAAGCGGAAGGCAATGGTCGGATCGTTCCGTGCAGCATTTCCCGGAAAGACGTAAAGAGGCGTCGTTCTACCCGCTCGTCGTAGGCCATGCTCTCGAAGTCATCGGTACGGCTTGGTCCTGCACGAGGACCGCCCGCCGAATCGACGCGTGGATCGGAATGCCTGTTGACTCGTTTGAGCTTCAGGGCTGCCGGAAATCGAGTCCCGTCCGTCGTCTGCCAGCCAGAGCGAGAGTGATCCCGCGGAACGTACGCGCTGCCTCCGCGTCGCCCATCGAGACCTGTGTGTACGAAGGGCGTCGTCCGGATGATGCCGATGCGCCCCAGATGCAGCGGCGACGTCTGCGAACGAAAACGATGGGCTGAGAACAGCCGAGCATGACGGCCCACACGAGCGTTCGGACTCGCCAACGCGCCCTGCCGGTGATCCCGCGCACTTCCTCTCAGCTGCCTGGTCTCGCGTGACAGAGGAGGCTATCCCGGACGCAGCGAGATAGCCCATGGGACCTTCCTCCTACGTCATGCTGCCAACCACCACGCACCATCGGCCCTGTTTGCGGGATCCATTACCCCGCTTCTCCCTGCGGCAGCCTGCTCGCTCACGGCGGGGACGACTCGCTCGGGAGCCCATCCCGGGAGAGGCCGTGGCGAACTCATCGGACGCGCGGACAAGGGACCCTGGTCACTGTCGGCCCTGAGACCCGTTCGTCGCGTCGTCGTGGGAGCCGACCGTTCGGCGCTTGCCGTTTGGCGCCCATCTCCTCCGCCACTGCCGATCCTGTAACGACACGGTCTCGGGATCGAACGTCGCGCGAACCCATTCGAGGGTCGACTCAGGCATGTCTTGACGCTTGCGCCCGGCACACTGACGCGGCGTTCGCCAGTAATGACGACTGCTTGACCCACACAGGGCCATGCCGGCGACCGCTTTGCGACTTGGGGTCATCGAAAGGGGCTTTGGCCTTGGTTGAGGATGGTCCACGCGCAACGGTTCGAGATTCGACTATGGAAGCTGGGGGGCCTGTCGACCGAGCGGGAACTGGTGGTTCACGTGCCGCTGGCCGATGCCTATCCGAAGAAGCCCGAAGCCGACCCGCTGCGGGTAAAGAAGTCGCGGCGCTTCGCTGCAATCCACGCGCAGGCGGGAGGCTAGGCGAAAGCGGCCGTGTGACGGCACGGGCGGCATACGCGACCGGGCGGGGACCCGTCGCAACATGACATCCGTGTGATCCCCGTGAGTGGTGGTCACCTGGGGTTCGTGTATCGCCGCTGGTCAGGACCACGTCTAGACGTAACGAAGTGTTAACGGACCGAGGACCCACGCCGCCCTCGAGCGCTCCTAGCCTGGTCCATCGTTCGACGGCGAAAGGGAGACGCGAAGGATGACGACGCCGAAGGAGGTCCTGGCCCTCGCCAGGGAGTCCGGCACCGAGATCGTGGACATGCGCTTCTGCGGACCTGCCGGGTCTCGATGCAGCACTTCTCCGTCCCCATGGCACGAGCTCTCCGAAGGGAGCTTCGAGGACGGGCTCGGGTTCGACGGCTCGTCGATCCGCGGGTTCCAGGAGATCCAGGAGTCCGGACATGCTCCTGGTCCCCGACCCCGACAGCGCGTACATCGATCCGTTCACGCAGCACACGCACGCTGAACCTGCAACTGCTTCGTGAAGGACCCGGTCACGGGCGAGATGTACAGCCGCGACCCGCGCTACATCGCGCCGCAAGGCCGAGCTGTACCTGAAGCAGACCGGCATCGCGGACACCTCGTTCTGGGGTCCGGAGTGCGAGTTCTACATCTTCGACTCGATCCGGTTCGACCAGAACCAGCACGAGGGCTACTACCACATCGATGCCGATCGAGGGCGTCTGGAACTCGGGCCGCGAACGCGAGCACGGCGGCAGCCGAACCTCGGCTACAAGCCGCGCTACAAGGAGGGCTACTTCCCGCTGCCCGCCGATGGACCAGTACCAGGACCTGCGCTCGCGAGATGGTCCTGAACCTCGAGAAGGTCGGCATCGAGCATCGAGGTGCACCACCACGAGGTCGGCACGGCCGGCCAGGCCGAGATCGACATGCGCTACGGCACGCTGCTCGACGACCGCGGACAACGTCATGAAGTACAAGTACGTGGTCAAGAACACGGCCCGGCACGCCGGCAAGACCGTGACGTTCATGCCGAAGCCGCTCTTCCAGGACAACGGCTCGGGGATGCACACGCACCAGAGCCTGTGGAAGCGACGACGACAACCTGTTCTGGGACGAGGTCGGCTACGCCGGGATCTCGCGACACTGGCGCGCTGGTACATCGGCGGGCTGATCGCACACGCGCCGTCGCTGCTCGCGTTCACCAACCCGACGACGAACTCGTACCGCCGGCTGGTCCCGGGCTACGAGGCGCCGATCAACCTGGTGTACTCGCAGCGGAACCGCGAGCGCCTGCGTCCGGATCCCGCAGTACTTCGAAGAACCCCGGCGACCAAGCGACTGGAGTTCCGCACGCCCGACCCCACGTGCAACCCGTACCTGGCGTTCGCGGCGATGCTGATGGCGGGACTCGACGGCGTGAAGAGCAAGAGCGTATGCGTGGCTTGG
>ERZ1370068.4483-contig-3554_pt1 | contig 58597 bp, 70 predicted proteins | sample MGYA00561227_ERZ1370068 | MGnify/ENA primary metagenome ERZ1370068 (study PRJEB38410, sample SAMEA6850437) | metagenome | study: Metagenomic assessment of the ecological functions of the soil: analysis of the soil microbiota associated with the... | reverse complement strand
TGAGCTGGTGCCCTGGCGGCGTCGGCCAGGTCGAGCGCACGACGGTACACGGCGATCATTCGTAGCACACACGCGCTCCACTCATAGTGCTCTCTACGTGCGCACGCCCCGCCTGACCCAGCCGCTCGCGCAGCCCCGGATCTGCCAGCAACACCTGCAGCGCATGGGCGAGCGGAAGGGGGATCCTCGCGTTCGACGACCAGCCCGGTGGTGCCGTCGGCAACCACCTCGGGCAAACCGCCGGCACGCGTCACCACAACAGGCAGTGCGCACGCTGAGGCTTCGATGACCGCGACCCCGAAACTCGCTGTCTAGGCGGCTGGCGGCAACGAACAGATCGAAGCCGCGCAGCTGATTGACGACCTGCGCATGCGGCACCGAGCCCGCGAAATGAACCCGCTCGGCCACACCCAGCCGAGTGGCCAACGCTTGTAGGGCGGCTTTCTCCACACCCTCTCCCCCACCAGACGCAGGATCGGAGGGGCTGACCCTCGTGCCCCACCACGAGGGCGAAAGCCCGGATCAGCGTGTCGATGCCGTATTTCCACTCCAGCTTCTTGACGGTGCCAGATCACCGCAGGCGACACGCGTGACTGTGGCCGCCCGCTCTGCAGGGCTAAAGCGGGCGGTGTCCACGCCGAACGGCGTGATGGCGACTGGCTCGCGCAGCCGCGGCGATCCCAGCACGCGCTCGACCTGCCGTGCCATCACGCGGCTTGTCGAAGCGACCACGTCGGCCCAGCGGAGCGTGCGGCGCACCAGCAGAGCGATGCAGCGGCGATACAGTCGGGAAGTCGTAGACGTCGCTGCCCCAGACCGACAGCACGCAGGGCCTCACCGCTGCGCAAGGCGAGCAGGCCGTAACCGGTGGCGTAGTGAGCGTTGAGTACATCGCAGCGGCGTTCGGCAAACAAGCGCGCCACCAGGGCGCCGTTTGCAAGGTAGCCCACCGTCGGTGAAAGCGGAAGACGCACGCATTCCACCCGCTCGTCCCATGCCTCGGCCATGAACGGGTGCTGCGAGGCACACACCACCGAGACCCCTGCTGCCACCAGGCCGTTGGCCCAGCGTAGGCGGGGTGTGGGTGGTGTTGGCACCTGACAGCAACAACACCTTCATGGTTGCCTGGTGGGTGGCAGGTAGACGTAGAAGTCGGCGAACGAACCCTCGCGCCAATTACCCCTGAATGGGTGCTCGTTGGGCACCTGGCGCGCCAGCGTCCAATCGGGTTGATGCTGGGCCACCCAGGCAGTGAAGCGGCGATGTCGCACATGCACGCCGTCCGCGCCGGCGTCGCTGTCGCGATCGCTCGAGTAGATGACGACGCAGCGTTCGGCGGCTGCGAAAAGTTGCCGCATGTAGCGCTCGGAATGCCGAGTCCTCGACCAGGTGATAAATGACATCCAGGGACAGCGCGCCGTCAGCCTTTTGCCCCGCATACTGTCGGCCAGAATGAAGCGGCGCCCCGGCGTATCCGCAAAAGCCGCGCGGCAGTGCACCGCACGGCATCGGCACTGATGTCGACGCCGACATAGTCGCGCACCTGCAGCAACCGCACCCTGGTTGCCGTCTCCACTGCCAAACTCGATCACGCTTGACAACCCGAACTCCACGAACAACGAATTCAGCACGCGCGCCTTGAACTCGGCGAACTTGCCGTACGAACCGGCACCGGAATCACCGCCGCTTGCATAACGCTGGCGCCAATAGCTCGCGCTGCCCTCGAAAGAGCGCGGGCTGCCCGCCACGAGCCGCCGCACGAAAGCCGCGCGCAATGGGCAGCAAGCCCGGAACGCGGCGCAGCCAGTCGATCACGCGAGCCCTCACGCATCGACTCCATGCAGCGTTGATGCAGGCCACTTCCACAAGACCAGCATGGCGATCGCGCAAATGCCCTCGACGACGAGAAACCAAGACAGTGCAGGCCGCCGGACACGCCGCGTCCGACACGCCCGCCGCCCAGCACAATTCCATCGCCAACGGTAGCACCAGAGCCCGGCAGACGGCGTGCTTGTTGGCCGCGGCGAAGTACCTCCGCCCATCAATACCGAAACGCCCAATCGATTGAAGACCAGGGTCGGGCCGCACAGGGCCATCCAGGCGCACGCCCAGGCAGCGGCCGCGTAGTCGCCCTTGAACAGCACGGGGACCACGGACGGCAGCGATGCTGCAACGGCAACAGCGACCAGGGTCGTCGGGCACAGCACCCGCCACAGCCTGGGGCCCACCGCGAAGTGGCGGCCCTTGCCGGTGGCCCTGCTTACCCTCGCGAAGGCAGGGAGCGATAAACGACGCTGGCAACGCAAACGCCTGGTACACGTAGCCGGCAAAAACAAACTGACCAGGTTGGGCCGAATCGACACCGTGCAGGCGCATCAACTGCAGGCTGAGCCAGGGTTGAAGGGGTCAGCGCTAGGTCTGCGCAAAGGCGTGCATGCCACCGCTGAGCAAGGCGCGCAATCGCGGTGCCTCGGCCTCGCTCCGAAGCACCCCGTGCCGAGAGTGAGCGTGCGTCCGCCAAAAACCCGGATACAGGCGCACGCCAGACCGGAGGCGAGCAGTGCCCATTCTGAATTCGCTGCGACCGGAGAGCACCAGCACGGCGACTGCCATCAGCAAGGTCAACGCCGGTGCCGCGGACAGCCACGCGAACTGCAAGTCGTCGCCCAGGCTCAGCACCAGCGCACGCTGCAATCCGTGCAAGACCCAGCCGACGCTACCGGCCAGCAGCGCCGTCAACGCCCAGGGAGACTGCAGCCAACTCGGTAGCAGCGAGCGGTTCGCCAGCGAAGACAGTGCGCCTACCAGCAACGCCAGGGCCAGCAGAGCTGCCGCATATCGAACGGCTCCAGCCCAGCAGCACGGCCGGGCTCTGCACGCTGCTGGTTGATCGCGTGAACCAGACTCTGAGGCAACCCGAACAGTGCCAGCGCCAGAACGAGATCGGCGGTGGACCTGACCAGCCCGTATTGGCCCTGGGCTGCTGGGCCTTGCCACCCCGCGATCACGATGCCGATGCACAAGGTCGCCAAAGCACCAAGGGCTTGCACCGCGACACCGGCCCACAGCGTGCCTCGCATCCGTTCACTGGCCCGCACAGCCGGGCCCCTGGGACGCCACGACAAAGTAGCCCAATGGGAACCGCCGCCCGCTGCGATCGGCCAGGCGCCGGCCCACCGCGGTTGCATCGAGCGCACGCACGGCCGCCTGCAGCGAGATTGCCGTCGCGGGTCCCACCAGTGGGACCTTGGCGATGTGCTTGGCCAGGAGATCGGCCATGACGCAAACTGCCGCCCACCGCTTCCAGCACCGACACCTGCAGTCCAGCCTGTTGAGCGAAGCGCCGCAGCGCAAAGGCGGAATATCGCCCGTAGTCATGCGGCACTTCGTGCAGGCCGTAGAGGAACGGAACGTTAATCAACGCGCTGCCCCCCGGAAAGCGATGCGCGTGCCATCTCTGCCACAAGAGGTCGGGGCTAGGCACATGCTCTTCGCCACGTATCCGATAGAACGATGGTGTCGAACGAGCAGTCGGAGAACGGCAGCCCGCCACCAGGTCGACCTCGGCATCGACATGCAGGCCTAGGTGCGCAGACTGTGGCCAATCGACACAGGTGACCTCGCTCACGAGGTTTCGATAACTGCCGAACAACGGCGCCTTGCCGCAACCCAGGTCGACCAGCCTGCCCTTTGGCGAAGCGTGGCAAGTATTCGTCGTAGCGCGCGGCAACCAGGTCGGCAATCAACCTGGAACCGACGCCAAGCTCTGAGCGATTGCGCGCGGCACGCAGGCGGCGACCGGCGCGGCAGCACATACTTGCCAGGGCAACCAGCGCTCGGGATTCGCATCGGAACAACGCTCCGTCACGTCGCGTTCGGTACACCGAAGCTGCACCGCACAGGGGATTTGTTGCAGAGCAGTTGACGGCGCCCGGCGGCTGGTCAGCGCTGTCTGCCCGCAATTCGTCACTTATCTGAGTTGTTGAGCGAAACCGTCAGGCCGAACTCGCCCACTGATTCCGAAAATAGGTGATCGTGTGCAACAGGCCTTCCTCGAGAGGAACGGCGGGTCGCCACCGGTCCAAAACAGCGCTGGCCAGTGAAATGTCAGGCTCGAGGCTGGCGAGGGGTCGTCCGGCGGTAGCGGGCGGAACACGAGCTTGCTCTTCGAGGCCGTGAGGCTGATCACCTTCTCGGCCAGTTCGAGCATCGAAAACTCGCCTGGATTACCGACGTACACCGGCCGGTGATCTCCTCTGCAGTCGCCATCATGCGTTGCATCGCCTCGATCAGATCGTCGACATAACAGAAGCTGCGCGCCGGCGCCCTGTCGCCATAGAGAAACGTCAGGTCGTGGCGCATGACCTCGAAGCGCGGTGCCGTACAGGTGAGCGATGTTGTTCTTGCTGCCGGTGAAGTAGTTGTCCACGCACAGCACGTCGTGGCCACGCTCGAGCAGCGCGCTCGCACAGGTGCGAACCCAAGAATCCGGCGCCACCGGTCACCAGTATTCGCTTCATGAGTCTATGCTTCGGTGCTGACGTTGCGATACGGTCCGTCATTTTCCCATCGATCATCGCGCACCGCGATGGCAGGCCGTTGGCGTTGATCGACGGTTGAATCGTTAACATCGGCACAAATCGAAAGCCTCGGATGAGTGAATCCACAAAAACACCGGCCAGTGGCCCCCGGTCGAAGAAAACCAGCTCGGATCGAAGAGCGCCGCCAGAAGCTCGCCAACAGCGGGCGCTGGGGCGGCCCGCCTTTCCCAACGACTTCAAGCCCCGCCACCACGCCGCCGACCTGCAGCAGCGCTACGCCGACGTGCCCAACGAAGAACTGGAGCCGCAGGCGATCACCGTTGTCGGTCGCCGGCCGCATGATGCTCAAGCGCGTGATGGGCAAGGCCAGCTTCGCGACGCTGCAGGACGGCTCGTTCGGCAAGACCGGTGGCCGCATCCAGCTGCGATCGCCACGCGCGATGCGGTGGGCGACGACGCCTACGCCGCCTTCAAGCACTGGGACCTCGGCGACATCATCGGCTGCCGAGGGCACGCTGATGCAGCACCAAGACCGGCGAGCTGTCGGTGCAAGGTCGACGTCGCATGCGCCTGCTGACCAAGAGCCTGCGGCCGCTGCCCGACAAGTTCCACGGCATGGCCGACCAGGAGCAGAAGTACCGCCAGCGCTACGTCGACCTGATCACCGACGAGCAGGCGCGCGGCGCGCTTCGTGCGCGCGCAGCAAGTGCGTGTCGTCGATCCGCAACTTCATGGTCGAGCACGGCTTCCTCGAGGTCGAGACGCCGATGCTGCACCCGATCCCGGGCGGCGCCAACGCGCAAGCCGTTCGTCACGCACCACAACGCGCTCGACCAGCAGATGTTCCTGCGCATCGCGCCCGAGCTGTACCTGAAGCGCCTGCTCGTCGGCGGCTTCGAGCGCGTGTTCGAGATCAACCGCAACTTCCGCAACGAAGGCATCTCGGTGCGCCACAACCCCGAGTTCACGATGATGGAGTTCTACGCGGCGTACTGGAACTACCACGACGTGATGGACTACACCGAGGCAGGTGCTGCGCCACGCGGCGCGCCACGCCGCGGGCTCGGCGCAGCTGAGCTACCAGGGCCGCGCCGGTCGACCTGGAGTCCGCCGTTCGCGCGCCTGTCGATCCGCGAGCGCCGTGGCGCGCCACTGCCGGCGATCGAGCGCGCTGATGCTCGACGACGCGACGGCGCTGCGCGCCGAGCTGCAAGGCGCACGGCAACGAGCCGCCGGCGCACTGGAACCTGGCCGCAGCTGCAGTTCGGCGGTGTTCGAAGCAGCTGGTCGAAGAGCAGCTCTGGGAGCCGACCTTCATCGTCGACCACCCGGTCGAGGTGCGCCGCTGGCGCGCGCGTCCGGACACCGACCCGCCACGCACCGAGCGCTTCGAGCTCTTACATCACCGGCGCGCGAGATCGCCAACGGCTTCTCCGAGCTGCAACGACGCCGAGGACCAGGCGGCGCGCTTCCAGTCGCAGGCCGCCAACAAGGAAGGCCGGCGACGAGGAGGCGATGTACTACGACGCCGACTTCATCCGCGCGCTCGAATACGGCATGCCGCCGGCCGGCGGCTGCGGCATCGGCATCGACCGGCTGGTGATGCTGCTGACCGACTCGGCCGAGCATCCGCGACGTGATCCTGTTTCCGGCGTTGCGCCGCGGAGGCCTGACGTCGCACACGCTCAGCCGTTGCTTGAAGTTCGGGCTGCGCTTGTTGAGGAAGGCGTCCATGCCTTCCTTCTGGTCGTCGGTGGCGAACAGCGAGTGGAACAGCCGCCGCTCGAACATCACGCCGTCGGACAGCGGCGCTTCGAAGGCGCGGTTGACGCACTCCTTGGCCATCGCCACGCTCGGGCCGCTCATCGCGCAGATGGCTGCGGCGGCGCTGAACGCCTCGTCGAGCAGCTTGTCGGCGGGCACCACGCGCGACACCAGGCCCGACGCGCTCGGCCTCGGCGGCGTCCATCATGCGGCGCGGTCAGCGATCATGTCCATCGCCTTGCCCTTGCCCACCGCGCGCGGCAGCCGCTGCGTGCCGCCGGCGCCGGGGATGATGCCGAGCTTGATCTCGGGCTGGCCGAAGCGGCGCGGTGTCGGCGGCGATGATGAAGTCGCACATCATCGCCAGCTCGCAGCCGCCGCCGAGCGCGAAGCCGGCCACCGCCGCGATCACCGGCTTGCGCACGCGGCGGATCGTCTCCCAGTTGCGGGTGATGTACTCGCTCGCGGTAGCACGTCCATGTAGCTGTACTTGGCCATCGCCGCCGATGTCGGCGCCGGCGGCGAAGGCCTTCTCGCTGCCGGTGATGACGATGCAGCCGATGCCGGCGTCGGCATCGAACGCCGAGCAGCGCCGCGCCGAGCTCGTCCATCAACGCGTCGTTCAGCGCATTGAGCTGCTTGGGCCGGTTCAGCGTGACCAGGCCGATGCGGCGACGCGCCCTCGCCATGGGTGGAGGTCAGGATCAACGGCTCGCTCATGGTGGACTTTCCGCCGGACACGCTAGACTCGACATTGCAACACACGCCCCGCGCGCGTGCAGCGTGACGTTCAGCGCGCTGGCCTGCTGCGGCGCGCGCTGCAGCTGCAGGTCGATGAAGGTGTTCGGCATCCTGCTGAACCAGGATGCGCACCGGCAGGTACTGCAGGCCCGGCGCGAACCACATCTGGGCCGTTAGTTCGCGGGTCGACTTGGCGAGCCGTCGCGGCTTGACGTGCATCGTGCTCACCTCACCGAACGGCATGCGCAACGTCTCCTGCCCGATCACGTCGTACTGCCAAACTTCGACCCGCCGCGGCAATGCAAGCGGCACCTCGATGCCGCGGCCAGCCTGCAGAGTCTGCGGCTGCGTCATGAATAGCCAAGTCAACTGCACGAACAGGCTCGCCTCGTCTTGCACGCCGGGCAGCGTCGGCTGCCTCGCGGCCCTCCGGCAGCATCACCCGCTCGGCATCGAACGTCATCGCCCAGTGGCGGCTGCGAAAGGCCACGCGTTGCTCGGCCTCGAATCGGCGCGGCACCAGGCCGTTGTCGCCCAACTCGCCTTCGCTGCTGGAGCGGCGCGTCAGCAGCGGCGCGAAACTCGCGCCAACGATGCGCCTCCATGTGCACCTGGTAGCGCAAACCCACGCGGATCCACTCCACCGTGGCCGACCCTTGCACCTCGCCGCGGTAGTTGCCCGTCATCACGTAGGTCAGGCGGGTCGAGGGAGGCCAATCGAAAGACGCCGCGGCCACACTGGCTGCCGACGCCGGTATCGCGGCCGCCACCGCGCTTGCAGCATCGGCGGGGCGCTCGCCTCGGGCTGCTGCTGGGTGGGCTGCGACGCCGCTGCAACCACCGGTGGCAGCTGGTCGACGACCGCCGGCGGGGTCGGCAGCGGTGCCAAGGGCTCGACCTTGGTGACGGATGCCATCCGTTTGCGGTGCACTGGCGGGCACTGAAGCCGCCGGCGCCTTGGCCACCGCGCGGCGGTGCCGCGGCGCCGGCCGCGGCGCGGCGGCGCGGCCTCGGCGGCGGCGCCACGGCCAGATCACGCACGTAGGAAACTTCGATGCGCTGCATTGATGCTGCGCGCGGCGCCGAGCCAGGCGGTCCTCCATCAACTCGTCGCTCAACCACAGGTGCACCAGCGTCACCACGACGAGCAAGGCCACGCCCAGAGGGCGCCGCAACGGCGAGTGCGCCGCCGAACTCAGCGCGCCAGCCACGCACGCCGCCTTGCCAACGCCGGCCGCGGCGCGCGCCATCGTCCAGCGCCAGCCGCCACTGCTGCCGCAGCGGGGAGCGCACATCGGGCTCCAGTTTGAGCGCGTGCAGCCGCCGCTCGCGCACCAGCAGCAATTCAAACGGCCGATCGCGCACGATCCACTGCAGCGCCTCGTCGAGCCGACGGATGCGCCAGCCATCGACGGCAAGCAGCTCGTCGCCGGCGCTGACGCCGGCGCGCGCTGCGGCACCGCCGCGCCACCGACTTGACCTGCACGCCGGTCAGCCGGGCCTTCGCTCAGCCGCAAGCCCAGGCCAGCCGCCAGCGGCGTGCCTTCGTTGCGCACCGCGACCGCAGTCGCCTCGAGCAACCGCTGCAGCGGCAACTCAGCGGTGCCGTGCACCCAGTGCTGGAGCTCGCGCGCCAGTGCGCGGCCGGCGACTCGCCTCGACGGCCTGCAGGATGGCTGCTCGCTGATCGGCCCGCCGCGGCTGCCGCGTCCACAGGCTGCGCATCACCGCGTCGAGCGAGCTGCCCGCCTCACGCAAACTGAGGTCGAGCGCCAAGCGCCACCAGCGAGCCCTTGGCGTAGTAGCTCACCGTCGATGTTGGGCGTGTTCTCGTCGCTGCGGTAGTACTTGATCCAAGCGTCGAAGCTGGCCTGCGCCAGGCTGTGCACCTGTCGGCCCGGCGTGGCGCGCACGCTGTTCGACGGCCTTGGCCAGCAGCCCGAGGTACGCCGCCGCGTCGATCAGCCCGGCGCGCAGCAGCATCAGGTCGTCGTAGTACGACGTGAAGCCCTCGAAGAACCACAGCAGCTGCGGTGTAGTTCTCGCGCGTGTAGTCCAGCAGCGCGCGAACTCAGCGGGCTTCAGGCGCTTCACGTTCCAGGCGTGGAAGTACTCGTGGCTGATCAGCCCGAGCAAATCAAGATACGGCTCGGCCGCGGCTCCATGTCGGCGCCTGCGGCAGGCAGCGCCGGCGGCCTGCAACGCGGTGCTGGCGCGATGCTCCAGGCCGCCGCGGCCGTCTTCGACGGTGTTCAGCGCGAACAAGTAGTTCGCAAACGGCGGCTGCGCGCGACGACCACGCCCATGCCAGAACGCGACCTGCGCCTCGCAGATGCGCTGCGCGTCGGCCAGCAGCCGCTCGCCGTCGAACCCGGGCAGCGCGCCCGCGACGACGAATTCGTGCGGCACACCAGAAACTTGAAGCGCCCGCGCCAGAAAGCGCCCAACTCGAACGGGTGGTCGACCAGCTCGTCGTAGTCGCTGGCCTCGAAAGTCTGCCGGCGCGCCGCGCACCGGTGGCATCGCGGTCGCGATCTGCCAACCGGCGCGGCAGGGCTGCGATTTCGATGCGATGCGCTTGCGTCTCGTGGCCTTCGGCGCGCAGGCACAGACTCGTGCCATTGAAGAAGCCCCGCTGCGTGTCGAGAAAGGCAGCGCGCACCGAGGGATCGAAGGCATACACGCTGCAAGTCACCCTCAGCGCGGCCCTGCCCTTGCACTGCGCGACCCAGCGCGCCTTGTCGACCTGCTGCAACGGCACTTCGCGCGCACCCTGCCAAGCCCGCATTTGCGACAGATGGCGCGCGAATTCGCGCACCAGGTAGCTGCCCGGTATCCACGCCGGAAGGCTCAACGATTGTTCGGAGGCCGGGCGCTGCAGCGTCAGCGTGACGCGAAACTGATGGCCATGACGATCGGCGGGCTCGACGCGGTAACGGGGCATGTGGCGAGCATTGTCGCGCGCCGTCGCTGGCCGCACCCGCCACCGGGTGCGCGGTCTTCAGGGGCGCTTGGCGGCGACGATCCGGCTTTCCAGCTGGTCGGCCGGGATGGCCCCAGGAGATCGGCTGCCGTCTTCAAACACCACGGCAGGCGTGCCACTCACGCGGCTGCGGGTGCCCAATCGCCATATTGCGCTCGAGCGCCGAGCTGTCGCAGGTGCCCATCGCCTTGGGCGGCGTGTTGCCCTCGACCATCCAGCCGCGCCAGATCTTGCCCGGATCGCGCGCAGCACCAGATATCGCGCGCCTTGACGTTCGAATCGGGGCCGAGGATCGGATAGAGGAAGGTGTAGATCGACACGTCCTTCAGCGACAGCAACTCGCGCTCCAGCTTCTTGCAGTAGCCGCAGTTGGGGTCGCCGAACACCACCAGCTTGCGCGCGCCGGTGCCCTGCTTGATGAGGATCGCGTCCTTGAGCGGCAGGCTCAGCGAAGTCGATCTGCGTCAACTTCGCGATGCGCGCCTCGGTTAGATTGGCGCGCGACTTGGTGTCGATCAGGCTGCCCTGGAACACGTACTGGCCCTGCTCATCGGTGTAGAGCACTTCTGCACCGATGCGCAGCTCATAGATGCCCGGAATCGGTGTCTTGCTGACCTCGTCGATCGCCGGAAAGTTGGGCAGGCGCTCGCCCAGGTTCTTGCGAATCGCCGCCTCATCCGCCCACGCGGCCAACGCGAGCGTGGCCAACGAGACGACGAACAACCTGCGAACGAACAACATGCTGGAACCTTTCACTGAGTCACCCTTCGAGGCCTGCGCCGCCAGCCATCGTTTGGCTGGCGCGGCATGATCCACCAGACCCATGCCCGCGGTTGCGAAGTTCCCGCATCCAGGCATGTTCCGACGCAAAAGCGTGCACCAATGCATCGGTCAGCCACGACATTGACCTCACCGGCCATGCACGCATCCGCGCATAGCGCCGCAGTAACCGTTCGTCGCCCAGCGTCGCGCCACGATTCTGCGAGCGGCCAACGTGTCGGCCAGCGCCTGCACATCACCCAATCCGAGGTTGAGCCCCTGGCCCGCCAGCGGATGCACCACGTGCGCGGCATCGCCCACCAGCACCCATCCGGGGCCGCACACCGGCTGCGCGTTCGCGACGGCCAGCGGCTGAGCCGCCCGCTCGCTGACCAGGCGCAGCTCAGCGGGCACGTCGGCGCTCGCGCTTTGCAGTTCCGCCCTCGAAGGCCTGCGCATCCATTTGCAGTCAGTTCGGCCGCGCGCTGCTGCGGCAGCGACCACACGAGGGCGAACGATCGCTCGACCAGCGGCCGATCGAACGGCAACAGCGCCAACACGTCGGGCGAACGGAAACCACTGATGGGCCACGCCGTTCGATGAGACTGCGCTGCACTCAGCCGTGCGGCAATCGCGGTGTGGCCGTAAGCGTGGCGGTCAAACTGCACGCCGATGGCCTCGCGCGAGGCCGAGTCCTGCCTTCGGCGTACACGGTCAGCGGCGCAGCGGGTGCCTCGTCGCCGCGTTGCACGTGCGCTGCGAATTGCAACGCGGCGTCCAGTGCTCGATCGAGTTCCATCGCGTCGACGATCCACGCCAGCGCGTCGACACACTGCGGTCCACGCCGAAAAATTCAATCGCCCGGCGGACCGATCGCCGCGCACCTGCATGTCGTACACCGCCGTCACGGCATCGACGGGCAAGCGCGTCCCAGACCTTCAGGCGTTGCAGCAGGTGCCGCGAGGTTGCGTTCAGCGCGTAGGCGCGCACATCCGGGCGCGCGGGCGTCGAGGTGCGGCAGGCGGCGCTCAGCACCACCCGCAGACCCTGCTGACCCAACGCCAGCGCCAGGCTCGTCGCCACGGCGCCGCGACCTCGAATGGCGACATCCACCCCGTTCATCCGCCATTGTAGGGACGCGGGCATGTGCGCTGCGCCAGGGCAGAATCGGCACCTCGCCATGAGTGAGCAAGTCGTCTCGATCGCCGGCCTTTACGTGCATCCGGTGAAGTCATGCGCGCGCATCGAGCGTCGAGCGCGCACTCGTCACTGAAACCGGCCTGGAGTGGGATCGCCAGTGGATGGTGGTCGACGAGACAGGCGTGTTCGTGTCGCAGCGTGAGGCGCCGCGACTGGCGCTGGTGCGGCCCGACGCTGCGCGCCAGCGACCTGGTGCTGCGCGCGCACCAGGCATGCTGGCGTTGCACCTGGCGCTCGACGCGATCGAGCGCGACGACCTCGGTTGCAGATCTGGAACGACCACGTGCAGGCCGGCGACATGGGCGACCTGGCGGCGCAGTGGTTCAGCGACTTCCTGGGCCGGCAGCGTGCGGCTGGCGCGCTTCGATCCCGAGGTGCAGCGCGCGTCCGATGCGCAAATGGACCGGCGGCATCGCACGCGTGACGCCGCGTTCGCCGACGCCTTTGCGCTGCTCGTCTTGTCGTCGGCGTCGATGGCCGAGCTCAATCGTCGTTTGACCGCGCGCGGAGCGGCCGCCGTGCCAGTCCGGAGCGCTTTCGGCCCAACCTCGTGCTCGAGGGCCTGAGCACGCACACGAGGAAGACTGGACCGATCGCATCGAATTCGACACCGCCGACGGCCCGGTCGTGCTGCGACTGGTCAAGCCGTGCGCACGTTGCTCGATTCCGGATGTCGACCCGCAACGCGGCGAGGCTCGACCATGCGGTGGGAGCCGAATTGGCCGCCTACCGGGCCGATGCGCGCATGAACGGGCAGGTCACCTTTGGCATGAACGCCATCGTCGAGCAGGGCATCGATCGCTGGCTGCACGTCTGGAGCGTCTGGCCGCGCCACGGTGCGGTCTCGACTGAGCCGCCGCGCGCGCCGCGCGGACCGGCCTTGGCAGGCACGCAAATAAAATCGCCGCGCGAGCCGACGCGACGCGTCGACCCACGCCCGCACCCCCGACCTCCCCTGACTGCCGAAAGCCCCCATGAGCCTGAAGTGCGGCATCGTGGGCCTGCCCAACGTCGGCAAGTCCACCCTGTTCAATGCCCTGACCAAGGCCGGCATCGCGGCCGAGAACTACCCGTTCTGCACCATCGAGCCCAACGTCGGGCATCGTCGAGCTGCCCGATCCGCGGCTGGCCGCGCTGGCCGGCGATCGTCAAGCCCGAGCGCGTGGTGCCGGCGATCGTCGAGTTCGTCGACATCGCCGGGCTGGTGGCCGGCGCCAGCAAGGGCGAGGGCCTGGGCAACCAGTTCCTCGTCGCACATCCGCGAGACCGACGCCATCGTCAACGTCGTGCGCTGCTTCGACGACGGCGAACGTGATCCACGTCGCGGGCAAGGTCGATCCGATGTCCGACATCGAGGTCATCCAGACCGAGCTGTGCCTGGCCGACCTGGCCACGGTCGAGAAGGGCCTGCAGCGCGCACACCAAGCTCGCCAAGGCCGGCGGCGACAAGGAGGCGCAGCGCCTGGTCGACGTGCTCAACCGCTGCCAGGCCGCGCTGAATCAGGGCCAGCCGGTGCGCTCGCTCGACTTCAGCAAGGAAGAGCAGCGCGGTGCTCGAAGCCGCTGTGCCTGATCACCGCCAAGCCGGCGATGTTCGTCGGCCAACGTGGCCGAGGACGGCTTCGAGCAACAACCCGCTGCCTGCGAGCGGCTGCAGCGAATACGCCGCCAGTGCAGAACGCGCCGGTGGTGGCGATCTGCGCCAAGACCGAGGCCGAACTGGCCGACATGGACGACGAGGACACGCCAGCTGTTCCTGGCCGAGATGGGCCAGAGCGAGCCGGGCCTGAACCGGCTGATCCGCGCCGGCCTTCAAGCTGCTCGGCCTGCAGACCTACTTCACCGCCGGGCCGGAAGGAAGTGCGCGCCTGGACCATCCACGTCGGCGACACCGCGCCGCAGGCCGCCGGCGTGATCCACACCGACTTCGAGCGCGGCTTCATCCGCGCCCAGACCATCGCCTTCGACGACTACATCGCCTCAACGCGGCGAGCAGGGCGCCAAGGAGGCCGGGAAGATGCGCGCCGAGGGCAAGGAGTACGTCGTCAGGGATGGCGACGTGATGAACTTCCTGTTCAGCGGTTGAGGCGAACGTTCATGTGTTAGCGAGCACTAGCACCTATCGTAGTCATTGAAAACCTTGTGACGTGTGTCTTAGCACTCTTGATAATGGAGTGCTAATATCGCCGGAACCAAGTTTTCCGAAAGTGGTCTGACAGCCCAATGAACGCACAAGCCTCCTCCTCAGCTCTTGCCCTGCGCGACCCCTGGGCGTTGGTGCCGTCGCTCGGCAACCTCGACGCCTACATCTCGGCCGCCAACCGGCTGCCAATGCTCACCGCCGAAGACGAGTCCTCTCTGGCTCGCCAGTGGCGGGAACAGGGTGACATGCAGGCCGCCGGGCGCTTGGTGCTCTCGCACCTGCGGCTCGGTGGTGTCGGTGTCGCGCCAGTACCTGGGCTATGGGCTGCCGCAGGGCGACCTGATTCAAGAGGGCAACGTCGGCCTGATGAAGGCGGTGAAGCGCTTCGACCCCGATCAGGGCGTGCGGCTGGTGAGCTACGCGCTGCACTGGATCAAAGCCGAGATCCACGAGTACATCCTGCGCAACTGGCGTCTGGTCAAGGTCGCCACGACCAAGGCCCAGCGCAAGCTGTTCTTCAACCTGCGTTCAATGAAGCAGGCGATGAAGAGCGGCGCCGAGGACGGTGCCACGCATCGCAACACGCTGACGCCGGCGCGAAGTCGAGCGCATGGCGAAGCAGCTCAACGTCAAGCCGGAAGAAGTGGTCGAGATGGAGACCCGCATGGCCGGTGGCGAGTTGGCGCTCGAACCGCAAAACGACGACGGCGAGGAGAGCTTCGCGCCGATCGCCTATCTGGCCGACGACAGCGGCGAGCCGACGCAGGTGCTCGACGCCGCGTCGCCGCGACCGCCTGGTGGCGCAAGGCATCGGCAGTGCGCTCGACACGCTCGACGCGCGCAGCCGCCGCATCGTCGAGCAACGCTGGCTGGCGGTGAACGACGACGCCTCGGGCGGCATGACGCTGCACGAACTGGCCGCAGAATACGGCGTCAGCGCCGAGCGGGTGCGCCAGATCGAAGTGGCCGCGCTAAAGAAGATGCGCAAGTCGCTGGAGTCGATGGCCTGACGGCCCGCGAAGCGCCCGATCAGGCGCTCTCGCGCAACAACGCGCGAATGTCCTCTTCCAGGGCCTTGGGGCCAGCGCTGTGACGGCTGAACAGTCGGATGCGCCCTTGGGGATCGAAGATGTAGGCGCCGGCCGTGTGGTCGATCGTGTAGCTCGACTCGGTCTTGCCGGGCACCTTGGCGAAGAACACTTTGAATTCGCGTGCGGCCTGCTGCGTCTGCTCGGCATTGCCCCGCAAGCCGACGAAGCCTGCGTTGAAGTTGTCGACGTAGGCTTTCAGCACGGCAGCCGGTGTCGCGCTCGGGGTCGACGGTGACAAAGATGCCTTGCATTCGCGCGCCGTCGTCACCGAGCGAACGCTTCGACCTCCGAAGCTCGGCCATCGTGGTGGGGCACACGTCGGGGCATTGCGTGTAGCCGAAGAACACCACCACGACCTTGCCCTTGAACTCGCCAAGACTGCGCGGTTTGCCTTCGGCATCGGGCAGCTCGAGTTTGCGAGCGTACTCGGCACCGGTGATGTCGATCGAGCGAAACGACGCCTTGGCGGCGGAGCCCGCGGGCTTATCGCCGCAACCCAGCACGATGCTCGCGCACAGCCCGAGCACAGAAACCACACACGCCGGCGCATTTCGCATCGTCATCACCCGATCCATGGTCGCAGATAGTGATCCAGCAACAGCGCCGGCGAACAGCAGCGACAGGTGCCAGATCGAAAAACGAAATGTCTGGCGCGCCAGCGCGTCACTGTAGTGACGCCACAGGCGCCAGGCATAGCCGATGAAGCCGAAGCCGAGCAGCGCGGCTGCCGCCAGGTACAACCAGCCACTCATGCCGTAAACGAACGGCAGCAACGTGGCCGCAAACAGCACCAGCGTGTACAGCAGCACGTGCAGGCGCGTGAACTGCGAGCCGTGGGTCACCGGCAGCATCGGCAGGCCGGCACGGCGGTAGTCCTCGGTGCGGTACAGCGCTAGCGCCCAGAAGTGCGGCGGTGTCCACAGAAAGATGATCAGGCACAACAGCATCGCCTCGGGGCCGACGTCGTTGCGCATCGCCGCCCAGCCGAGCACTGGCGGCATGGCCCCCGACGCGCCTCCGATGACGATGTTTTGCGGAGTCATCGGCTTCAGGATCACGGTGTAGACGATCGCGTAGCCGACGAAGGTGGCCAGCGTCAGCCCCATCGTCAGTGGATTGACCGCCAGGTACAGCAGCAACGACCCCGCCGCCCCGAGCAGCATCGAGAACGACAACGCCTGCCCGTCGCTGAGGTCGCCGCGCGCGGTGGGCCGCCACGCGGTACGCGCCATCTTGCGATCGACCTGGCGCTCGACCAGGCAGTTGAACGCCGCCGCGGCGCTGGCCACCAACCAGATGCCGACCGTCGCGGCCGCCGTCACGCGCCATTCGGGCACCCCGGCACCGCCAGCAGCATGCCGATCACCGCGCAAAACACGATCAGCTGCACCACGCGCGGCTTGGTCAGCGCCATGTACTGCGACCAGCGCGAAGCGCGACGCGGTTGCGCGTTGCTGACTGGGGTGGTGGTGGCCATCGCGACGCCCTACGCCCGATGCTGCTGCCAGCGCGCCTCGACCGCCGATTGCGAGATTGCGCTCCGCGCGCGGCCACGCACTGCCAGCGCCGTGAGCAGCGCGACCAACGCCAGCTGCGCCCCCGGTGTGCAGCAGCGCCGCCAACAGCGGCCAGTCGAGCAGCACGTTGCTCAACCCACTGAGCACTTGCGCGGCGAGCAGCGCGAGCAACCAGATGCGACGCGCCGATCGCTCGGCAATGCTGCTGCGCCACAATCGAATCGACAGCGCGATCACGGCCACGCTGACGAGCACCGCAACGCCGCGATGCACCATCTGAATTGCGACCAGCGCTTTGAAGTCGACATAACCGTCTGATCCTGCGCGCCCGAGTTCGCGCAGCAGCGTGAAGCCCTGTGCCATAGTCGGCCTCGGGCCACCATTGGCCATTGCATTGCGGAAAGCCGCTGCACGCGAGCACCGCATAGTTGCTGCTGACCCAGCCGCCGAGCGCAATCTGCAGCGCGATCAGCGCCAGCACGAGCGCCGCCGCTCGCGCCGCCTCCAAGGGCGGCGAGCGCTGCAACGACTGCACCTGCGCAACCAGCAAGGCCAGCAGAACCATGCCACCGAGCAGGTGCGCGGTGACCACCGCGGGGTACAGCCTGAGCGTGACCGTGTACTTGCCGAACAGCCCCTGCACCAGCACCCAGGCGAGTGCGGCCAGCGCCCACAGCGGCGCTCGCTCATGGGTCGCGCGGGCGCGCCACAGCACGACGTTGAGCCCGAGGATCAGCGCACCGACGGCCATCGCCAGATAGCGGTGGATCATCTCGATCCATGCCTTGGACAGCGTCACCGGGCCGGTTGGCATCGCCTGTTGCGCGGCATCGATCGCCGACGAAGCAGCCATCGGGCTGGCCTGCCCGTAGCAGCCGGGCCAGTCGGGGCAGCCGAGGCCGGAGTCAGTGAGCCGCGTGAATGCGCCGAACACGATCAGGTCGGCCGTGATGAACGCGGTCAGTGCGGCCAGCGCGACATGGCGCGACACCGCGGCCGTGCGCCGCAAGCGCCACCACCATAGCGCCAGCACCAGCCCAGCGAGCAGCGTGGCAATCGCCAGCAGCTCGAGTGCGGGTGCCATGTCAACCGCGGTCGCAGAGCTCAGCGCCATGTCATCGACCCGGTGTGTCCCACGAGGCCGAGGCTCGCAGCAAGCGCTCGAGGTCGCGCTTGACCTTGGACGGATCGGGCGCGGCCGGCATGCGCATCATCCATTCGCCCATCGGATCGACCAGGTACAGGTGGTCTTCGAGCGCTCGGCCAGACGCGGGTTTCAGCCATGCCTCGACCAGCGCGCGGGGCACTCGCAGTACGGCGACGGGTGGGAGCGCCGCCATCGCCTGGCGCAACTCGGGCTTGAGCTCAGCCTCGTCGGTGACCAGCCAGACCTTGTCGATGCGATCGCGTTCACGGCCGAGCATTTCGCGCAATTGGCGTTGCAGCAACAAGCGCTGCTCACAATCCGCATCGCACGCCGCTGAGCCCACGACAACCAGCAGCCACTGCCCCTTGAGCGAGCGCAGCGGCACGCTACCGCCGCGCAGATCGCTGGCCACGGCGATCGGGCATCGCCACGCTGGGTTGAATCAGCGTGCCATAAGCGGCGTCGCCACCGCCCGGCCGCGCGACGTAGAACGCCCAGTAGCTGGCGATCACCGGTGCTGCGCACACCAGCAGGATCAGCGCCATCTGCATACGGCCCGACCAGGTGCGGCGCTGGCGTTCGTCCACCACCGCCAGCGGCAGCGAATGCACGGTCATCGCCAAGGGTTCAGCTTCTTTGTCCACGTCGCGGTGAAATCCAACCGTACCAAAGCGCCAAGCCGGCGATCAGCGCACACAAGGCGAACCATTGCAGCGCATAACCTTGGTGTTTCCACACGTCTTGCGGCGGCTCGGGCCACTCGCGCTGCAGCGCATCGAGGGACCTCGGGGCCGACAGCTGCTGCAGCGACAGCGGCCGCAAGGCCATCCCCACCTCGCGCGCCAGCTGCGGTGGGTTCGAGATTCTGCCGTATCGGCCCCTGCTCGGCGCGCAGAAGACAACGCCAGCCGCGGCGATGGCCAGGCGGCGATGCGCGCTTCGATGCGCACGTTGCCATCGGCCAGCGGCGCGACGGGCGGTGCGTGCGATCGGCCGCATCGCGCGGCGCCCAGCCGCGCTGCACCAGCACCGCATCCCCGGGCGCGATCAGCAACGGGGTGACGACGCACGAATCCAGCCAAGCCGTGCAACGTGCGGTTGTCGAGGTACAGCGTGTCGAGCGCGGCAGCCAGCGCCCTTCGATCACGATGCGCCGATGCAGGCTGTGTTGCCACGGTCGGCGGGCTCGCGCGGCAGCTGCGAGCCGGGCAACGGCTCGAGCTGCGCGCGCTCTCGCCAGGCTTGCCCGATGGCGGTCTTTTGCGCGGCGCGATCCAGCTGCCACAGGCCGAGCCGCGCCGTCGCCGCCATCGCCACCACCACGCCGAGCCAGACCAGCCAGCTTGCAGGGCGAGCGTTCATTCGCCCGCGCGAGCGCACCGCCCGCGATAAGCTGCGCCTCATGAAGGCGCTGATCGTCGGTGGTGCTGGTGGCGATCGTGGTCGTGCTGGGCTAGCGCCGGAGCGTTGCCATGCTCAGGCGCCCGTCGGCGGACAAGACGCGCGACACGCGCATGGCGCGCGCGCTGGCGCTGCGCGTGCTGCTGTCGATTGCGCTGTTCGTATTCATCCTGCTGGCATGGTGGCTCGGCTGGATCCAGCCGAGCGGTCTGCCGGTCTCACGCTGACGACGACGAGGCGCCGCGCCGCGGCGGCCGCTCGCGACCGCCTACAGCCAGTACACCAGGAAGTACAGGCCCAGCCAGACCACGTCGACGAAGTGCCAATACCACGCCGCACCTTCGAATGCCGAAGTGGCGCTGCGGCGTGAAGTGGCCCTTCATCAGCCGCAGCGTGATGAAGGTGAGCATCAGCATGCCGATCGAACACGTGAAAGCCGTGGAAGCCGGTGAGCATGAAGAACGTCGAGCCGTAGATGCCCGAGCTGAGCTTGAGGTTCAGCTCGCTGTACGCGTGGATGTACTCGTAGGCCTGAAAGCTGATGAACGTGATGCCCAGCGCCACCGTGATCCACATCCAGAAAATCGTCTTCGTGCGCTGGCCGGCCGAGCAGCGCATGGTGCGCGATCGTGATCGTGCCGCCCGAGCTCAAGCAGGATCGCGGTGTTCAAGCGTCGGGATCGGCCACGGGCCCATCGTGGTGAACGGCGTCGACCACACCGGCCGGCGAAGCCGTGAAGCCGGCCGCCGAGCTCGGCCACACGGCCTTGAAGTCGGGCCACAGCAGCTGGTGGTCGATGTCGCCGAGCATCGGCAGCGCAAACGCGCGCGCCCAATACAACGCGCCGAAGAACGCGCCGAAGAACATCACCTCCGAGAAAATGAACCAGCTCATGCTCCAGCGGTACGAGACGTCGACGCGGTCGGAGTACATGCCGCGTTCGCTTTCGCCGATGGCGTCGCGAAACCACACGAACAGCGTCGCCAGCCACACCAGCAAGCCGAGCAGCAGCGACCACTTGCCCCAGCCGGCGCCATTGATCCACTGGCCGGCGCCGAGGATCAGCAGGCCCAGGCCGAGCGCCACCATCGCCGGATGGCGCGACGGCGCGGGCACGAAGTAGTACGGCGTGGACCCATGGAGGTGTCGCGGCGGACATGGTTGGCTGCTCCTCGAGTTTCGAAATCGAATGGTCTGTTGTCGTGCCGCCTCAGGTGGCCACGCCGCTGGCGACGACCCAGCGCACCAGCAGCACCAGCACGAGCACGAACAGGGCCGCGCCGACGATGCCGGCGATGACCACGTGAATGGGGTTGAGTTGCTGCAAGGTCCTTGGCGTAGTCGGCGCGCCGGCGAATGCCGAGGAACGACCACACCACCGCGAGCACGGTGCCGCGCAACGAGCCCTTGCGCCGCAGTGACTGGCTCGTCGTCCATCGCCGGCGCCTCCGTCACGAGTGGCTCCCCTGGGACGGTCGAGGGCCTGCGCCTGCTTGCCGCTGGGCGCGGGCGGCACCTTGCCGCCAACCTCGAAGAACGTGTAGGACAGCGTGATCGTCGTCACGTCCTTCGGCAGCTTGCTGTCGACGTAGAACACCACCGGCCACTGCTTGCTCTCGCCGGGCGCCAGCGTGTACTCGTTGAAGCAGAAGCACTCCGAGCTTGTTGAAGTGCGCCGCCGAGTTCATCGGCGCGAAGCTGGCGATCGCCTGCGCTGCCATCGTGCGGTTCTGCTTGTTGCGGAACTCGTACATCACGGTGGCCACCTCGCCCGGGTGCACCTGCAGCGACCGCTGCGCGGGCCTGAAGTCCCAGGGTCCGCGCGCATTGGCATCGAACTCGATGGTCACGGTGCGGCTGCGATCGACCTGCGTGTTGGCTGGCAGCTGCCGCGGACGTCGGCCCGCCGCGCTCGGACACCGACAGCACGTTGACGCCCAGCGCATTGCAGATCGCTTTGTAGATCGGCACCAGCGCGTAGCCGAAGCCGAACATCAACCCGGCCACGACGACGAGCTTGCCCGTCATGCGCAGGTTGTCGCCGCGCAGCAGCGTGCTCATCGTGCGCGGCACTCGCGGATCCATCGCTCAGTGCTCTCAGTGCGCAAACAGCCAGATCTTGGCGACAGAAGCCGAGCGCGAAGACCAGCGCCGCCGATGCCGAGGATCCACGCCAGCCGCGCATTGGCCTAGCCGCTGCGGCGTGGATTGCCCTGGGCCCAACTTCGTCATCGCGAGGTCGTGCCCTCAACCGATCACCTTGGTGGCGCTGGCGTCGAGCTTGGGCGGCGTCTCGAAGGTGTGCCACGGCGCCGGCGACGGCACCTCCCACTCCAGGCCCTCGGCCGCTTCCCATGGCCGCTGCGGCGCCTTCTCGCCCTGGCCGCGCATCATCGGCAGCGCAACGGCAGAAGAAGAAGTACACCTGCGCCAGGCCGAAGCCGAAGGCGCCGATCGACGCCACGGCGTTGAAGTCGGCGAACTGCAGCGGGTAGTCGGCATAACGGCGCGGCATGCCCGCCAGCCCGAGGAAGTGCATCGGGAAGAAGGTGAGGTTGAAGAAGATCAGCGACGCCCAGAAGTGGATCTTGCCGCGCGTCTCGTTGTACATCACGCCGGTCCACTTGGGGCCCCAGTAGTAGACGCCGCCGAACATGCCGAACAGCGAGCCGGCCACCAGCACGTAGTGGAAGTGCGCCACCACGTAGTAGGTGTCCTGCAGCTGCTGGTCGATCGGCGCCATCGCCAGGATGAGGCCCGGTGAAGCCGCCCATCGTGAACACGAACAGGAAGCCCACCGCCCACAGCATCGGCGTCTCGAAGGTCATCGAGCCGCGCCACATGGTGGCGATCCAGTTGAAGATCTTCACGCCGGTGGGCACCGCGATCAGCATGGTCGCGTACATGAAGAACAGCTGGCCGGTCACCGGCATGCCGGTGGTGTACATGTGGTGCGCCCACACGATGAACGACAGGATCGCGATCGACGCCGTGGCGTACACCATCGACGTGTAGCCGAACAGGCGCTTGCGCGAAGGTCGGGATGATGGCGCTGACGATGCCGAACGCCGGCAAGATCATGATGTAGACCTCGGGGTGCCCGAAGAACCAGAAGATGTGCTGGTACATCACCGGGTCGCCGCCGCCAGACGGCGTGAAGAAGCTGGTGCCGAAGTGGCGGTCGGTCAGCGTCATCGTGATGGCGCCCGCGAGCACCGGCATCACCGCGATCAGCAGGTAGGCCGTGATCAGCCAGGTCCAGCAGAACAGCGGCATCTTCATCAGCGTCATGCCCGGTGCGCGCATGTTCAGGATGGTGACGATGATGTTGATCGAGCCCATGATCGAACTCGCGCCCATGATGTGCAGCGAGAAGATCGCCATGTCCATCGACGGGCCCATCTGCAGCGTCAGCGGCGCGTAGATCGTCCAGCCGGCCGACGGCGCGCCGCCGGGCACGAAGAACGACACCACCAGCAGCCCGGCGGCCGGAATCAGCAGCCAGAAGCTCAGGTTGTTCATGCGCGCGAACGCCATGTCGGTGGCGCCCACCTGCAGCGGCACCAGCCAGTTCGCGAAGCCGACGAAGCCCGGCATGATGGCGCCGAACACCATGATCAGGCCGTGCATGGTGGTGAGCTGGTTGAACAGCTTCAGGGTTGAAGAACTGCAGGCCCGGCTTGAACAGCTCCAGCCGGATGCCCATCGCCAGCACGCCGCCGACGATCAGCATCGTGAAGCTGAACAGCAGGTACATCGTGCCGATGTCTTTGTGGTTGGTCGCGAACAGCCAGCGCCGCCAGCCGTACGGATGACCGTGGGCATGGTCGTCGTGATGGCCCGCGTCGTGGCCGTGGTCGATCACTGCACTCATGAAATTTCCTTCAGAGCCTTGAGCGATGTCGGAGTCACTTGCGCGCCGCAACCACTTCGGACGGCTGCACCAGCTGCCCGGTCTTGTTGCTCCAGTTGTTCTTCGTGTAGGTGAGCACCGCGGCGAGGTCGGTGTCGGACAGCTGCTTCCACGGCGGCATGCCCTTGGCCGTGCCGTTGAGCACCACCTGCAGCTGCTTTGCCCTTGTCGGCGTCGGTCACCACCGGCGAGCCGTCGAGCGCCTTGATCGGGCCGCGCGCCGCTGCCGTCGGGCTTGTGGCACACCGCGCAGTTGGCGGTGTAGACCTTCTCGCCGCGCGCCAGCAGATCGGCCAGCACCCACACCTTGCTGGGATCGTCGGCCTTGGCGGCGATTTCCTTCAGCTTGCCGTCGACCCACTTGCTGTAGTCGGCATCGCTGACGCGACCTTCACGTGGATCGGCATGTAGGCGTGTTCTTTGCCGCACAGCTCGGCGCACTGGCCGTAGAAGTCGCCGGTCTTGTCGGCGCGCAGCCAGATATCGCGCACGAAGCCGGGGATGGCATCTTGCTTGACCGCCGAAGGCCGGCACCATCCAGGCGTGGATCACGTCGTTGGCGGTGGTGATGATGCGCACCTTCTTGTTGACCGGCAGCACCAGCGGGTTGTCGACCTTCAGCAGGTAGTCGTCGCCCTGCGGATGGCCCGAGTCGGACATCTCGCGCTGGGTGACGTCGAGCGTGGACAGGAAGCCGATGCCCTCGCCCTCGCCCTTGATGTAGTCGTAGCCCCACTTCCACTGGTAGCCGGTGGCCTTGATCGTCAGGTCGGCATTGGACGGTGTCCTTCTGCGCCACCACCGTCTTGGTGGCCGCCACGCCATGCCGATGACGATCAGGAACGGCACCACGGTCCAGGCGATCTCCACCGCCACGCTTCGTGGAAGTTGGCCGCCGGGTGGCCCTTTGGATTTGCGATGCTTGAAGATCGAATAGAACATCACGCCGAACACGGCGAGGAAGATCACCAGGCACACGATCAGCATGCCGTTGTGCAGCACGATGATGTCGGCCGCCATCTTGCTGGCCGGCGGATGCAGGTCGAGCTGGTTGACCGCGGGACCGCCGGGCAGGTCGTTGACCGCCAACGCCGGCAGCGCCCAACCCGATGCGGCCAGTCCCGACAGGGCCTACGGCCCACGTTGCCGCGCGTCATGAGGATGTTCATGCTTCGTCGATTGTTGGAATGCTTGCAGGTGAAACCGTGTCAGTCGCGCAGGCGCAGCGCCAGACGCAGCTCCTGCGCGAGCTGGGTGCGCCATTCGGGGCGCAGGTAGCGCCCCACGCACGCGCGCTGGCCCTCGCCGGACACCTCGACCAGCGAGCCGTCGCAACGGGCGGGCTCCACGCGCACCCATTCGGCGCGAAATCGCGCGCTCCGACGCCGATGCCGCAACGGTGTTCGATCGCCAGCTCGCGGCCGGCCAGCGTGATCGTCTCGCAGTCGGTGGCATGGCGCGCGTAGACGGCCAGGGCCACGCCCAGCAGCACGAGCTCGAGCCCGGCGAATGCCATCACAGTCGGCGCGCCAACCCACCAGAAGCCGCCCGCGATCGCCAGCGACACCGCGCACAGCGACAGGTAGACGATCATCATGTCGCGCGGCGTGATGGAGCAGTTGCGCTTCATCACCCACTGCATGCCCTGCACCGCAGAGTCTTCGAGGCGGCGGCCAAAGCGCCACGCGGTGCGCGCGGCCACCGCAGGTGCGGACCAGGGGCTGGGAGCGAAGGTGGCGGTCATGAAGCGGTGCGATGCGCGGTGCCGGCCCATCTGGGCAACGACGCCGCGAAAACTGCCGGATTCTAGCGGAGCCGAGTGCGGTCACTGGACCCGCCGAGGTCGCGCTCGCACCGCTGGCCCGCGTTGCGCGCCCAGCGGTGCTGCAGCTCAGTGGGTCGATCGCTGGCGCGCCAGATCGGCGCGCAGATCCTGCAACGACACCGTGCTGACCGGCGCGCCACGCGAGTGCGCGCGCGCGGTCGCACCGCGTGGCCATAGACGATCTCGAAGCTGAGCGCGACACGGCCGTCGGCGTCGCGGCGGCGCTCCAGTTGCGCCAACAGTCGCTCGCGCCACGCGGTGTACGCAGCCCGGACATATCGAGCCGCGTGCAGGTTGCTGCCCAAGCCGCGCAACTCCTGAAGCACCGGCCTGGGGCGACGACCAGGTCAGCGTCAGCTGCTCCTGATCCATCACCGGGTCGGCGAAGCCGGCATGAACCAACAGGTCGCCGAGATCGTGCATGTCGGCAAACGGATAGAACGCGGGCCCCCAGCGCTCGCCCTCGTACAACAGGCGCAGTTCGGGCAGCGTGCCCGGGCCGAGGGTCGAGAACATCACGAAGCCGTCGGCCGCCAGCGCACGGTGCCACGGCCGCAAACACGCCGGCGATGTCGGCGCACGCGTGCAGCATCATGTTTGCCCACACCATGTCGGCGCTCGCCGCGTCGACGTTGCTTTGCAGCCGCACCGTCTCGGCCTGCGGGCCCCAGCGCCGCCGCGACCACCACGGCGGCAACTGCGCCATGCTCTTGGCGCGCAACGCTTCGTCGGGCTCCACCGCCGTGCGCTGCGCCTGCGGGTAGGCGGCGCGCACCGCGGCGGCACCGCCACCGAGATGCGCCCACCAGTCGAGCCAGCGCTGCGGTGGCTGGCGGATGATCGGCAAGCCGCTCGGCCATGCGGCGCGCCACCTCGCCGTGCAGCCACGGCGGCTTCGGCGGCGCGCGCCAGGCGCGCGCGCAAGCGCTGCGCCGCCGGCTCGTGGAACTCGGCGTTGGCGGTGACCGTGCGCATCGCTCGCGGGCATGTCGGCCAGTATATTGACCCGATGGCGTTGACCCGCTTCGTCTTGGCACGACTGCTGCGGGCGCTGGCGCGCGCACTGCCCAGCGTGTGCGTGATCTGTCGGGGCTGGCATGCGCAAGGCCTTTGCGAGGCTTGCCTGCAGCGCTTTGCGCCACGGCAGCCGCGTTGTGCGTGCTGCGCCCGGCTCACGCCCGTCGACGTGCCGCGTTGCGGTCAATGCGCTCGGCCAAGCCAGCGCATTTCGGCCACTGCGTGACTGGCGCGGACTATGTCGCGCCATGGGACCGGCTGATCACCGCGTTCAAGTTTCACCAGCAGGTCGAATTGGCCGGTGCGTTGTCGCAGGCGATCGAGCGCGCCGTGCTTGCATCGGCGCCCCATGCGCGAAGCGGCGGGTCCGACCGGCCACTGCTGTTGCCGGTGCCGCTGTCGCGCGAGCGACTGCGCGAGCGCGGCTACAACCAGGCTGGGAGCTGGCGCGCCGGCTCGGTCGCCGGCTGGGCATTCGCGCCACGCCGCACGTGCTGCAGCGCAGCCGCGACACCGCGCATCAGATCGGCATGACGCGCCAGCAGCGCGAGCACAACCTTCGCGATGCGTTCTGGGTCGAGCCGGCGGGCCGCGCGACGCTGCAGGGACGCGCACGTGGCGCTGGTCGACGACGTGCTGACCACCGGCGCCACGGCGCACGCCGCGGCGCTGGCGCTGACGCGCGCGGGCGCTGCCGCGCGTCGACGTGTGGGTCATCGCGCGCACGCCGCTCGACGCCGTGAGTGACACAGCCCGCAAAGGCGGCCGCGCCACTGCTGCGCATCGTGCTGGTGGAGCCGGAGATCCCGCCCAACACCGGCAACGTGATCTCGCCTGGCCGCCAACACGGGCTGCGAGCTGCACCTGGTCGAGCCACTGGGCTTTTCGATGGACGACAAGCTGCTGCGTCGCGCCGGCCTCGACTACCACGAGTTCGCCAGCGTCGTGCGCCATGCGCTCGTGGTCGTCGTGGCTGGAGTCGGCAGCGCCCCGCCGCGCGCGTGCTTGCATTCAGCGCGCGCGGCCGCACGACGCTTGCAGATGCGTGCAGTTCGCGCGCGGCGACTGGCTGGTGTTCGGCGGCGAGTCGCAGCGGCTTGCCGCCGGCGCTGCGCGCAGCGTTCGGCGACCGGCGCAGCACGTGCGCCTGCCGATGCGGCCGCGGCAGCGCAGCCTGAACCTGAGCAACGCGGTCGCCGTTGCGGTGTTACGAGGCGTGGCGGCAACTGAACTACGCGGGCGCGGCGTGAGCGCGCAACGGCGCCGCTACGACTCGCTGCGCGCACCGCGCGTCATCAGCTGCTCGAGCGCCTCGCGCGGCCGTGATGTGGCCGGCGATCACCTGCGCCGACCGCCTCGCACAGCGGCATCTCGATGCGCAGCGCGCGCGCGCGTGCCAGCACCATCGGCGCGCTGGCCACGCCCTCGGCCACATGGCCGAGCTGCGCCAGGATCTGCGGCAGCGCGTGCCGCTGCCCCAACGCCAGCCCCACCTGACGGTTGCGCGACAGGTCGCCGGTGGCGGTGAGCACCAGGTCGCCCAGCCCGGACAGGCCCATGAACGTTTCAGCCCTGCGCGCCGAGCGCGCACGCCCAGGCGCGTCATCTCGGCCAGCCCGCGCGTCACCAGCGCCGCGCGCGCGTTCTGCCCGAGCGCCAGCGCGTCGGCGATGCCGGTGGCGATGGCCAGCACGTTCTTCACCGCGCCACCGACCTCCACGCCGACCGGATCGTCGCTGGCGTAGACGCGCAAGTGTCGGTGCCATGCAGCGCAGCGACCGCTTGCGCCGCCAGCGCGGCGTCGCGGCTGGCCGCCACCAGTGCCGTCGGCTGGCCGCGCGCCACCTCGAGCGCGAAGCTGGGCCCCGACAGCACGCCGCATGCGGCATCGCCGCGCAGCTCGCGCGCAATCTCGTGTCCGAGCGCACCAGCTGCGCTTGCTCGAAGCCCTTGCTCAGCCACAGCACCGGCGCGCCGGGCGGCAGTGCGGCCAGTTGCTCGCGCAGGCCGGCCATCGGCGTGGCCACGACGATCAGCCACCGCGCGCGAACGCCAGCGCCTGCGTCGCGCTGCGCGGTCAGCGCCACAGCGCGGCGGATGCGCACGCTCCGGCAGATAGCGCTCGTTGCAGCGCCGCCTCGCGCATGCGCTGCAGCTGCGCGGCATCGCGCGCCCACAGCATCACCTCGTTGCGCGCCGTCGCGCTGGACGGCCAGCGCGGTGCCCCAGGCGCCCGGCGCCGAGCACGCCGATGCGCATGTGCGGCGCTAAGCTCGCGCAGTGGCGGCGCGGTCGGCGTGCGCGGCGACGCCTCAGGTGGCGGTGGTCATCAGCCGCTGTTGCCGCTGCGGCCGTTGCCCTGCGCGGCTTGCGCCTGCTGGGCCTCGTACATGGCCTGGAAGTTGACCTCGGTCAGCAGGATCGGCGGGAAGCCGGCGCGCGTGCACACGTCGGAGACGATCGCGCGCAGGTACGGATACAGGATCTGCGGGCAGACCACGCTGACCACGCCTTGCAGCTGCTCGTTGGGCAGGTTGCGGATCTCGAAGATGCCGGCCTGCTTGGCTTCGACCAGGAACAGCGTGCGGTCGTCGACCTTGGTGGTGACGGTGGCGGTGACGCAGACCTCGTAGCATGCCGTCGTTGACGCTCTCGGCCGACAGCGCCGAGGTTGATGTCGACCTGCGGCTGCTGCTGCTCGAGCAGGATCTGCGGCGAGTTGGGCTGCTCCAGCGACAGGTCCTTCAGGTACAGGCGCTGGATCTGGAACACGGGGTTCGAATTGGCTTCGGCCATGGCGAGGGTTTCCGACAAGTGAAAACGGCCCGCAGTCGATGCGGGCCGTGGATGGGTCCGGGCTGGGCGGCGATTATCGCCGAGCCGCGGGCAGCAGGCTGCCGGTTTCAGCGCGCCCGCCAGCAGCGGCATCAGGCCGCCGCGCTGGTCGAGCGCGATCAGGTCGTCGCAGCCGCCGACGTGGGTGTCGCCGATGAAGATCTGCGGCACCGTGCGGCGGCCGGTGAGTCTGCATCATGTGCGCGCGCTGCCGCCGGGTCGAGGTCGACGCGCACTTCGTCGATCTGCGCCACGCCGCGCTGGCGCAGCAGCGCCTTGGCCCGGACGCAGAACGGGCACACCTGCGTGGTGTACATGCGCACTGGTCTTCATCATGCCGGGGCCTCTGTGGGCCCACCCAACGACGAAGGCGTCCATTGTCGCCACGCGACACAAGCCCGGCTCGCGCCGGGTCATGAACGCCGATCACGCCGCGGCGGATTTCTCCAGCGGCAGATTCGCTTCGCGCCAGGCCTTCAGGCCACCGGCCAGCGCGATGGCGCGCTCGTGCCCGAGCTTGCGCAGCTCGCCGGCGGCACGCGCCGCGCGCGCGCCGGTGCCGCACATCAGCACCACCGGCAGCTGCTTGTTGCTCGGCAGCTCCTTGGCGCCCTGCAGCGAATTGAGCGGCACGTTGCGCGCGCCGGCGGCATGGCCCCTGTGCAAACTCCTCCGGCTCGCTGACGTCGATCAGCACCGCGCTTCTCGCGGTTGATCAGGCGCACCGCTTCGCGTGGTGCCCACCGCGCCACCGCCGCCTGAGCGGCTGACGTCGGGCCACAGCAGCAGAGCGCCGGAGGTCAGCGCCGCCAGGATCAGCACCCAGTTCTCGAGTGCAAACTGCATCAGGTTCATCGTGCGCGGCGGCCCGCAGGCACTGCAGGGCCGCCGTGGTGGACAGGGCGTGAATTATAGAATTCGCGCCCTTCCGCCTCGATCTGGCCCGACCACCCATGCCGCACCCTCGTGCTGCTGCGCCACGGCGAATCCACCTGGAACCTGGAGAACCGCTTCACCGGCTGGACCGACGTCGGCCTCACCGACACCGGCGTGCAGCAGGCGCGCGAGGCCGGCCGTCTGCTCAAGGCAGGCGGGTTTCGAATTCGACGTCGCCTACACCTCGGTGCTCAAGCGCGCCATCTGGACGCTGTGGCATGCGCTCGACCAGATGGACCGCACGTGGCTGCCGGTGCGCAACGACTGGCGCCTGAACGAGCGCCACTACGGCGCGCTGCAGGGTCTCAACAAGGCCGAGATGGCGCGCCAATACGGCGACCAGCAGGTGCTGATCTGGCGCCGCAGCTACGACACGCCGCCGCCGCCGCTGGCGCCGGACGATCCGCGCAGCGAGCGCGCGCGATCCGCGCTATGCGCGCGCTCGAGCCGGCGCAGGTGCCGCTGACCGAATGCCTGAAGGACACCGTGGCGCGCGTGCTGCCGTGCTGGAACGACACGCTGGCGCCCGGCGTTGCGCGCCGGCCAGCGCGTGCTGGTGGCCGCCCACGGCAACTCGATGCGGGCGCTGGTCAAGTACCTCGACGGCATCAGCGACGACGACATCGTCGGCGCTCAACATCCCGAACGGCATCCCGCTGGTGTACGAACTCGACGGCGGCGCTGAAGCCGACTCTCGCGACGCTACCTCGGCGATCCGGAGGCTGCGGCCGGCCAGCGGCAGCGCGGCCGTGGCCGAACCAGGGCAAGGCCTGAGCGAGGCTGCGCTGAGGCCGCGCGCGTGCGGTGGCGAGGCTCAGCCTGCGCCGCAGTGCGGCGCGCGCGGGCCACTGCAGCGCCTGCGCGATGTCGTCGTGCAGCGCTGCGCCAGCGCGCGGCGGTCGGCGTGCGCGCTGGCGCGCGCCGGCAGCACATTCACCTGCACCTGCACGCCGCGCGCAGGCGATGGCCCACACGCTGTGCACCAGCGTCGTCGCGCCCAGCCAGCTGACCGCGCGGGCTCCAGTCGAGCCCGGGCTCGGTGTAGCGCAGCGCCACCGGCTGCACCGGCGACTGCGGTGGCGATCGCCGCCTGCAGCAGGTTGGCGTGGAACGGCAGCAGCGCGCGGCCGTCGCCGGTGGTGCCCTCGGGGAACACGGCCACCATCTCGCCGGCGCGCAGCGGCCTCGGCGATCTGGTGCACCACCCGCAGCGCATCGCGCTTGCGCTCGCGCTCGATGAACAGCGTGCCGCACCGCGCCGATCAACCAGCCCAGCAGCGGCCAGTGCGCGCACGTCGGACTTGGAGACGAAGCGCGCGCGCGGGCACACCGCGTGCAAGCGCCAGGATGTCGAGCCACGACACATGGTTGGCCACCAGCAGCGTTGGCGCCGGCGCGCGAATCCCGCCTGTCGACTCGAGTGCGCACGCCGATCGCACGCAGCAGGCCACTGCGACCACCAGCCGATGCGTGCTGGCGCTGCGGCGCCATCGAGCGCGGGAAAGCGCAACGCAACGATGGCCATGCCGTGCAACACGTGCAGCACCACGCGAAGCAGGCGCCACAGGCCGACGCAGCACAGCGCACGGCAGGCTTCAGCGCGCGCGCCAGGGCCGCGCGGTCACGACAGCGCCGCCTCGTGGGACACGCCGCCGGCCAGCACCGTGACGCGCACGCGGCCGGGCAACGCAGTGCCGGTGGCGGCGAAGTCGAACGGCGTGTGCTTGCCCTGGCTCGTCAGCGCGTCGGCGCGACACCTGCCAGCGTGGCGCCGGATCGAACACGCAGAGGTCGGCGACGCCGCCTTCGACCAGGCGGCCCGCGCTGCACGGCCAGCGCGCCCAGCGCTGGCGCCCAGCACGCGCACCGGCTCGCTGGTGACGCGCGCCAGCGTGCGCGCGAGGCTCGACGCCGTCGTCTTGCCCCACTTGCAGCGCCAGGCTCAGCAGCAGCTCGAGCCGCGCTCGCACCGGGCTCGGCCTCGGCGAACGGCAGGTTCTTCGCATCGTCGGCCGACCGGCGTTGTGATCGGACACCAGCGCATCGATCGTGCCGTCGGCCAGCGCACGGCGCAGCGCGTCGCGGTCGGCGCTGCTGGCGCAGCGGCGGGCTCAGGCGCATGTCGGCGTTGAAGTAGCCGATGTCGACATCGGTCAGGTGCAGCGAGTTGACGCTGACGTCGGCAGTGATCGGCAGGCCCTTCGGCCTTGGCGCGCGCGCACCAGCTCGACGCCGGCGGCGCTGCTCAGGCGGCACAGGTGCACGCGCGCGCCGGTGGCGCGCACCAGCTCGATGATGGTGTGCAGCGCGATCGTCTCGGCGGCCACCGGCACGCCCGACAGGCCCAGCCGCGTGGCCAGCTGCGCCGCTGGCCGCCACGCCGGTGGACAGCCACGCGTCCTGCGGCCGCAGCCACACGGTGTAGCCGAAGGTGGCGCGCGTACTGCAGCGCACGCATGCAGCACCAGTGGTGTCGCGCACCGGCCGATCGGCCTGGCTGAAACCGACGCAGCCGGCTTCGCTCGAGCTCGCGCCATCTCGGTCAGCGCTTCGCCGTGCAGGCCGCGCGTCAGCGCGCCGAGCGGAAACAGCCGGCGCGACTGACAGCTTGCCGCGCGCGGAACTTCAGCATCTCGACCAGGCCCGGCTCGTCGAGCGGCGGGTCGGTGTCGGGCGGGCAGACCAGGCTGGTGACGCCGCCGGCAGCGGCCGCCGCCAGTCTCGCTTCGCAGCATGCCCTCGTGCTCGTGGCCCGGCTCGCGCAGTCGCACCGCCAGGTCGACCAGGCCCGGCATCGACGATGCAGCCCGACGGCGTCGATGCGTGCGTTCGGCGTCGAAGTCCGGACGGCGCGCGTCCGATCGCGACGATGCGGCCGTCCGCGATCGCGACGTCGGCACGTCTCGTCGCGGCCCGATGCGGGGTCGATCACGCGGCCGTTTGTGATGAGCAGCTTCGTCATGCTTCGTTGCCGGCGATGATGCGACATCACCGCCATGCGCACCGCGATGCCGAAGGTCACCTGCGGCAGGATCACGCTGTGCCTGGCCGTCGGCCACCGCTGGAGTCGATCTCGACGCCGCGGTTGATCGGCCCCGGGTGCATCACGATCGCATCCGGCTTGGCCAGCGCGAGCTTGTCCGGCGTCAGCCCGTAGGTCTTGAAGAACTCCGCCGGCGCTGGGCAGCAGCGCGCCGCTCATGCGCTCGTTCTGCAGGCTGCAGCATGATGATCGACGTCGGCGCCTCGCATGCCCTCGGCCATGTCGTGGCACACGCGCACGCCCATCTGCGCGCAGGTCGCCGCGGCACCAGCGTCTGCGGGCCGACCACGCGCACCTCGGGCACGCCGAGCGTGGTGAGCGCATGGATGTCGGAGCGCGCGACGCGCGAGTGCACGCATGTCGCCGACGATCGCCACCGTGAGCTGCGAGAAGTCCGTTCTTGTAGTGGCGGATGGTGTACATGTCGAGCAGGCCCTGCGTCGGGTGCGCATGGCGCCCGTCGCCGGCGTTGACCACGTGCACGTGCGGCGCGACAGTGGCTGCGCGATCAGGTAGCGGCGCGCCGACTCGCTGTGGCGCACGACGAACATGTCGGCATGCATCGCGCGACAGGTTGGCGATGGTGTCGAGCAGCGCTCTCGCCCTTGGTCGGTGGACGAGCGCGCGATGTCGAGGTTGATCACGTCGGCCGACAGGCGCTTGGCGGCGATCTCGAACGTGGTGCGCGTGCGCGTGCTGTTCTCGAAGAACAGGTTGAACACGCTCTTGCCGCGCAGCAGCGGCACCTTCTTGACCTCGCGGTCGTTCACCGCTCAGGAAGGTGCCGGCGGTGTCGAGGATGTGCGTCAGCACGTCGCGCGGCAGGCCCTCGATCGACAGCAGGTGGATCAGCTCGCCGTTGCGCGTTGAGCTGCGGGTTGCGGCGCGACAGCATCTCAGCCCCGCCCGGCCGCCCGGAAGGGCACTAGGGGCCCTCTCGGGGGCAGCGAATGGAGTGAGCGTGGGGGCCTTCATCCGTCAGCCCTTGTCCTCGAAGAGAACGCAAAGCGCCCGTCATCGTCGCGCGCCAGCGTCAGGCGCTGCGCGGCCGGCAGCACCACCTTGGCGGCCGCGAACGAGGCCTGGATCGGCAGCTCGCGCCCGCCGCGGTCCGACCAGCACCGCCAGGTCACGCCGAGCGCGGTCGGCCGAAGTCGTACAGCTCGTTGATCACCGCGCGGATCGTGCGGCCGGTGTAACAGCACGTCGTCGATCAGCAGGATGCGCGCAGCCGTCGATCGCAAACGGCAGCCGCGTCGCGCCGCCGCCGCCGGCCAAGCCGCGCGCGCTGTAAGTCGTCGCGGTGCAAGCGCGCTGGAGATCACGCCGGGCTTGCCCGGCCGGCTGCAAGTCGGCATGCAGCCGCTCGGCCAGCCAGGCGCCGCCCGACCAGATGCCCACCAGCGCGCGTGTCGGGCATGCAACAGGCGCGCGCACGCCGGCCAGCAGCTCGGCGTACAGCGCTTCGGCGTCGAGGTCGCAGCGTGCTCATGGCTGGTCGACTGGTTGCAGGAACTGTTCGAGGATCAGCGCCGCGGCGGCCGCGTCGACATCGCTGGCGCCCGTGCCGCCATCGCCTCGACCGTGGTGTAGCGCTCGTCGACTTCGTGCACCGGCAGCCGAAAGCGCCCGTGCAGCTGGCGTGCGAACGCGTTCGCGCGCGCGCGTATTGTCGTGCGCGCGCGCCGTCGGGGTGGCGCGGCACGCCGACCACCAGCGCGTCGGGTTGCCATTCGGCGATCGAGCCGCGCGATGGCCTGCAAGCGGGCGTCGCCCATCGCGCGACGACCGTGACCAGCGGCTGCGCCTGCGCTCGAGCATCGAGTTGCCGACCGCCACGCCGACCCGCCGGGTGCCGAAATCAAAAGCCAGGAAAGAGAGCGGGGATCGGCGTCGCATCGGCGCGGCTGCGCTCATGCGTGCCCCGCCTCCTGGCTCAGCATGCGCGAGGTCGATGCCCAGCAGCGACAGCGCCTTGTCGTAGCGCTGCTCGATCGGCGTGTCGAAGATGATCATCGGGCGACGCGTTGACGTTGAGCCAGCCGTTGCGGCCGATCTCGTCTTCGAGCTGGCCCGCGCCCCAGCCGCTGTAGCCCAGCGTCACCAGCACACTTCGCGGGCCGGCGCCGTTGGACATGGCTTCGAGCACGTCCTTGCTGGTGGTCATCTCGCAGCCCGCCGGGAATCGCCAGCGTCGAGGTGTAGGGGCTCGTCTTCGCCGAGGCGCTCGTGCAGCACGAAGCCGCGCTCGGTCTGCACCGGGCCGCCGAAGTACACCGGCTGTTCGGCCAGGTCCGTCGCGGTCGAGCGACAGCTCGACCTTCTCGAACAGGTTGCTGCAGCTTGATGTCGATCGGCTTGTTGATGACCAGGCCGAGCGCGCCCTTCTCGGTGTGCTCGCACAGGTAGACCACGGTGCCGGCGAAAGTGCTCGTCGGCCATGCCGGGCATGGCAATCGAGAACTGATTCGGTCAGGTCGATCCGGCTCGTGGCCATGCGGCGATTCTATGCCTCAGGCGCGCGGGCGATGCGCCGGCGTAACCCGCGGTGTTGCGCGGCGCCGCGCCAACGAATTGGCGGCACCACTTCGGCGACGCGCACCGCCACGCCGGACGCTATGCCGCTGTCACGGCCGAGGTGCACCCAGCGCCGACGAGCGCGCCGTACTTGCCGGGCCACTGCCGCATGCGCATCGTCCTGCGCGTCGAACACGCTGTCGCAGGAAGGCCAGCGCCAGCTCCTGCGTGGCGCTCTTGACCCGCGGGTTGAGCAGCACGCCACCGTGCCCGCGCGGTCGGTGAAGATGCTGTGCGAGCCGCCTTCGAACACGGCCAGCGTCTTGATGCGGCTGCCGGTCGGCGTCGAACACGGCCAGACGCGATCGTCCAGGACGCGCGAGTAGTAACCGGGCACTCGGATCACGTCTTCGGTGGCGGTCACATGCAGGCGTCGAGCAGTGTGAGCGTGCCCGAGGATGCGGTCCTGCGCGGCCTCGCCGTAGAACGGCGGCGCCGACAGCAACAGCGCGGCGCGAATGCGCGGATCGCGAAACTCGACGCTGTGGCCGTTGCGCTGCAGCGTTGCGCCGGCAGCCAGCATCACGGTGTTGGCACCGTAGGAATGCCCGGCGGCAGCGATCCGCCCGCGATCGATGCGCTTCGCCATAGGCGCTGCGATCGAGCAGCTCGTCAAGCGCGAAGCGCAGGTCGCGCACGCGCTGGATCGCCTCATCCTCGCTGGCCGCCTTCCTACAAACGGTGAACGACCCCGAACGGATTGCCGGACCACAGCTGCCGATCACTGCCCACGTGCTGCAAGATGCAGGCTGGCAATGCCATGACTTGCGAAATGTTTGCCCAGGTAGCTGTAGCCCACGCGTGAGCCACCGATGCCATGCGAGAAGACCACCAGCGGCACCGCGGCTCCGCCTAGCCGACCGTGCGCGGGCCAGTACAGCCGCACCGGCACGGCCCGATCGCGCGTGGCGTCGACCCAATCGAAGTCGCTGACCATCGGCTCGGCCGGCTGCCGCCGCGTGCCGCCAACGCCTCATCGCCCGAGGCGCGGCAACGGCACCAACGCTGCGAGCCACAGAGCGGCTACGGCGCTGAACACGATGCGGCGCCACGGCCGCGAGACGCGAATCGATGTGCATGGACAACTCGAACGATTGGCGCAGCCCGCGCATCAGGCGCGTCCGCTGGGCTCACCTCTGGAAAACGCCGCCCGCCGGCGCCGGCGCCTATGGTAGCGGCATGCCGGTCCCGCGGCAGCGCCAGTCGCCCGCAAATCGAGCGGTCAGAACAGCTCGACGTCGCCGGTCTTGCTGGCCTTCGAACAACTCGCCGCGCGCCACCAGCGCGGCATGCTCGGCCACCTGGTTGCGGCCGTGGCCCTTGGCCCAATACACCGCCTTGTCGGCCCGCTCGAAGGCCGTGCTCGGGTTGTCGCCCGCGCGCACGTCGGTGAAGCCGATCGACACCGTGATGCGCCCGACCTGCGGAAACGCATAGCCCTCGGTGGCCGCGCGCAGGCGCTCGAACGCGCGCCTGGCGTGACCATCGCTGCCGCAGCGCAACAGCACGACGAACTCCTCGCCGCCGAAGCGGTAGAGCCGGTCGTGAAAGCGAAAGCTGGCGCGCATCAAGCGCGACAGCAACAGCAACACCTCGTCGCCGATCAGGTGGCCATGGCTGTCGTTGACGCGTCTTGAAGTGGTCGATGTCGATGATGCCGAGCGTAGGCCCTCGTGCCGCGCCGCGCTCGCGCCGCGCTTCGACGGCGCTCCTGGCCTGCGGCGGTGGCGGTGCAGGTCTTGTAGAACGCGTCGTCGAAGGTCTTGCGGTTGAGCAGGCCCGGTCGAGCATGTCGCGCTCGCTGTAGTCGAGCAGACCCTGCACGTTGCGGTAGACGCGCAGCATGCTGCTGACCGTGCGCAGCTGGTCGGCGTCGAGCGTCGCCGCGGCTTTCGATCTCCAGCACGCCGACCGCGTCGCGGTCGGTCAGCAGCGGAAAGCAGGTCAGGTGCGTCGCGCCGGCCACCTCAACCGGCTCTTGCTTGCGCAGGCACTCCAGGCGCGCCGGGAACGCCTCCAGCCTGGGCAGCTCGTCGAGCTCGGCCCACACCGAATCGGCAGCTGGCCGCGACGTCGCCCTCGGCCAGGCGCGCCGCACCAGCCAGCGCTGCTGCGCGCTGTCGCCCACCCGGTGGCAGACCGTCACCGCCAGCGGCCGCAGCAAGATCGCGCAGCACGCCGACCAGCGTGGTGTCGAGCACGTCCCGGTCGCGGAAGCCCGGTCAGCTCGGCGAGGTGATCGGCAACATGCGGGCATGCCGGCCATTGTGTGCGCTCGGCGGCCACGCAACCCGGCCGAGACGCCCCTCAGGCGTTGGCGGTGGCCCTGGCGTAGCGCGGCCACCAGCTGGAGCAGCAGGTCTTCCTCGGCGTACGGCTTGCCGAGGTAGTGATCGACGCCGAGCTCGGCCGCGTAGTCCTTGTGCTTCTGCGCGATGCGCGAGGTGATCATGATCACCGGCAGGTCCGCGAGCTTGGGCGTCGGCGCGGAGGTTGCGCACCAGGTCGAAGCCGTCCATGCGCGGCATTTCGATGTCGGACAGCAACACCGCAGGGCGCTCTTCGCCCAGCCGCTCGAGCCCTTCCAGGCCATCCTTGGCCAACGTGACGCGATAGCCTTCGCGCTGCAGCAGGCGCTGCGTGACGCGGCGCACCGTGAGCGAGTCGTCGACCACCAGCACCAGCGGCGCTTGCGTCTCGGCCGGCGCTGTTCGACCACCGGCACGTCGGGCGTGATCGATCGCGGCGCGCGTCATCGCCCACGCCGACTCGCCATACAACGTGGCCAGCGCCACCGGGTTGTAGATCAGCGCCGGCTCGCCGGAGGGCAGCAGCGTCATGCCGGCCAGGCCCGGCAGGCGCGCCAGCTGCGGCCCCAGGTTCTTGACCACCACTTCCTGGTTGCCCAGCACTTCGTCGACGTGCAGCGCGATGCGCTGCGCGGCGCTGCGAATGATCGACCACCGGCTGCGCGCGCTGTGGCCTTGCTGGCCGCGCGGCATTGGCCTGCAACAGCGCGCCGAGCCAGAAGAACGGCAGGCTGCGATCGTCGATGCGGAATGCGCTCGTGTGCGTAGGCCGTTTCGAGCTCGGTCTGTGGCGACGCGCTTGCACGATTTCCACCAGCGTCGACGGCACCGCCGACCGTCAGTTCGCCGCAGCGCAGCATCACGCACCTGCGTGACCGCGGTGGTCAGCGGCAGCACCAGGCGGAAGCTGGTGCCGCGGCCGGCTGCGGTGGCGGTCTCGATGCGGCCGCCCATCGCGTTGACGTCGGCACGCACCACGTCCATGCCGACGCCGCGGCCGGCCAGGCCGGTCACCGCATCGGCGGTGGAGAAGCCCGGCGTGAAGATCAGATTGGCCAGTTCGGCGTCGCTGGGGCTGGCGCCGGCCGCGATCAGGCCCATCGCGCGAGCCCTTTTCGCGGATGCGCGGCAGGTTCAGGCCGGCGCCGTCGTCGCGGAACTCCACCGAGACTTCGTTGCCCTCCTGCGTGACCGTGATGACGATCGAGCCGGTGGGGTCCTTGCCCGCGGCGGCGCGCCGCGGGTGACTCGACACCATGCGGTGCACGTTGTTGCGCAGCAGGTGCTCGAAGGCACCGGTCATGCGGTCGAGCACGCCGCGGTCGATTTCGATCGCGCCGCCGACGATGTCCAGGCGCACCTGCTTGGCGGTTTCCTTGGCGGCCTGCCGCACCAGCGCGGTACAGGCGCTCCGACATCGCTCTCGAACTCGACCATGCGCGTGCGCAGCAGGTCGTCCTGCAGGTCGCGCGTCAGGCGCGCCTGGGCGCGCGAGTTCGTCTTCGGTCGACTGCAGCGTGCGCTGCAGGCCGCGCTGCACGGTGGCCACGTCGTTCACCGACTCGGCCATCATGCGCGTCAGTTCCTGGAACCGCGTGAAGCGGTCCATCTCCAGCGGGTCGAACGACTGCGCGCGACGCCTTGGCGGCTTCCATGCGCGAGACGATCTGCGTCTCGGCCTGCAGTTCGATGTCGCGCAGCTGCCGGCGCAGGCGCTCCAGGTTCTCGGTCAGGTCGCCGAGCGCCGACTTCAGTTGCGCGACGTCGGTCTCGATGCGTGAACGCGTGATCGAGACCTCACCGGCGTGGCTGACCAGGCGATCGAGCAGTTGCGAGCGCACGCGCACCGCCGACTGGCTGCTGGCCGCCTGGAATACGCGGCACGACGGCGACCGCCGCACCAGACGCCGCGCCGAAGCGACCCCAATCGATGGTGGCGGACTGAGCGCACCGGCACGGCCGGCGGCCGCGCCGCCGCAGGCGGCGTGGCGATCGCGCTGGCTGCTGGGCCGTCGTGCTGTTCGGCGCTGCGCCGGCAAGCACCGGCACGACCTCAGGCATTGCGACCAGCGGTGCCAGCGGCGCCACCGGTGTCTGCGCCGCTGGACTCGACCACCGCTCGGGGCTTGCGGCTCCAGCGGCATCGGTTGCGAGTGATCGACCTCGCCACGACGCAGCATCTCGAAGCGGGTCTGGATCGCATCGACGCGACCGACCAGACGTTCGATGTCCGTGGCGTTGGCATGGCCGCGCCCGACCAGGTGCTCGATGGCTGTTTCAAGTCGGTGCGCCATTTCGCCCAGGCGCATCGCGCCGGCCAGGCGCGCGCCGCCCTTGAGCGTGTGCAGCGTGCGCATGCACGCCGACGCGGCGGCAGGCCTCGGTAGGCCGGCGCACCCACTCACGCATGCGCGACTGCAACTGCGGGATCAGCTCTTCCCCTTCCTCTTCGAAGATCGGGAACAGCTCGGCGTCGATCGGCATCGACGGCGTCGATGTCGTCTTCGTCGTCCAGCGCGTCGTGGCGTGCCGCGAGGCGACGAGCGGGGCCTCACGCGTTGCTGTCGCGGGCAGCTCACCGAGCGTGCGCAGCTCGGTGCCACCGAACTCGGTGAAGTTGGGCAGCGGCGCAATCGGCGCGAAATCCGAAGGCGGCTTGCGTTCGACGGCGCGAGCTTCCAGCGGCGCAACCGGTGCCGGCACGACCATGTGCTCGTGCTCGGACAGGAAACGCAGCAGATCGGGATCGGGTGCTCTTGACGAATCCGGCGGCGAACTGGTGCAGCAGCCGACGGATTTCCTCGGCGGCCGCCGCAAACAGTTGCGCCTCCTCGGCCACGCCGTGGCCGCAGGCGTTGGCTCGTGCCAGCGCGTGCTCGAGCGAGCGAGCCAGGTTGGAAGGGTCGGTGTAACCCACCGTCGCGCAGTTGCCTGCCAGCGAGTGCGCGTGGCGCAACCGTGCTCCTCACCGACCGGTCGCTGCAGCTCGTGCGACTCACTCGGCCAACTCGGTGGCGAGGCGCACGCGACTGCTCGTCGGCTTCGTTGAGGAAGATATTGAACAGCGGGATCGGAATGCGCAACGAGCCGATGATCTTGATCTGGTCGGCGTCGCTGGAGGGCGGAATGGCAGCAGCCGCCGGCGCGAGACTGGAAGCCATGTCGAGATCGACCGTGCGGCTCACCGCGGCAAGCGGCGTTTCCTGCAGACGGCCGGTCTCGGAGTCGATGAACAGGCCGAGCGCCGCCGGCATGGTCTGCAGACCGTCGGGTTTGGTTTCCGGCGCAATCGAGCGCATCACGCGGCGCCAGCGGCTCGGCTTCAACCTCTGGCAGATCGAGCTCGATCAGCTCGACAGCCTCTGCAGCGGGCGGCACTTCTGTCAGCTCGCCAACCGCACATCGCCTGCGTCGGGCATGTCCGACAGCGTCAGGATTTCTGGTCGCTCTCGGGGCGGGCTTCGAGTTCGAAAGTCAAGATCAATCGTGACCTCGGGCACCGCCAGAGTCGGTACCCGGGGCGGCAGCTCGGCCGCGGGGATCAGCGACAGGCAGCGCCACCGGGCAGCACGACTGGCGCGCTTGGCACGCTGCCGCCAGTGGAGCCACCGGGATGGACGGCACCGCCGGTTGGCAGCTGCACTCGGCGCCACAGGCTTGGCGGGCGCGCTCGGCGCAGCGCTTGCAGCGGCGTTAGCACGCCGTGTTCACTGGATGCGCCATCGCTCACCGGGATGCGGCGGCGGTCGTTGCGCAGCGCATCGGCCGCGCGGCCGACCGTGCGGTGCTGGAAGCCGGCGGTGTCGCCGGACGCGACGCCTCTCGATCCAGCGACCCGAGATAGTCGAGCGCCTCGCCACTGAAGCCCGAGCAGATCGCTCGTCGGCAGGGCCTCCATCGGCCAGCCGCGCGTTGTTAAGCAGCTGCTCGCGAACCCCAGGCGGCCTCGCCGAAGTCCATGAGGCCGACCATGCGCGAACTGCCCTTGAGGGTATGGAAGGCGCGGCGCACGGACGTCATCTCGCCCATGTCATTGGCGCTTTTCGCCAGCTGGGCCAGCGCATCGCGAGCGGTCTGCATCACCTCGCGCGCTTCCTCGAGGAAGATCTCGCGCATCTCGGCGTCGTCTTCGAGGCCGGTCGGCGCTGGAACCACTGGCGCCGCGGGGCAGCCGGCGGAGTCAGCGGCTCGAGCGGTGCCGGCCGGCTCGGCTGCGCATCGGCGCGCGGCTGGCCAGCTCGGTCATCACACTTGCGCGGCCTGTGCCAGCGCTTCGCTTGCGCTCGTCGCCCGGAGTCGCTTTCGCCAACGCGCACGTTGCGCCTTGTCGGCCGCGCTGGCGATGCCGCGGTTGTCGGCTGCCTCGGCCTGCCGCGCCAGGCGCTCGAGTTCGCGCGCCACGTCGTCCGGCATCCGCGCCGGCCGCCGCCGACCTGGCGATCGCGTCCGGCCTGGTCGACCAGACCCTGGTCGGCCGCTGGCAGTTCGTCGAACGAACCGAATACCGACGGCCGATGCGCGCGGTCCATCACCGACATCAGGTTGCCGCTGCTCGCATCAAGCGGAACAGCGACTTCGCCATCTGCAGCTGCACGCTGAGCATGTCGATCAGGAAGCTCAGCGCGCCGAGGTTGTCGGCCAGCCGCTCGAAGGCGGCGCTGGTGCGGCCCGGTGTCGCCGGCATCTCGCAGCGATCAGCGTGTCGACGTCGTCGCGCATGCGAACGACCGCATGCGAGGCATGGTCCTGGCCGAGCACCGACAGCACGCCGCGCATCGAAGACAACTGGCCCGGCACTGAAATCAGCACTTCGCGCTGCTGCCGGGTTGCGGAAGAACTCGTCGATGTCGCTTTTCAATCTCCGACAGCGAAGCGCGCAGTTCCTGCACGACGCTGCCCATCGTCTGGCGGTCGGAGACCCGGCGATACAGGTCCTCCATCCAGACCTCGAGCGCGCCGCGGCGAGGTGGCCCTGGCGAACGCCGTCGACCCGCTGCGACAGGCGCTGCACGCGGCCGGCCAGCTCGGGATGAGTCGAGGTCTTGGTCTTCGAGCGACGGCGTCCACGTAGAGCAAGCTGGTGGCCACCTCCATCGCGTGCTCAGTGCGTCGACCGCGCCGCCCGCATGCACGGCGTGCGCCGCGGACTGCAGCAGCGACTTGGCTGAGCGTCTCGCCCTCGGGATAGAGCTTCTGCAGCGATTCGCCCACCAGCGCGAACTGCTCGGCCAGAGCCAGGCAGGCGTTGGTTGTCGCCACCGGCCACCGCAGACCACACGTCCTTGGCGCGCAGCCACGCGTTTGCGGGCCTGCGCCAGCAGCGCAAGGGTCGAAGCGGCCCAGGCGCGCGCTTTCGTAGTCGACCGCCGACGTGGGCTTGAGTTCGAACGCCTTGCGCGCCGCGGTCAAGCGCGGACCGGCCTCTTTGCCGCGCTGGGCACAGGCCTGCGCGCAGAAGAACAGCAGGTCCTGCGCCAAGCGGTCCGACGGATCGGCGTCCTCCACCGGCGCGCAGCTGCGCCAAGCAGGCGCGAGGCGAGTCGCTTGCCGTAGATATCTGCCTTCAACAGGCCCCTTGCCCTGCGCCTCGTAGACGGCCGCGGCCAACTGCCACAACGTGGCCAGGCGGTCCTCGCTGCCGGCTGCCAGTCCGGCATGAGCAAATCGCTCATGCGTTGCGCAGCACCGGCATCGCGCGCCCGCGCATCAGCGCCAGCGTTTCGGCTTCGAGTTGCGATTGCGTGTCGGAGTCGGCGCGCCATGGCTGGCCTGCGCATCGGCCACCTGCACCACACGCCACTGCCAATCCTTGGTCACAGGTCGGCCGGGTGAATGCGACCGGCACCGGCCAGCTCTCCTGCAGCGCCTTGTATTGCGGGAACATCGCGGCCGGCGAGATCAAGCTTGCCAGCCAGCAGACGCGCCAGGTAGTCCAGCAGCGCAAACGAACCGCGCTCCAGCGTATCGACTGCGGAGGCCGAGGCGCGCGCGCGCGGCGCCAGGCGAGTGATCGCCGCTTCGGAGCGCGCAGCATCAGCGCCGCGGTGGGCAGGCCCACCAGTTCTGAGCGCACCGGCACCCTGGTGCATTTGCGAGCCGTGCGTGAGCGCAGGATCGCAGGGTCGACGGTGTCGACGTCAGGCTGCCGGTTGCGTCGGCTTCCTTCAGGTAACGACGCAACGACCTGTGCGCAGCCTCCAGCGTACGACTGCAGCTCGTCGTGCGCCCAGGCCAGGGCGCTCAGGTCGTGGGTCACCTCGTTGTCGCGTGCAGCGGACATGTGCGATCCACCCGGAGTGATTACGTTTCAGCTGACCTTGAATCGCGCCACCGATTGCTTGAGCTCTTCAGCGCTGCGCGACAGCTCGCGCACCATCTGCGCCGTGGAGCGTGTGCCCTCTCCGGTCTGCTCGGTCACCGCGAAGATGTGCTGGATGTTCGATGCCACGCACGTTGGCCGATTCGAGCTTCGCGCGATGCCTGGGTCGAGATGCTCTCGAATCAGCTCGGCCAGTTGGCGCGTGACTCGGTCGATGTCGGCCAGCGCGTTACCGGCCGCGTCGGACAGTCGGGCGCCGTCGACCACACCCTGCGTCGAGCGCTCCATGGCGGCCACGGCGTCCTGCGTGTCGGTCTGAATGGTCTTCACCAGCGCCGCGATCTGGCGCGTGGCGTCGCCGGAGCGCTCGGCCAGCCGCTGCACTTCTTCGGCCACCACCGAGAAGCCGCGACCGGCTTCACCGGCAGACGCCGCCTGAATGGCGGCGTTCAAGCGCCAGCACGTTGGTCTGCTCGGTAATGTCCGAGATCAGTTCGGTGATTTCACCGATCTCCTGCGACGATTCGCCCAGCCGCTTGATCCGCTTAGAGGTTTCCTGGATCTGGTCGCGGATCGAGTTCATGCCGCCGATGGTGTTCTGCACCGCCGACAAGCCCGACTCGGCAGCCATCAGCGAGCGACGCGCCACCTGGGCGGTCTCTTGCGCTTGCGTGGACACCTGGTTGATGCGGTCGGCCATCTGCAGCACCGACTCGCCGGTGTCGCGGATCTCGCGCAGCTGCTCGGTCGATGCCGCCAGCAGTTCGGTCGACGTGGCTTCAACCTGCTGCGTCGTCTCCGTCACGCGGTTGGCCGTGCCCTGCACCTGCGCCACCAGCGACCGCAGCTCTTCCACCGTGTAGTTCACCGAGTCGGCGATGGCGCCCGTGATGTCCTCGGTCACCGTGGCCTGCTGCGTCAGGTCACCTTCAGCGACCGACTGCAGTTCGTTCATCAATCGCAAAATGGCCGCCTGGTTGGCGTCGTTGACGCGCTTGGCTTCCTGCTCCTGGCGCTCGGCCTCGTGGCGCTGCGCCTCGGCGGTCTGCGCGCGCTGCGCCTGGTCCTGCACGAACAATCGCAGGAAGCCGATACCGCCGATCACCATCGCCAGCACGGCGGTCAGCATCATGCGCCAAGTGGCTCATGCGGATGCCGGTTTCCTTGCCGAGGCTGATCTTGCAGCGTCTCCAGGCCTTTGCGCAGCGGCTCGCTGTCGTTCAGGATGCCGGCCTGCGCTTCGCGCGCGGTGACCAGGCCTTGCAGGTTGCCCAGAATCGACGCTCGCCTGTGCGCGCGTCTCGTCATACTAGCTTGATCAACTGGCGCAGCCGCTCCTGGTCTGCGCGTCCTTGGTGCCCGGCAGGCGCAGTTCCGGATTGCCGTTGTGTCAGGCCCTCAGCGATTTCGCGGAACGAGTTCAAGTCCTTGCCGAGCAGGAACACGGCCTCGGGGCTCACGCCTTCCATCGTCAGGAACTCGTTGGCCGCTCTTGCCGATGCGCTGCGTCAACATCACCAACTGGCCGACGGCCGCCAGCTCCGGCCGGCGAGGCTTCCTGCTGCAGCTTCAGCGACGACACCGTCTCGGCGGTCTCCAGCAGGTCGGCCGACTGGCGGTTGATCGTGCGCAGCGCCTGGCCCACCTGGGTCAGTGATCTTCTGCTGGCCCAGCACGTGATTGGCGTTGCGCTCGGCGCGATCGACCAGCGGCATCAGCGGTTCGATGGTGTCTTGCACGCTGGCCGGAGCGGCAGCCGAGCTCACCCTCGCCACTGCGCAAGCCGCGCACGTTGGTGGCCAGCACGGTCGACGCAGTCGCGCACTTCCGGGAACGCCTGCGCGCTACCCACCAGAGCCTGCGACACCGACTTGGCCAGCCGCTGCGACTGCATCAGCGCCTGGCCGACAGCGGCCACCTGATTGGCGCCGCGGCTGGCCGCGCTAAGCCAGCACGGTGCCCAAGCACCAGGCCGAGCAAAGCCGAGCAGCACGACACCGCCGAGGATGCGCTGCTGTTCGGGAACGGTCTTGTTGCCGATCAGCGGCAGCGACGCCGCGAGCCACTGGCGCCGAGTTGCTGCGGGCGCGACTCGTTGAAGTCGGGTGCCAGCTCCGAAGGTGCCGCCTGCGGAGATGATCGATGAGCTGATCTGGCGCGTCGCCTGCGCAGGGTGCATGTCCAGCGATACGCCGTGCTGGCGTGACTGCCCGCGCGTCGAGGCAGACCCGCCGTGCGGGAAGCACCATTTCGTCGAACGGAGACAGCTCGGCAGTCGCGACGCCGCCGTTGCCTCGGCCCTTCGCCTGAATCGTTCCATGAAGCCCATACGAGTCCTCTCGTCGTCCTGCACCTAGATGCCAGTCGCTGTTCTCACCCTCGCGCCAGCGCTGTCTTCAGGCCGCGATCGCGAGGAGCTATGCACATCGGCCGCCAGAGCGGCCAATCTGCATTTCCTGCCAGTTGCGGCTGCCTTCGTCGCGCCAGCGTAGCGCCGGCGAACGCCGGGCCGCTGCGACGCGGCCTCGTCGGCCTGACCGCTCAATTCGTTCTCCGTGCCGCAGGCCGCGCCAGGCGGTCCACCAGCAACGCGCAGTTCACGCCAAGCGACGGGTTCAGCGCCACCAGACGCGCGCCCTCGGCACCGTGCTCTTGCACGCGCGCGCAAGCCAGGAACACCGCCATATCCACCACGCCATGCAAGCCGCCGCGCAGGTTGGCCACGCCGGCAAACCACGGACGCGTGTGCGGCACCGGCATCACGCGCCCGGCATTGAAGATTTCGCCGGCCTGATCCAGCGGAAGGAGCAGGCCCTGGGCGGCGCACTCCACCGCAAGCCAGGCGTGCACCGCCGGCTCGTTTCCGCCACCTGCATGCGCTGGGCAAGCCGCGTTTGCAGCTCTCGCAGGGCTTCTTTGTTGGCCATGACCACTCGTCGTCCTTAGTGCCCGCTCAGTCGAAGGCCTTGATCTTGGCGATCAACTCGTCGGCCACCACCGGCTTGACCACGTAGTCGCGCGCGCCCTGGCGCATGCCCCAGACGCGGTCGGTTTCCTGGTTCTTGCTGGTGCACATGATCACCGGCACGTCCGCGAACGCCGGGTCGCGGGTGATCGCGCGCGTGAGCTGGAAGCCGTTCTGGCCTGGCATCACGACGTCCATCAGGATCAGATCGGGCTTGTCCTCGGCCAGGCGGCGCATCGCCTTCTTCGCCGTTCTCGGCCGTTGCGCACTGCGTAGCCGCGCTCTGACAGCATGTCCGACAGGTGAGTACAGCTCCGTCTTGAGTCATCCACCAACAGCACCTTTTTGATCGTCATCTGGTTCTCCTGCAGGCCGTCGCACAGCCAGACGCCGTTCACGCGCTCTGCGCACCTCGTTCAGCGTAACGGCTGAATTGCTCTACTGCGCGTAGCAGTTGTTCCTTCGTGAAAGGTTTTGTCAGGTATTCCTCGGAACCGACCATCCGGCCGCGCGCCTTGTCGAACAGTCCGTCCTTGGATGACAACATGATCACGGGCACGTGAGCGAAGCGTGGGTTGCGCTTGATGATCGCGCAGGTCTGGTAGCCGTCCAAGCGCGGCATCAGGATGTCGCAGAAAATCAGCCTGCGGGTCGTGGTCGTTGACCTTGGCCAGCGCATCGAAGCCGTCCTCGGCCAGCACCACCTCGTAGCCGCCCTGGCGCAGAAAGATCTCGGCGCTGCGGCGGATCGTGTTGCTGTCATCGATGACCAGCACTTTCGCTGCAGAGGGCGCCCCTCGGACACTTCGTTAGCCACGCGACACTCCTTGGGTGGCTGGTGTGCGGACGCGTGCGTCGGATGGTGCGCCGACTGCGACCTCAGATCTGCACCATCTCAAAATCTTCCTTGCGCGCGCCGCATTCCGGACAAGTCCAGTTCATCGGCACGTCGCTCCACGGCGTGCCCGGTGGCTAGCCCGTGCTCTGGATCGCCGGCGGCTTCGTCGTATATCCAGCCGCAAATCAGGCACATCCAGGTGCGCGGTTCACTCACGTCGATCGCATCGCTCACTACAATGAGGAATCATTGTATCCACGCGTTTTGACCGAAAGCCAAAGCCGCGTAGGCACCTCACGCAACATTCTTCACAATCCCCTAGAGGTCGATCTGCGCTGTGAAGATTGACTCACCTCGAGGCACACTGGCTCTCATCCATGGCCTCCGACCTGCCGACAGGCAGCAACCCCAACGATCACGGGCGAGGCGCTTGCGCAAGAAGCGGCGCGCCCAGTTGCGTGATGACCTTCAACGCCAGCCGACCCCAGCGGCGCCGGCGGCATCGCGGGGACGTTGCCACGTTGGCGGCCATGGGCGCACGGCTTGCCGGTGACCACCGCCTTGTTGATGCGCGACAGCGCCGAGGTGTTCGACCAGCACGCGATCGACGCCGAGGCGATTGCCGAGCAGGCTGCACGGTGCTCGAGGACATCACCGTGGCAGGCTGGAAGGTCGGCTTCCTCGGCAGCGCCGAGGGCGTCAGTGCCGTGGCCGAGGTGCTGTCCGACTACCCCGACATCCCGCTGGTGTCGTACCTGCCCAACCTCGGTTGGCTCGACGACGACACCGCCGCACAGTATGTGAGTCGTTTCGCGAGTTGATCCTGCCGGCCACCGAGGTGCTGGTGGGCAATCACAAGACACTGACCGACTTCCTGCTGCCCGAGTGGGATTCCGATCGCCCGGCGTCGCCGCGCGAACTGGCGGTGGCGGCCGCCGAGACACGGCACGCGTTTCGTGCTGGTCACCGGCGTCATGCTGCCGGCCAAAGGCAGCGAGCAATTCATTGACAACGTGCTTGGCGTCACCGCAGGGTGCGTTGACCGGCGAGAGTTCGAGATGTTCGACACTCGCATTCGTCGGTGCCGGCGACACGCTCTCCGCAGCCCTGGCTGCGCCTGCTGGCCGCCGGCAACGAGCTGCACGCGGCGGTGGGCGAGGCGCTCGCCTTCATGGATCAGAGCCTCGACGCGGGATTCCGCCCCGGCATGGGCAGCGTGGTGCCCGACCGCTTCTTCCTGGGCGCTGCCGCCGGCGCGAAAGCGCGGAGGGCGAGCCGCCCGCAAGCGTTGGCGAGGAGCCGAGCGCCGAGCCCGAGGGCAAGAGCAAGCCCGCGCAACGACGCGTGCATTGACCCCGTTGCCGAAATGGCCGACAACAACCAGGCTCTGTTTCAAGCGTGCGCAGCGCGTGATCCCGGCGGCGTCAACTCGCCGGTGCGCGCCTTCCGCGCGGTCGGCGGCACGCCGCGCTTCATCACGCGCGCGAGGGCGCCTATCTGTGGGACGCCGAGGACCAGCGCTACATCGACTACATCGGCTCGTGGGGGCCGATGATCCTCGGCCACGGCCACCCGCGGTGCTCGGATGCGGTGCAGACGCCGCGCGCACGCGGCTTCAGCTTCGGCGCGCCCACCGAGGCCGAGATCCGAGCTGGCCGAGGTCATGATTGCAGCATGGTGCCGAGCGTCGAGCAGGTGCGGCTGGTCTCCAGCGGCACCGAGGCGGCGATGAGCGCGATCCGCCTCGGCCCGCGGCGCCACCGGACGCAGCAAGCTGATCAAGTTCGAGGGCTGCTACCACGGCCATGCCGACGCGCTGCTGGTCAAGGCCGGCTCGGGCCTGGCCACCTTCGGGCACCCCACCAGCGCCGGCGTGCCCGGCGAGGTCGTGCAGCACACGCTGGTGCTCGAGTACAACAACCTCGCCCAGCTGGAGGCCGCCTTCGCGCAGCATGGGCGCAGAGACTGGCGTGCGTGATGATCGAGCCGATCGCCGGCAACATGAACTTCGTGCGCGCGCAGGTGCCCTTCATGAAGCGTCTGCGCGAGTTGTGCACGCAGCACGGTGCGCTGCTCGTTTTCGACGAAGTGATGACCGGCTTTCGCGTCGCGCTCGGCGGCGCGCAGAACCTGTACGCCAAGCAGATCCCCGGGCTTTGCGCCCGACCTGAGCGTGTTCGGCAAGGTAATCGGCGGTGGCATGCCGCTGGCGGCGTTCGGCGGCCCGCGGGCGGTGATGGAGCTGCTGGCGCCGCTCGGTCCGGTCGTATCAGGCGGGCACGCTGTCGGGCAATCCGGTGGCCACCGCCTGCGGCCTGGCGACGCTGCGCGAGATCGCCAAGCCCGGTTTCTTCGACGAACTGGCCGAGCGCACGCGCTCGCTGGTCGACGGCGATTGCTCGACGCCGCCCGCGCGGCCGGCGTGCCGATGGCCGGCGACAGCGAAGGCGGCATGTTCGGCTTTTTCTTCGCCGCCGAGTTGCCGCAGCACTTCGCTGCCGTGATGGCCACCGACAAAGAGCGCTTCAACCGCTTCTTCCACGCGCATGCTGAACGCTGGGGTGTACTTCGCACCGGCGCTGTACGAAGCTGGCTTCGTCAGCGCTGCGCACAGCGAGACGGCATTCGCGCGACGGTCGGCGCCGCCGCGCGATGCCTGACGGCGCTGGCAGCGCTGAAGTGCACGCGACTGGTTGCGCGCGCGGGCTCCTAGAATGCCCGCCATGCACATCCACATCCTCGGCGTCTGCGGCACCTTCATGGGCGGCCTGGCGGCGATCGCGCGCGAGGCCGGGCACCGCGTCACCGGGTGCGACGCCAACGTGCTACCCGCCGATGAGCGACCAGCTGCGCGCGCTGGGCATCGAGCTGCTCGAGGGCTACGGCGCCGACCAGCTGGCGCTCAAGCCCGATCTGTTCGTGGTCGGCAACGTGGTGACGCGCGGCAACCCGCTGATCGAGGCCATCCTCGATGCCGGCGCGCCCTACACCAGCGGCCCGCAGTGGCTGGCCGAGCACGTGCTGCAAGGCCGCCACGTGCTGGCGGTGGCCGGCACGCACGGCAAGACCACCACCACCTCGATGCTGGCCTGGATCCTCGAGTGTGCCGGCCTGAAGCCGGGCTTTCTGGTCGGTGGCGTGCCGCAGAACTTCGGCATCTCGGCGCGCGCCGGCGCGGGCCGCGTCTTCGTCATCGAGGCCGACGAGTACGACACCGCGTTCTTCGACAAGCGCAGCAAGTTCGTGCACTACCGGCCGCGCACGGCGATCCTGAACAACCTCGAGTTCGACCACGCCGACATCTTTGCCGACCTGGCCGCCATCGAAACGCAGTTCCACCACCTGGTGCGCACCGTGCCGGCGCGCGGGCCGGCTGATCGTCAACGCGCGCGAAGAGCTCGCTGGCACGCGTGCTCGGAGCGCGGCTGCTGGAGCGAGGTGCAGCGCTTCGGCGCGCGCAAGGAGGAGCCCGGCACGCTGCGCGCGCGCGGCGAGCCCAACGCGTTCGACGTCTTGCGCGGCAGCCTGAAGATCGCGCGCGTCGAGTGGTCGCTGCTGGGCGAGCACAACCAGCTCAATGCGCTGGCCGCGCTGGCTGCGGCCGAGCACGTGGGCGTGGCGCCCGAGGTCAGCGCGGCCGCGCTGGCGCGCTTCGAGAACGTGCGCCGCCGGCTCGAGCTGCGCGGCGAGGCGGCCGGCGTCAAGGTGTACGACGACTTCGCGCACCACCCGACGGCGATGCACACCACGATCGCCGGCCTGCGCCGCAAGATCGACCACGACATCACGTCGCCCGGCACCGCGCCGCAACGCATCCTCGCGGTGTTCGAGCCGCGCTCCAACACCATGAAGCTCGGCACGATGAACGCCCACCTGCCGTGGGCGCTGGAAGAAGCCGACCTGTCGTTTCTGCCTGCAGGGCGACTACGGCTGGGATGCCGCCGCGGCGCTGGCGCCGATGGGCGCGCAGGCGGTGGTGGCAGGCAGCGTGGACAAGCTGGTCGACACGTCGTGCGCGCGGCGCGCGCGGGCGACCACGTGCTGGTGATGAGCAACGGCGGCTTCGGCGGCATCCACGGCAAGCTGCTGGGCGCGCTGCAAGCGCGCCGCTGAACGGCGCGGATCGCGGCGTGACCAGCCATATCCTGTACCTGCACGGCTTTCGCTCGTCGCCGCAGTCGTTCAAGGCGCGCATGCTGCACGGCTGGCTGCAGCAGCACGCGCGCCGGCGTGACGTGGTGTTGCCCGCAACTGCCGCCATCGCCGCGCGAAGCTTGGGATCTGATGCTGACGCACGCACGCGGCTGGCCCGTGCACTCGATGGCGGTGCTCGGGCAGCTCGCTGGGCGGCTTCTATGCCACCGCCGTGGCCGAACATGCGGGCTGCCGTGCGGTGGTGCTCAATCCGGCAGTGGAGCCGGCGCGCGATCTGGTGCACTACGTGGGCGACCAGACGGCCTATCACGATCCCGCCACGCACTTCGCATTCAAGGCCGAATACATCGACGAGTTGCGCGCATTGACGCCGTCGCGCCTCGCGCAGCCCGATCGCTATGCGGCGGTGATCGCCAAGGGCGACGAGCTGCTCGACTGGCGCGAAATGAGCCAGCGCTACGCCGGCGCGCACATCAAGCTGGCTCGACGGCAGCGACCACGCGTTGTCGGATTTCGAACACGCACCTTGATTTCGTTGCTCGAATTCCTGGACCTGCTGCCATCGCGCGGTTGACAGCGATCGCTTCGTTCGCGCGCCCGGTCCGCAAGACGAATGGTTACCGACTCGTCGCGCCATTGTCCGTTTGAGCCTCGAACGTGGGCTCGCTCCAGTGACCGCCGATGGGACAATCGGCGCCGCGAGCCAGTCCGGCCGCCCAGGGGCGACACCGGAGCAGCACGAAGGTTGACTGATGTCCTACGCCCTGTTCGATGACGCCGGCAAGTTTCTGGCCGGCCGCGTGATGACTGCACGACCGACGCGTCGCTGCAGGTCGAGCTCGGACTCCGGGCGCGCGCGTCAAGGTCAAGGCTGCCAACGTGCTGCTGCACTTCGACGCGCCGGAGCCCGCCGCGCTGCTGGATCGTGCGCGCGCGCTGGCAGCCGAGGTCGACCTCGACGCTCGCTTGGGAGTTCGCGCCGGACGCCGACTTCGGCTTCGCCGACCTGGCGCGCGAGTACTTCGACGCCAGCGCCGACGCCGTGCAGCAGGCCGCGATGCTGCTCGGCCTGTTCCAGGCGCCGCACTACTTCACGCCGCGTGGGCAAGGGCGATGTTCCAGCAAGGCCAGCCGCGAGAACCGTGCAGGCGGCGCTGCTCGGCGCATCGAGCGCAAGAAGCAGCAGGCGGCGCAGGTCGACGCCTGGGCCGCCGAGCTGGTCGACGGCCGCTGCGCCGGCGCCGGTCGCGCGAGCAGCTGTACCGCATCCTGTTCAAGCCGGACAAGAACGCCACTGAATACAAGGCCGTCGTCGAGGCCGCGCGGCGCGCGCAGCGCGCGCCGCTCGACCTGCTGACGCGCGGCCGGCGCGATCGAGTCGCCCGTACCAGTTCCACTGGCGGCGCTTCCTGTACGAGCAGCTTCCGCGCGGCACCGGCTTTGCCGGACGCTGCCGGCGCCGACGATCGCGGACGAGCTGCCGCTGGCCGACGCGCAGGCGTTCTCGATCGACGACTCGGCCGACCACCGAGATCGACGACGCGCTGTCGGTGCGGGGCCTGGGGCAAGGCACCGTGGTGCTGCGGCATCCACATCGCCGCGCCGGCGCTGGCGCATCGCGCCCGGACTCGCGCGCTCGACACGCGTGGCGCGCGAGCGGCTGTCCACCGTCTACATGCCGGGCCACAAGATCACGATGCTGCCCGACGACGGTGGTGCAGCGCTTCACGCTGAGCGAAGGCCGCGACTGCGCCGGCGCGTCAGCCTGTACGTGCAGATCGACGAGGCGACGCCTCGAGCTGCGCGCGCTGCGAGACGACGCATCGAACGGCTGCACGTCAGCCGCCAACCTGCGCCACGACCAGCTCGACGGCGTGGTCACCGAGGCGTCGCTGACGCGGCGCAGCGCCGGCCGACTACCCCCACGCAGCGCGAGCTCGGCTTCCTGTTCCGCCTGGCGCAGCGCAGCTGAAGGCGCAGCGCGAGCAGGTGCGCGGCAAGCCCGAGACCTTCAACCGGCCCGACTACAACTTCCGCGCTCGACGGCGTGACGGGCGGCGAGCCGCGGCGGCGACGAGCGGTGCAGATCACGCCGCGCCTGCGCGGCTCGCCGCTGGACCTGATCGTGGCCGAGGCGATGATCCTGGCCAACAGCCACTTGGGGCGGCTGGCTGGCCGACGCGCGGCGTGCCCGGCATCTACCGCAGCCAGGCCAGCCTGGCGCCGGGCGTGAAGGTGCGCATGGGCGACCAAGCCGGCGCCGCACGCCGGCATGGGAGTCAGCGCAGTACAGCTGGGCGACGTCGCCGCTGCGGCGCTATGTCGACCTCGTCAACCAGTGGCAGATCATCGCCTGCGTGCGCCACGGCCGCACCGCGGCGCTGGCCGCGCCGTTCAAGCCGCAAGCGACGCCAGCTTGTTCTCGATCATCTCGGCGTTCGACGCCGCCTATGCCGCCTACAACGACTTCCAGCACGGCGATCGAGCGCTACTGGACGCTGCGCTGGCTGCAGCAGAACGAGGCATGCGTCGAGCTCGAGGCCGCCACGATGAAGAGACGGCCTGGTGCGCGCCGACACGCTGCCGCTGGTGTTCAAGCGCGCCGGCTGCCGAGCCTTGCCGCGCGGCAGCCGCGTGCGCGTGGCGCCGTCGATCGGCATCGACCTGTTGACGCTCGAGCTGCATGCCACGCTGTTGGCGCGCCGCGCCGGTCGAGGCCGAGACGCCCGCGGACGAGCAGCCGGACGAGGACGACGAGGCCGCGGCACAGCCGGTGGCGCTGCGACTGGCGATCGACGTGGACGACGACGCCGGCCGCCGCCGAGCCGCCGCCCCCGACGCCGTCGCGCCTGACGCATGGCCTGAAGCAACTGAGCACGCTGCAGTGGGCGCTGATCGTCTCGGTGGGCGCTGCACGCCGCGGCTGCTGGCCGTGCGCATCGCCGACCCGACGCGCTTCGAGCCGCGTCTTCGCGGACACGCCGCTGGAGGTGATCCTCGTCAACGCGCGCTCGCATCGAGGCGCCGACCAAGGCGCAGGCGATCGCGCAGGCCAACCTGGCTGGCGGCGGCGAAGCCGACAAGGGCCGCGCCACCTCGCCGCTGCCGGCGTCGGCCACCGTCGAGCTGGGCGACTCGCCGCACGAGGCGCGCCGCAAGCGTCGACCAGCTGCAAGGAGCAGCAGCAGCAGCTGCTGGCGCAGATGCGCCGCCAGGTGGCGCTGCGCTGCCGCCGCCTGACCCGAAGCGCGAGACGGGCACGCCGCAGGAGCGCGAGCAGGAAGAGCGCCGGCGCCAGCTGCTGCAGCTGCTGGCCGAGATCGAGAAGCGCATCAACGATGAAAACGCGCGGCCGAAGAAGCGCTACATCAGCCCGGCCACGCGCGAAGAGGTCTACGCCGTCTACTACGACCAGCTGCGCCGCAAGATCGAAGAGCGCGGCACGCGCGACTTTCCCGAGTACCAGCGGCAAGAAGCTGTACGGCGAGCTGACGATGAACGTCACGGTCGACGCCGCACGGCCGCGTGGTCGAAGCCGAGATCGTGCGCGCCGTCGAAGTCGCGCGTGCTCGACCGGCGGGCGATCGCCATCGTGCACGCGGCCTCGCCGTTCGGCCCGTTCACGCACGGCCATGCGCGCGCAGGCCGACCAGATCGTCGTCACGCTCGCGCTTCCGCTTCACGCGCGAGGACGGCCTGGAGACCACCCCGCTGCAGCGCGGTGCCGCAGTGAGCGCTGCGCCGCACCGCTGCCCGACCGCTACGTCGTCGCTGGGCAACCCGGTGGCGCACAGCCGCTCGCCGTTCATCCACGCCGAGTTCGCGCGGCAGACCGGCGAGCCGATCGAGCTACGGCGCGCGTGCTGTGCGCCGCTCGACGGCTTCGCCGCGTGCGGCAATGCGCGCGCTTCGAGCGAACCGGCAGGCCGCGCGCGGCTGCAACGTCACCGTGCCGTTCAAGCTGCAGGCGCCTGCGCTGGCCCGCAGCGCCAGCGCCGCGCGCCGCGCTCGCGCAGGCGGCCGCAACGTGCTGCGCTTCGACGCCGACGGGCTGGTTCGCCGACAACACCGACGGCATCGGCCTGGTGCGCGACATCGAGCACCACGCCGGCGTCGCGCATCGCCGGGCGCGCGTGCTGCTGGTCGGCGCCGGCGGCGCCGCTGCCGGCGTGCTGGGGCCGCTGATCGATGCGCGGCCGGCGCTGCGAGTCGTGGTGGCCAACCGCACGCCGCGAGCGGCGCCGCGCTGGTCGCAGCGACGCCGCCGCGCTGGCCGACGCTGCGCTGCGCTGGCGCGCCGTGCGCGCGGCCGATGGCGGCCGGCGCCGTTCGACGTCGTCGATCAACGCGCAGCGCCAGCAGCATGCACGGCGTGCGCGGCGCCGGTGCCGGCGCCGGTGCTCAAGCCCGGCGCGCTCGCGATCGACCTGATGTACGGCCCGGCGCGCGCGCCGTTCCTCGACTGGGCGCGCGCGCACGGCGCGCAGCGCGCGCGACGGCCTGGGCATGCTGGTGGAGCAGGCCGCCGAGGCGTTCTTCGTCTGGCGCGGCGTGCGCCCGCGCGACCGCGCCGGTGCTGCGCCGCGCTGCGCGCCGCCGGCGACGACGCGGTGATGGGCGCAGCTTGCCCGCCTGCTGGCGCTGGCTGCTGGTGGCGCTGGCCAGCCTGCAGCTGTTCTTCGTCGCTGCGTGGCTGCTGCGATGGCGGTGGTCGACCCGCAGTCGACCACCTTCCAGCGCAGCGAGTGGTGGCGGCTGCTGGTACGAGCAACGGCGAGATCGCCTGGAGCCAGCAGTGGGTGGACTGACGGCGCAGATCGCCGACACGCTGAAGCGCGCGGTCGATCGCCAGCGAGGACGCCGGCTTCGTCGAGCACGGCGGCGTCGAGTGGGACGCGCATCGAGACGCGCCTGGGAGCGCAACCAGCGAGGTGCAGGTCGATCACTGGAAGCGCCGCGCCGCGACGCCGGCGGCGGCAGCGGCGGCCGCCTCACTGGCTCGGTGCGGCGGCTCGACCATCACCCAGCAACTGGCCAAGAACCTGCTTCTGTCGGGCGAGCGCACGCTGGCTGCGCAAGGCGCAGGAGTTCGTGCTCACCTCGACGCTCGAGGCGCTTGCTCGACAAGCAGCCGCATCCTCGAGATCTATCTCAACAGCGTCGAATGGGCGCAAGGCGTGTTCGGCGCCGCAGGCCGCGCCCGCCACTACTCCACACGGCGCCGACGCGTCGCGCCTCGCACCGATGGCGGCCGCCCGGCTGGCCGGTGCTGCTGCCGGCGCCCAAGCGCTTCGAGCGCAGACGCCCGGCTCGGCCTACGTCAGCCGGTCGCGCTGGCCACCATCGCGGCGCCGCATGGGCGACGTCGAATTGCCCTGACGCGCGGCTCAGATTCGGCGGGTCACTGCTTCCGCTTTCTAGAATGCGGCGCATGAAGCGAGAGCCAGAAACCGCATTGCGCAGGCAGCGGCCCGACTGGTGGTCGACGACGGCCTCGAGTACGGCGCCGCCAAGCGCAGGCGGCGCGCGACCTCGAGCGGCGCGGCGGCCGGCGCAGGCCGAGTTGCGCGAGCAACGAGAAGCGGTGGAAGACGGAGTCCGCAGAGTACCTCGCCCTGTTCCAGGCCGACACCCAGCCGATCGAACTCCAGTCACTGCGCCGCCTGGCGTCAGCCCCGGATGCAGCAGCCTGTCGGAGTTTCGGCGCATCTCACCGGCGCCGTCTGGCGCGGCACGGCCACCCGGCGCTCGCGACGATCCACATCCAGGCTCTACTGCGACGACCCCAAGGCGGCTGCCGAGATCCGGACTGCTCTGACCGACACGTCGAACAGCGCGCGCTTCGAGGCGGTCGGCCAGCCCGACGGCCCCGACGTGCTGCGCCTCCAGGTGCCCGTGCCACTGGACTGCGCGGGACGGTGTCGTTGTTCCTGCACGTGATGCCGACCGCGACGACCTGCGCGGCAAGGCCCCTCCAAGCCCGACACCCGGGGCCGCGCCTGGCGCGGCGACATGCCGGCCCTGCAGCGCCTGATGCAGGCCGAGGCGCCGTGACCGCCGGCCGACGGGGCGTCGTCATCGGCGCGAGCGGTCGGCGTCGCACGGCCATGGCAGGCAGCGGCTGGCGGTGCGTTCGCGTGGCCGCGAACCGCGGCCGCGCAGGCCACCGAGCGGGACTGCAGATGCCCTCCTGGCCGACTGCGAAGTTCGAGCAAGCCCGAGGGCGGTCCAGTTGGCGATGGCCGACTTTCGCGGCCAACCCACTGGTCATAAACTTCTGGGCACACCTGGTGCGTCCCGTGCGCGTCGCGCACTGCCCGCGCAGCAACGGTTCGCGCAGCGAGCACGCCGCGACACGGCTGGCGGGTCGTTGCGCTTGGCGGTCGATCAGCCGTGTCCCGGTGCTCCGAGTTCATCGCCCGCTTCAAGCTCGATTTGCCGGTGGCGCTGGCGGGGATTGATGTGGGTGGCAGCGCGCGATGGGGCAGCACGGCGGGGGCTGCCGTTTAGCGTGGTGCTCGATGCCCGGGCGTGTGCGGCAGCGGCGCCTTGGCGGGGTATCGGCATGCGTAACTGG